>JACCDP010007795.1_pt1 | contig 14932 bp, 15 predicted proteins | sample 7445841 | NCBI WGS metagenome assembly JACCDP01 (sample SAMN15323441, study PRJNA562643) | freshwater metagenome | isolation source: river surface water | place: USA:Blue River Watershed | collected 2017-08-17 | reverse complement strand
TCTAATGTTGCAAAACCAGATACAGTTCTATTTTCTCGGTTGACCTTAGTAAACGGAATCGACAAATGTAGGTTGTCGCCATTACTAGACCAATGGCCTTTTTCAATGTTCATATGCTTAATTTTAGTGGTTTATCTACTATAACGCAAATAACAGTTGATTAAACTTATTTGACTTTTGGACCATCGCCTTTGGGGTTTCTGGCCTCTCCGCTTTTATCTGGGGCATTTGCGGATCTTTGCTGATCTCGCAATCTATTGCCAGTAGACTTGGCATTTTGATCAGCCACTTGCTGTGGCTTTAAATCTACCATTTCGTCCCCGCCGTCGACGGTTGTCATATTTTTTCTAATACGGACTTCGTTAGGGGTAATTACCTGCATTCTCAAATAGATTTCATCAATACGGCTTTGGGTCTCTTCGTCTGTGAGACTGAGCTCGTTAAACTTTAATTGAACAACATCTGTTTTTTCTGCAATTAAATAATTTAATTTCTTTTCAAGTCTATCTTGTGCTGGACGGCAAACTTGCTCTTTAAATGTCTTATCCGCATCCCTAGCAGCGGCCAAGTTAATTCCTTCTGGGATACCTATTTTGCTAATTGGAACACGATGAGCCAAAAGGATTTCATCTCTATTAGACTTACGATAGATATTAAATGAAGACTCTTGCTCTCCTGCTTCAATTGGCTCCATCTTAAATTCGGTCTTTGAGTCTGGGGTATCTGCTGGAAGCGGGATATACAATGATCTGTGGTTCTTACCCTTTAGTCCAACCTGGAAAAATTCAAGAAGCTTTCTTTCTGATTCTGGTGAAAGCTTTGCTCCCTTTACTGTAATAATGTATCTTGGGACCGCCTTGTTTTCAAAGTAGTCTAGGTTATATCTTCCAGCAAATTCATTTCCTGCCAATGCTTGCTGCGCTGCAATGATGTCTGGGACTCCGTAGTAGTTGTTCATTGGAGTGTATTTCTTTAAGTGGATAATTTCATTTGGTCGATCTTCTTGTCCTGCAATTGGGCTTGGTGTTTCTAAGTCTCCAAAATTACGGAAGAATACAGCCTTGCCGTAAAGTAGCTGAATGAATCCGTCACGGAATCTACGCACACGCATTGTTTTAGCTGGTATATGGCCGATATAGCCTATGTCTCCTGCTGTTGTGCGTCCTACCTCTATGTAGCCATTTCCAGTTGCCTCAAGGTCTGTGTAGGCCTTTATAAGGGTCTCTGTAAAAGACTCTTCTTCATTGCAATCATCAAGCCATTTATCTAGCTGTGTTTTAATTCTATCAATTTTTGCACGGGCCCTATCTAATTGCTTGTCATCATTAATAGCATCCATTGCATCTTTAGCCTTTGATGTTTCTGCGAACATGTATCCAAGACCAACAATATTTGAAACCTTTGCATTAATTGCTGCGTAGTTGTATGTTGAAACTTCATAAATTTTTGATAGGTACTCTAAATTATAAGTTGGCTCTACGAGATCAAATAATGCATACCCGCTAATTGCTTGCTGCAAAAGGTTTTGCTGTGTACCGACGCCAGAAGTTCCTACAAAAGCTTTTGAAAAATCACGGTTAATTTTGCGTTTAAAATTTGTTCCAAGGCCTCTTAGCTTTTTAATCTCGTCTAGGCCTATCTTGAATGGATCTTCGTGCTCCTCTGATTTTTGAAAATGGAACCAGTCTGAGGTGTTGGATATATCGATAGTGTTTCCATTATCAATCTCGTCTTCTAAAAATTCTACTTTTCGTGTCATTGTACTTTACCGCCTCTTAGTACTGCGTCTTTATAGACTCCGATATCATATGGGTCTGGTGGGAGTCCCCACTTAAGTCTTTGTTCTTGCTCTGCAAGCTCTTCGTCATTAATTTTTCTGCGGCCAGATAGGAACTTGGGTTGGCCTTCGTCAATACCATATGAGCGAACTTCTCTAGCCAAAGCATCGATTCTGGATCTATTGCCTTTGATTGACGTGATCGAAAGAAAATTCCCATCGTCATCTCCAATCCATCTGCCATCTGGCATTTCCCAGACATAGATTCCTAGGGTTGTCTCTTCAACAATTCTCGTATTTTTCTTTAAGATATCCATAGACCATAATCATACCATTATCTGGTGCCAAAGTCCATATTTTGTAACAGATAGTACACTAAATTACAATATTTGAACTAGCAAATTCAATAGAGTAAACCGAGTAAGGGGTTAAGTCATTCCCTGATGTAGATTCTGATATGGAGAGCTGTTCTGATCCAACAGAATTTGACCAATTGCCAATATAATAGTTATAATGCCTTAATATTTGTCCAGATGTCAATACTGACGGGTAGATGGCTATATTGTTATACTTGGATCCTACCCCATATACAGTTCCGCCAACATTCTGATTGATTTTAATTATGCCAGAAGTGGCACTTGATAGGGTGATGACTATGTGATGCGGAAACCCAACCGTAAAGTAATTTGAGACATTTGTCTGGCTTGTCACATTTTGTCCGTTTACATATATTTCAGACACTCCGCTTTTATTTATAGTGCCATCAGATGACCATTCAAATATCTTAGATCCATTTGAGAATAAAACATTTCTGCCAGAGCCAGGGGTATATATCATTTCAATGCTTCTTGTTGCTACTGTAGAGTCTACATTAAACCCGCCAATATCATGCATGGAGAGCCCATTGTTTTTGTTATAAGACAGGATTCTTTCGTTATATCTAGACAGGTCATAGTCTTGATCTGAATATATTCTATCTCCAGAATTGTCTGCATAGTAGTCTAAGTTATTAAAGAAATCAATTGAAAGAGATTCAATTTTTGGAATGTCAAAAGACGTGTCGTCAGATGACATTGTTGTCTTGATATATACACGCTCATTTGTTGTTAAATTATTTTTGCTGAAGTAGGGCAAAGACTTGTTGTTTTGACAAGGCTGCCAATCAGTAAGGCCATCTAAACTAATTTCAACAGATATGTTGTCGTAGTCTGGGGAGTAGGTTAGCTGTGAGCTATTTATTCCAATTCCTGAAGGCACTAATATTTCTTGTGTAAAGCTAAAGCTGGCTGACTGGGCTGTATCTGTTTTTGCAAATGTTATGTAGTCGTGGTCTATAGACAGTATGGCATCGCCACTGGTTAATTCTGACCATTTGATTGCAGATGGATAGTAGTACTGTTTAACTGGCATTATTTTTGAATGATTTAGCGTAAATAAAACTCCGCCGTCTGGCTCTACTATTTGCAAATGATTTAGCTCATATGAACCAGAGTCATAATGATTTTGTATTTTGCTTTCTGATAAGGCATATCTATAGAATGCAACACAGTCTATCACAAATGGCTCGACTTCATCCGATGGTCCAGACATAAAAGAAACTGTCTGGCTATCAAAGGGATACTCTTCTGAGACACTCTTTGTTGATTTATTGATTCCATTTACATATAACAAAATTGAAGATCCGTTATATACTGCAGATATATACGATGCAGAAGTTTTTTCTATTTTAGCTATTGCAATTGCCGACCCTATATAAAATAATACGTTGCCGTCTTTATAGGTTAGTCCAATTAAATTAGATGTATCGAATGCCAATGGTATTTCATTTGTAGAATTTTGCGGTGGCTTAAACCACAAGTCTATGGAAAATGGATTATTCTTATATATAGACGTTGCCATTCCTGGCGTATCATATATTATTTTTGTATCTGAGTTCATCTTAGTTCCAGATATAGATCCTGGCACAAGTGGCATTAGTATTGAATTTGATGAGTTAAATGAGACTCCGTTGTTGCCGCTTCCTGAATAGTCATAAACTACTGCTCCGCCTAAGTTTGCATAAGATATGCCATTATCTCTTAAGTCTGCGTATGTGGAGTATTGAGTTCTAAGTGCATCGTAGGATACTGTTGTTCCAGATATAACTTCGTCTAGCAGGTAGAATGATGTTGGGTGGTCATTTAAGACTACGCTTTTGTATGACATCCCGAACCTACTTTTCTTCTAGTGATTTTACTCTTGCTGTAAGTTCTTGAACTGCTTTGATTAATGGAGAAATAAACTCTTCATATCTTAATGCCTGCTGGCCATCTTCGCTGGATGGATCTGAAGAAACCCATCCACCAAAATCTTCTACGCCTGCTTGATCAATTACATCCTTAACTTGCTGAGCTATTAAACCGTAGTGAACTCTATCTCCATCTATCTTGTTATACTTTACTGGCTCCAAGTTATTGATGAAGTCCAGCCCAAGATCAGATATTGATATGTTTTCTTTTGTTCTTCTGTCTGAGATAACTGTAGCCGCTGAGTTTAGATATATGTTTTTCCATCCTCTAGTTACGTTATCTGTTCCGCCATTTATTGGTCCAAGCAAGCCCAATGAAAATGTATTTGTTGAAAGAGGGTACCATGCTGAGTTAACTCCAGTTGAAGATGTTGCTGTTGTCTGCAACGCAATTCGTGTTGAAATTGGATCGATATTTGCGTTTGTACCTGCTGGTCCAGTTGCACCAGTATCACCCTTTGGACCAGTTGCTCCTTGAGGTATTGTGAAGTCTAAAATTAAATTGCTTGATGTCCCGCTATTTGTTACTGCTGCATTCGTACCAGCTGCTCCAGTTGTAGTAGAGTTTATTGTAATTGTTGCGTATGCATCGCCTTTTGGACCAGTTGCGCCAGTTGCTCCTGTTGCTCCTGTCTCGCCTTTAGGTAAAACTAAATTTAAAACTTGAGACGGAGAGGTACCAGTAATTGTTGCAGATGCTGTTGACCCAGAAGTAACTGTTCCTATTGATAATACATTTGAAGGTCCAGGTCCACCAATAATTCCATCTTGACCCTTTGGTATATTAAAGGTAAGTTGCTGCGATGGAGTTGTTCCACTAATTGTTACTGATGCGTCTAAACCTGCATCGATTGTGTTTGTTGCTAGGACTGTTAAAACATTTGCTGGTCCAGTCTCTCCTTGAGGTCCTGGGTGGGCTGCAATGTAGTCTGCTATATCATTTCCAAGAATGCCTAAATCTCTAGGTACATCGGGAGAATCCGAGTAACTTGGGAAATGCCATCCATTAACACCTGTAGTTGCCATTTTTTAATTATACCACCTATAAAATTATTTTACTTCTTTTAAACATAAATGCAGGACACATATACTTATTGCCAGATACAAGCGGAGTTGATGCATGAAAATACGGCTTTACTGATGGGAATATTACTAGGCTCCCAGCCTCTGGCTTAATTTTGATTCCTTGCTCTGGAAAAGCAAGATCTCCACCAACATAATCGCTATTAAGATATAAAACTATTGACGCTGTAAGTCTTGCCTCATCGTCATCCTCTTCACAATCAATATGCGGACCCATTTGAGCTGGAGGGAAATACTTTCTTATTGTCACTTCGTTTGGTAAAAACCCAAGATCTTTATCTAGAGACTCAGAGTAATCTGCAACACATAGGTTTATTGCATTAAGAATAGTTGAAACAATTAAAGCATATTTTTGATCTACTTCATTATTTGGCTCTGGTGACCTAAATGAACCTGACTTATACTCACCAAATATATCATCTGGGTTATTACTAGATGTCCACCTCATCCACTTGCTAAGATGAGCGTTGTCTTGAGAAATAGCATCTAGTCTTTCTATTTCTTTAATAAATTCATTTGGATTAGCTATAACATTTTTATAATAGTATATGTTATCTTCCAAAATCTCTTTTATCATTCTCTACCTTCTGGCATAACTGGCTTTCCTTCAGGAGTAGCCCACTTCTTATATATCTTTTCTTGTTCTGCTCTGACAGCCTTGAGTTCCATTGCCCAAGCTTCTCTTTGCTCTTCTGTATACTCTATGCTTGCATCATCCCAAAAAGATCCAATTGTGTATCTAATTCCATTACGTACTGTAGTTACCATGTGCTCTCTAGTATGCCCTCCTGCAAATATAGCAGTGAGTCCAACCTTTGGCTTGATATCTATATCGCTATCCTTAAACTTTAAATGGCCTCCGTCAAAGTTATCATTTAGATAAATAAATACAGCGTACTTACTTCTTTCAAAAGCTGTAGGGTTACCAAGTTCATCTGAGTTATCTGAGTGATAGTCAGCAAATGCTCCTTCGATCCATCTTTGTGCATGATAGCTAACTTCAGAAACTTCAAAACCAAGCAGCTCCTCAGTTTTATCTTTTATTCTTTGCTTAAGTTGTGCAAAAAAGTCTTCTGGCAATCCAAACAACTTTAAATTAGGATCAGACGGCCAGTATCCCATTGCCTCAGAACCATAGAATGAAATTTCATTCCATTTTAATATCTTGTTGTCTACCAAAAAATCAAAATATTTTATAATAGAAGAGCATGTTTCTGCATCTAAAAAATTTTCTACTACAAAGAACTCATCTCTTATTTTTGGTATAGCCATATCAGTATCCCAAATTCTTTCTATCAGAATATCTCATGTTGGCTGGGTTTTCTCTTTCAATTCTTTTCTGTTCCATTTTAGCCCAGGTATAAGCACCATAATGCTTTTGATTTGCAAGCCACTGTGGATGACCATCATAATAGTACTGAATGAAATTTCTAATAAAGAATTTATTTCCGTTTCTAATGGTTCTCACTCCATGGAAATATGGGTCTTGTGATGGGAATACAAGAATGTCTCCAGCTTTTGGCTTGTATGGATAATATTCGTCTCCTATGTAAAACTCAATGTCTCCGCCCTCATAATCATCATTAATGTAAGTTGTACATGTCAGCAAGAACTTTGGGCCTGGCATATCTCTTTCTGAAATAATGAAGTCTGTATGGTATTGCATAGACAGGTTATTCCCCATTGTATCAATGTTTGCATCATATTTAGAAAATGATGATGTCATTAGCTTAGCTGATTCTGGGAGAACAACTCCGTAAGTCTTTTTATAATCTTCAATTGCAGTATTATATGCCTCATAAACTCTATCTGACAGATACTTCTCTTCGTCGTATCTTGGCCCAAATTCTCTTGGCTCGTTTTCATCATGCTTTTGCTGGGAATATGTTCCAAAAATTGACCACTCGTCCCAATTTCTTAGATAATATCTACCTTCAGCATCATGATCAGACTCTTTCATAATTCTATAAAGCTCATCTGCGTCTGGGAGAAGTCCTTGGTATATTCTTACATTTGGCAAAAGCTCAAAAGATGTATACTCATAGTTATTTGTCATTGTCTACTCTACCTAATCTAGTTATTGTCCAAAAGAATGGTGCGGTATATCTTGTTCCGCTTGTTACTTTTGTTACCCCATGAATATAGTTCTTATCTCCTGGGAAAAAATATGCAGCTCTTGGCTTTGGCTTAAATTTTATATTTTGCAATGGAAAGAATAGCTCTCCGCCTTCGTAATCGTCGTTCAAATAGAATACGGTTCCTATGTCATACCAAGGAAACTCATTCTCTGTTCCCGCATCTGGGCCTTCGTGTAGCTCTTTATCTGCATGTGGGAATTGCATTGCTCCTACTGGCCATCTTACTATGGCTGCGTCAGTTGGTGAAACTTCAACATCAAACTTTTCTCTAATATGCGGAGTCATTCTTTTTACAACAAGGTTTAATATTCTAACAACTTCTGGGTCAGCTTTCATCAAAGAGTCTTTGGTTGCAACTCTATCTTCCCATACTCGGTGGTCATAAATGATATTTCCGTTTTCATTCCACTGTGATTCTGTAACATCCCAAATTTTATTGTTTCTTGCAAAATTTAAAAGATATTCTTGTTCTTCTAGCGTAACCATGTCTTCTAGCTCTACTACATTATCTGGTGAGTTACCAAAATGACCAGATGGGGTAATTGACGTTCTTGCAAACCTAGCTCTTTTTGTATATTCCATTTTTCACCTATTCATATTTCTTTAAAGACCTGACGTTGAGCTTATACGCTCCACCATCTTTTGTTCTAAACTTTTTTGCCTGTTGGTTGTGCCTTTTTTCTATTTCATCTTTAGAATAGAATTTCTTTTCCATCTTCCAGTCTTCTCTTTTGTATGGTATTAATTGCATGTAAGGTGTTCCTGCTGGAATAGTGCCTTCAAAATCTTTTTTAAGAAAAAATGGCATTAGGCCAGGAGTATCCATCTTATCATTATCTATTATAGCAGAAGTGGTAATAAATGGTAAATCAAATCTATTTATTGGATGAATGTACATTACGCTATATCCATCTGGCACGGATGGTGCCCAGTTTGGGTACCAATGAAAATGATAGTCGTCGCATCCAATTGGTGTTGGGAAACTTTTCATTGGCTGTCTTGCTCCTATAAAATCTTCGTAGCCAGCTTCCGTTTTTACAAAAGTAGTTCCATCTGTGTTCTTTTTAAAAGTTATATTACATGGTGTCACATAAACATATCCGCTTATAAATATATCAAGTAGTCCTGGACAAGATCTAAATGTTCTTACTGCCCCACCCTCTGTATTTAAATATGGCTCTTGGGTATTTGGGTCAATTTCAAATTTTGGAGCATCCTTAAACCATTCTGGCATTAAAGATTTTGTAGTTTGTGGAGCATAAGAATCAGAAATAATGTTATATAATCTATTAGAATGAAATGTTATCTTATTTGTCATTTACCCGTAGCCTTAAAGTCTTGGTCTCATGCTCACCGACAACTTTTCCTTTATGATCTGTTGCGTTCCTATAGAACCCAGCCCATTTACCAGACTGATTAATTTTATCTACTGTCATTCCATACTCTCTTCCATCGTAGGCTGATCCGACGTAGCCCTTGCCATCGTAAAGATCTACCTCATATCCATTAATTTCCTTTAGTGATATTGGAAGTATTACCGCAACGGGTGTGCCAGCTTTTATGGTTATAACTTTTCCTGGTGAGGTTACTCTCCATACAACTGGAACTTCGCCAGAAAAAAATGATGTTGTTAATAAAGTGGTAAATGCTTGTGCTCCATCTATAAAAAAGTTAGGGGCTGGCATTGTTAGGATTGTTGTGTTTTTATCAGTCTTAAATGTAAGTCCAGTTATAAAGCTTATTGTTGCATTAGACCTATTTGTATGAACATATTTTTCTCCAGAAAGCACTTTAATATGTATAGGCTGGCTGTCCGATATTCCGTCCCAAATAAAAGATATGTCTTCTGGGAAAGATATTCCCCACCCTAAAGTATTAGATAAGCTAACTGGGAAACAGTTATATGCATGTCTATCTGCTGTCTCATCCATCCATTCTCTATTTACTTTTATTTGTTCTATTTTTGCTGGATTATCGCCAGTCTTAAAAACATTTATTTTACGCATATCCATCTGTGTACTTCTTTTCTATCTCTCTGTATGCTGGTGTGTGCGGTGCTTCTAGGTAATCAAGCATTGTTACTATAGAATACTTTGTTCCGCTTGTTACTGGAAGTGAGGCATGAGAGAATAAATATGAAGAGGGAAATAGATAAAGGTCTCCTGCCTGTGGCTTTATTTTTAAATTAAACTTATCAAAAAATAACTCCCCGCCTTCGTAATCATCGTTAATATACCCAACTGAAGATAGCACACAGATATAGGAGTATCCGTGGTCAGAGTGTACTTGAAAATGCTGCCCTGGTCCGTATTTAACAAAGTTAAAAGACTCCCAGTAATTTAGTGGTGCAAGGTTAAATTTTTGTCTATAGTCTTCTACTGGGCCTAGCTGTGCATCTTTAGCATTTTCCCATATTGATTCTAGTTTAATTTGATCTGCGCTTTTGCCATCATCGTCCTGCTTATTTTTCTTAATTTTAAAATCAAATGCGTCTCTATACTTTAAGTCGTTCAAAGCATAGCCAGTTGTGGCCTGCTTCCATTTATAAGTTGCATGTGGTGAGTCTGAGTATCCGACACCTTCTGCATCTGGGTCTCTGGATAAACATTCTTCAAGCCTGTTAATCAAATCCATTTCTTTTGGAAATACATTTCTATATACAAGAACTCCTGGTGCTAACATCTCTGGCTGATTCATACTACCCTCCCATATTCAATTTACTTTTGTTTTTTAGTCTAACAAAGCTGTCAAACTCATCTCCGTGAGAATTATCATTATAATCTGTCATTGTTACTACAGAGTATTTTATGCCATCAGAAACTGGCATGGCTGCATGTGAGAACAAATATGTTGAAGGAAAGATATAAAGATCTCCAGCTTTGGGTTTAATTTGTAAACCAAGTTTTGGGAAAACAATTTCTCCGCCAACATAATCATCGTTTATATAGCCAACTAATGAAACTGTTGAGACATAAGAAAACCCATGGTCCGCATGTTCTTTAAAGTAATTTCCTGGACCATATTTAACAAAGTTCATTTTTTCCCAGAAATTCATTTTTATGCTATACATATTACAATAGTCTTGAAGAGCTGGATTCTGTGCATCATACGAGTCTTGCCATATTTTTTCAAATACAACTTGATGTTTGTCTTTTTCTGGGAAGTTTGTCTTTTCAATTTTAAAATCAAAGCAGTCTCTATAGTCTATAGATTTCTTGCTGCCTCCGACGGTGGCTCTTTGCCACCTATAACCTTTAGACAAAGAAAGCTCTTCCTCTAGTCTTTGGGAAAGATTTAAATCTTTTTTAATTACATCTCTGTAAACCCAAAGTCCAGGGAAAAGCTGTTCTTTTGAAGACCATGTCTCCGATAAATCATTTTGCATTTCTGCCATTAAGCCTATCATTTATTCATTATGACATTTAAGTATATAAATGTCAATTATTAAAATAAACAGCTTTGTATATTAGATCTTTAAGTTATGTAGCAGAATTCCGTCTGCAACGAACCAGTCTTGTGGCTCTGTATTTAATCTATATACTGTTGATACTCCATCAACCAGTGTGATTGATTCGATTAGCTCGTCTGTAAGGGATCCGTCTTCATTTACATGAACAAGGTAATCTCCCTCAACTACGTCTGCTGAAACTTGAACCTGGTACATGCCATCTCTTTTAATGAATACATGCTGTACTAAAGATACCTTCTTTGACTCGTTGCCATTGAAATACATTACCTGCGGTACAATTTTACCAATTTTTGAAGTTACTGTTGCTTCAACATTTCCTGAAGAAACTAAGTTATCTGAGTTCCATAGTGCTAGATCAAACTCTGACTCTTCTTGTGAGCCAACTAATGGGATTCCAGCCAAATCTACTGAGACGATTGTATCTCCAACTACTAGATCTTTAATAGCTTTCATTCCTGTTGTTGTTTTAATAAGTGTGTTTTCTTCTATGCATCCGCCAAATCCTGGTGGAGAGAAGAACCCTGGAGGGGAAAAGAACCCTGGAGGTGAAAAGAACCCTGGAGGGGAAAAGAACCCTGGAGGTGCGAAGAACCCTGGAGGTGCGAAGAACCCTGGAGGGGAAAAGAACCCTGGAGGTGCGAAGAACCCTGGAGGGGAAAAGAACCCTGGAGGTGCGAAGAACCCTGGTGGGGAGAAGAACCCTGGAGGGGAGAAGAATGAGGGTGGTGAGAAGAAGGTTGTAACTGAAGCGGAGGCACCTGATGTTTCTCCATTTCCGTTAGCATTATGTGCATAAACTGTATAGGTTTGTGCGGTTCCTTGTTCCTGAGATACTGATACTGATGTGGATGCTGTGCTTCCTGTTTTCCCATCAGATGATGCCCAGTAATACAAATCAATTGCTGATCCACCATTTGCTGGTGCTGACCAAGATACTACGTCTGTTCCTGCTGTTGAAGATGATGCTGAAACAACACCAACTTGGGCTGGGACAGTAGTAGGTGTTGTAGCACCTGAAGTAGTGGAAGGGCCATTGCCAACTGCATTAGATGGAGTTATTGTAAATGTATATGCTGTGCCACCCGCTAAACCTGTAAAGGAATATGACGATGGGTTAGTTGTTGTTTTTGTTGTTGTTGCTGGACTTGACACTATTGTATATAGTGTTGCTGCTGGTGAATCGGATGGAAGCGTCCAGGCTAAGTTTGCTGAACCGTTATTGAACGCCCCTCCATTAACACCAGTGGCAGTAAATCCAGTGACTGCCTTTGGCTCTAGGAAGTTATCCTGAGCTGAAGACTTAATACCGATTTTCTTATTTGCCATTTTTTATCTCCTATTATTTTTAATCTAATTAAGCTGACAGATCGCCAACAAGTACCCAAGTATTTGCTGCTCTCTTTATCAATGTTGCTGATGACCATTGTGCACGAAGCTTCAATCCTGGAGTTGCATTTACTGTAACTCCACCTGCTGCTGCAACATCTACTGCGCCTGCTCCCACTCTGAGGACATCTAGTGATGTACCGATTGGGAATGCAACTGCTGCATCTGTTGGAATTGTTACTGTTGTTGCAGAAGCTGAGTCCATTTCAATCATTGAGTCTTTTTCGTTAATTGATGAAAGTGTATAGCTTGCTGTCTTCTGTGAAATTGGTGTAGCAGATGGGACTTTGCCTGCAAGTGCTGTTGTTACAGTAGTTGCATAGTTTGCATCGTCTCCAAGTGCTGCTGCTAACTCATCAAGTGTATCTAATGCTGCTGGCGCTGCTGCAATTACTGCATTCACCTGTGCTGTTGCATCTGCAATAGCTTCTGATTTAGCAGTTGCGATTGCTGAAGCCTGTGCTGTAGATACTGGCTTATTTGCATCTGATGTATTATTGACATTTCCAAGACCTAGGCTAGTTGCTGTTACTGCTGCAACCTCTGACTTAAGTGCTAGAAGTGATGTATCTGAAATTCCGTGTACATTTGTTGTGTCTGATTCATGTGCTGAAAGTGCTGATTCAGATGCTGTTGCTGCTGCTGCGATTGCTGCTGCTTGAGCGGCGTTAGCCTTAGATGTTGCGTCTGCTGCTGCAGTTGCAATTGCTCCGTTAGCCTTGCCTGTAGCATCTGTTGCTGCTGCAGCTTCAGCTGCTGCTTGAGCGGCGTTAGCCTTTGTAGTAGCGTCTGCTGCTGCTGCAGAGATTGCTGCTGCTTGGGCTGCGTTAGCCTTTGTAGTAGCGTCTGTTGCTGCTGCAGTCTGGGCTGCGTTAGCCTTAGATGTTGCGTCTGCTGCTGCAGTTGCTTCAGCTGCAGAAATTGCTGCTGCTTGAGCGGCGTTAGCCTTTGTAGTAGCGTCTGCTGCTGCAGTTGCAATTGCTGCTGTTACTGCAGTCGCTCTATCTTCTTTCAGTTCGTATCCTGCAATAACTGCCCCAGCTGGGATTGTTACTATTCCAGTAAATGTTGGTGAAGCAATTGGTGCCTTTGTTGCAAGGTTATTTGTTACTGTTGTTGCAAAATTTGCATCTGCTCCTAATGCATTTGAAAGCTCTAGAAGAGTATCTAGCGCACCAGGTGCACCATTTACAGTATTTGCAATTTGTGTTGCTACATATCCTTGGCTTGCAACAGCTGTTGCTGCGTTTGAAAAATCAAGTGACATCGCTCCAGTTGTGCTGTTGTAGGCAATACCATTTCCAGAAGCACTAATTCTACTTCTTACTGATGAGTCACTAATTTGCTCTGATGGTACTTTGGCATTTGCATCTAGTGAAGCAACTCCACTTGCAACTCCTCTATCCTCAAACGGAATGTATGTTAAATCCGCTGTGTTTACTAGGCCTGTATTAGCTGAATCTACATATGCCTTAGTTGCCCAAACTGCATCATCGATAGCTACTGTAATTGTGTTAGCGCCATCATTATATGTCTTTGTAAGACCTGTTCCAACTGCAAGAGCTGAATTTATTGCATCTTGTGCAATTTCTGTAACGCCAGGTGTATCTGATGCACCGTATGCAAGTGTGCTCCAAGTTCCTGTACCGTTACCAAACTTAAACTTATTTGTGTCTGTTTCGTATCCCATTTCTCCTGCTGCTAGGATTGGGTTTACTGAGGTCCAGTCTGCTGCGACGCCTCTTCTTACTTGAATTCTTACTGTTGACATTATGCCACCCCTTATTTTATATTATTTGTAAATTATACCACTGAGCCCATCACAATTAAGCGTTAATTGTGCTGGAGTCAAAGGATAGATCGTATGAAGTTGTTGAAGGGGTTCCGCCGTCAGCGAATTTAGTCGCTGTTGTTACAACCCCGTTTGCCTGAACTGTATAGACTGGATTGCCATCGTAATCGATTGCTAATCCAATATCCATAAAGCTAATTGCTCCAGATGTATCTACTACATCTGTTGTATGTGCTAAAGAGACCCAAGTTCCATTAATCTGAACCTGTAGTCTCCCTGTTGTTTCATCAAATGCTATCGGGGCGGTGCCTAATACAATATTAGAATCAAACGTAGCTGTACCAGCCACATTCAATCCATTCTTTACTCTAAAATTCTTATTTGCTGTTGCCATTTAAGTTCACATATCCCCTAATTGTTATTTGTGGGGGATTTTTAAGGAATCCCCCAAAACCTTTATTTAATTACTTAAGTAGTGTTCCAGATACTTTAACTGTTGAGTTGTCTGTTGGCGTAACCTTTACAAGAACATTTGCACCAGATACTTCTGCTGTAATAGTTCCTCTTGATCCGTTAGTTCCAACAATTGCATATTCTGTAATTGCTACGTTATCTGATGCATCTAGTGTTAATAGGATTTCAGATATTTCATTGTGTGTTGCGTTATCAATCTTAACAAGAAGCTTGGCTGAACGGTAGTCTGCCTTTGCCCACTGGTAAGCTGTTCCAGCAACTGATGCTGTTCCAGTTGATGAGGCTGCAATCTGCTTTGCCTGATCATTTACATTTAACGCTGTGAAAGCTGTTGTTCCTGCTTGCTGAGCTGTGTTAGCGGCGGCTGCGGTTGCTTCGGCTGCTGCTTGAGCGGCGTTAGCCTTAGATGTTGCATCTGCTGCTGCAGTTGCTTCAGCTGCTGCTTGAGCAGCGTTAGCCTTAGATGTTGCATCTGCTGCTGCAGTTGAAACTGAGGCTGCGTCGCCTGATACTCTAAGTGCTGCTT
>JACCDP011094994.1_pt1 | contig 14933 bp, 9 predicted proteins | sample 7445841 | NCBI WGS metagenome assembly JACCDP01 (sample SAMN15323441, study PRJNA562643) | freshwater metagenome | isolation source: river surface water | place: USA:Blue River Watershed | collected 2017-08-17 | reverse complement strand
GCAACTGCGCTTGGGCCTGCAACTGGCGATCGTCCAGTTGCGCCTGGCGCTCCTGGCTGTCGGCCAGCTGCATGTCCAGCGCCTCGAAACGGGCCTCGGCAGCCAGGCGCCGCTCCTGCAGCTGCTCGAGCTGTTGGTCGATGTCCTGCAGGTCGGCGCCGAGCTGCTCGCTGCGCTGGCGGGTCTGATCGGCCAGCTGCTGCAGCCTGAGGGTTTCGACCTCCAGGGCGTGAATCTGGTTCTGGCCCGCCACCGCCTCGCGCTGCAGCGCCTGCAAGCGCTGCGACGCATCGGCATAGTCGGCTTCGGCCCGCACCAGGGTATTGCGCGCCTGCTCGACGATCAGCGACTGCGCCCTTTGCTGCTTGTCCAGGTTGTCGATGTCCTGGGCCCGCGCCAGCAAACCGGCTTGCTCAGAGTCGGGGGCATAAAAGGTAACCGCGTGACGACCGACCGCATGGCCGGCGGCCACATAAAGCGTCTGACCCGGCTGCAACTGGCTGCGCAGGCTCAGCGCCTGCTCCAGAGAATCGGCCGCAAAAGCGCCATGCAACCAGTCGGCCAGCAAGGACGACAGCGCCGCATCGGGCTGACGCAGCAAATCGGCCAGGGGCCGCAGACCCGCCACCGGCCGGGCTGGGGCTGCATCGCTGGGCGCGCTGTAGAAGGCCAGCTTGGCCGGCGGCCCATCGCGGCCGTCGGTACCGGAAAAGCCACGCACCATCTCCAGCCGACTGACCTCGAGGGCACCAAGCCGCTCGCGCAAGGCCGCCTCAATGGCCGACTCCCAGCCCGGTTCAACCTGCAGCCGGCTCCACAGACCCTGCAAGCCGTCCAATCCGTGTTGGGAGAGCCAGGGCGCCAGCCGGCCATCGGTCTTGACCTTCTCCTGCAGGGCGCGCAGGGCCTGCAAGCGGGCGGTCAATTCGCTGTAACGGGCCGACTCCTGGTTGACCGCCTGCTGCTGGGCGCGGCGGGTCTGGTCGAAGTCGGGCACGCGCTCGGACAGCTCGGCCAATTGTCCTTGCATCAAGGCCTGGCCAGCCTGCGCCTGTGACAGCTGCTGGCGCAATTGCTGCAGCCGGGCTTCGTCGGGGGCATCGAGCGCCTGGCGGTCGGCCAGCAGCCGTTCGCGACGGCCTTGCAGGCTGCGCCAGGCCTCTTCGGTGCTGCGCTGCTCGGCCGCCAGCACCTGAATCTGCTGCTGCACCTCGGCCACGCTCTGGCGCTGCTCGGCCGAATTGGCCTGGGCCAGGCGCAAGGCCTCTTCAAGCTGCGGCATCTGGTCGGCATGCTCCTCAGACCGGGCCTGCAACAGCGCGGCCTGTTCCGCGGTCTGCTCGCTGCTGTCATTGAGCTCAAGCTGTTGCGCCTGGGCCTGCTGTTTGAGCTGACCCCAGTGGGCATCTTGCTGCGCCAATTCAGTCAGGCGCTGCTGGGCCCGTTGCCGACCTTCCACCACATAGCGGATTTCGGCCTCCAGGCGCGTGACCTCAGCGCTGGCGTCGTACAGGCGTCCCTGGGCCTGATTGACCTGATCGCCTGCATCGTAGTGGGCCTGCCGCACCGTCTCCAGATCGGACTCAACCCGCCGCAGGTCGGCCAATCGGCTCTCCAGCGCGATGGCCGCCTGGTCGCATTCGGCCTGCAGCCGCACCTGCTCGGCCTGGCTGTCCGCACGCTTGATGAACCACAACTGCTGCTGCTTGAGGGTGACCTGACCTTGCAGCTCTTTGTAGCGCACCGCGACCTCGGCCTGGCGCTCGAGCCGTTCGAGCTGGCTGGTGAGTTCGCGCAGGATGTCCTCGACCCGGGTGAGGTTCTCGCGGGTGTCCTGCAGCCGGTTGGCTGTCTCGCGCCGCCTTTCCTTGTACTTGGAAACGCCGGCCGCCTCTTCCAGGAACAGGCGCAACTCCTCGGGCTTGGACTCGATGATGCGGCTGATGGTGCCCTGGCCGATGATGGCGTAGGCCCGCGGCCCCAGGCCGGTGCCCAGGAAGACGTCCTGCACATCGCGCCGGCGCACCGGCTGGTTGTTGATGTAGTAGCTCGAGGTGCCATCGCGGCTGAGCACACGCTTGACAGCGATCTCTGCAAATTGGCCCCACTGCCCGCCCGCCCGGTGGTCGGCATTGTCAAAAATCAGCTCGACACTGGCGCGGCTGGCCGCCTTGCGGCTGGTGGTGCCATTGAAGATCACGTCCTGCATCGACTCGCCGCGCAGCTCGCTGGCCCGGCTCTCGCCGAGCACCCAGCGCACCGCGTCGATGATGTTGGACTTGCCGCAGCCATTGGGCCCCACCACACCGACCAGCTGCCCAGGCAGCAGGAACTGGGTGGGTTCGGCGAAGGATTTAAAGCCCGAGAGCTTGATGGAATTGAGACGCACGGATGTCTTGAGTCAGGGTCTGCGGCTGCCGATCCGGGCAGTCGCGGTCGCAGGGAAATGGGGCCGGCCGGACCGGGTCGGACTTTGGCTGGCAGTTTTCGAACGGGAACAATTATGGCCGAGTGGCGCCGGACCTCGGCGGTCGGAGCCATGGATGATTCATAATGCTTTACGTGTAAATTTGAGCAGCTTACCCATGGAAATTGAACACCACACCGTACTCAATGCGGTCTCGCGCGCCATCATCCTGTGCGACAGCGACACCGAGCAGGCCAAAGACGGTCTGTACGCCCTGGGCGACTACCTCAAGTACTATTTTTCAGCCACGGTGCGCCGGCAGACGCCACCGAGCCCGCAAGACCTCGAGCGGGTGCGGGAGAGCCTGCAAGAGCTGCTCCGCTTTATCGGCAAAGATCAGGGCTGACCAGGCCGACTGCCTCGACCAGCCTGCTCGAGCAGCTGGATCAGGCCCTCGCGCAGCAAGGCCGGCCGAATCGGCTTGTGCAGCACCTCGACCGATTGGCTCTTGGCACGGCTCTCCAGTTGCCCTGACACATCGCCGGTCATCAATATCGCGGGCAGAAACTGCTGGCTGCGCGCCCGCATCGCCTCGATCAGCTGCAGGCCATTGGGTTCGAGATCGCCCAGATGAAAGTCGCTGATCACCACATGAACCGGTTGTTCGCGCGTGACCACCAGGGCCTCCACCAGATTGCGCGCCGCGTAGACCTTGCAGCCCCAGCCCGAGAGGGTCCGGGTCATGCTCGTGAGCAACAAGTGAACATTGTCGACCACCAGCACACGCAGGCCCGCCAGGCCCGAGGTGCCTGCAGCCGGGGATTCGTCGGCGTTCAATTCATGAAGCACGGCCTGCGTGAGCGGCAGGTACACGCTGAACTCGGAGCCTCGGCCCAGCTGCGACTTGACCGACAGCCGGTGCCCCAGCAGCAGGCCGTAGCGCCGCACGATGGACAGCCCCAAGCCCAAGCCCTCCGACCCTGAATCGGTGGCGTCAAGCCTGACGAACTCCTTGAAGATCAGATCAAGCTTGTCCTCCCGGATGCCCACGCCAGAGTCGCGCACCGACACGCCCACCTGCTCATCCGTCACCGAGACCTCGACCCGCACCCAGCCGTCGCTGGTGTACTTGATCGCGTTGGACACCAGATTGGACAGCATGCCGTGCAGCAAAACCGGGTCGGAGCGCACCCAGGCCGTGGCAGGCGCAATCATCAACTCAAGACCCTTGCCCCGCGCCATGGACTCAAACTCGGCCTGCAGGCGGCGCATCACAGGTTCGAGCGAAACGGGCTCGACGCGCGGCTCGACCAGGCCAGCGTCGAGCCGGGTCAGGTCCATCAGGGTGCTCAGGGAGGCGCTGAGGGACTGGCTGAGTGCATTGAGGTCATTGAGGCTCTGCCGGGTCGCTGCCGGCGACACGTCGACCAGGGCGCGCTCAGCCAGCAAGCCGATGGCATGGGCCGGCTGCCGCAGGTCATGGCTGACTGTGGCCAGCAGCCGGCTGCGGGCCTGGGCCACCTCCTCAAGCTCGCTGTTCTTGGCTTGAAGCTCGCTGGCCAGCTCGCCGTTAAGCTTGGCCAGTTCAAAGCCCTTCTGCACGCTCTTGCGCTGGTTCCCGGCGTAGACCGCATACAAACCGAACATGGCCAGGGTAAAGACCGCCAGGCCCTGAGCGTAGGCGTGAGGCTGCTGCCAGGTCATCCAGGCAAAACTCAGGTAGATTGGGGGGGCGTAGACCGCCATCGACAACCAATGGCCGGACAGGCTGAAGGCCGTTGCACCGACCAGCACCAAGGTTACCGCCAGCACGGCCGACTGGGCCACCGTGTCGAGGTCGGGGTAAATAAAGATCGCCATCATGGACACCATCAGGCCATCGATGGCCTGAATCGCGATGGCCACCGTGTTCCAGCGCCGCAAAGCCCGCTCGTCTTCGGCCGGCGAGCGCCAGTACCACAGGCCGATGAAAAACCGCGTACCCAGGTAGACCCCCCAGAACATCATCCACAGGTCCAGGGCGGGCCAGGCCTGGAACACCTGCCGCACCGCATAGAGGTAGACGCTGATGAACAGGGCCAGCGGGCTGTTGAACACATAGTCGCGATAAATCGCCCTGAGGTGTTCGGCCAGGCTCACCGGCTCCTCCCGCAGCAGGCCGGACACGCGGTGGATGAGGGGGCTGTCGACGCCCTGGGTGTTGAGTCTGCTTTTCATGGTGACCTCACGCGGGGTGTTCTGTCGGGCCCGCCAAGATGCGCAAGCCCATTAAATATATTATTTTGAACAAAAATCTGGCCGCAAGCGCACTGTAAGGGGTGCCGATCAGCCTGCCCGGTGCCCGACTCTAAAAGTCGGGGGCTGGTTAACAAAATAAAAAGATTGAAGACTTCAGCGGGCGTCGAGCAGCTCGATCAGACGGCGCCGCAAGAGCGCGGGCCGCACCGGCTTGTGCTCGATCCAGACCCCACTGGCGGCCGCGCGGCTCTCCAGCTCGGGAGAAACATCGCCGGTCATGATGAGGGCTGGCAGGGGCGACGATCGAAGCGCCCGAAGGGCCTCCACCACGGCCAGGCCATCAGGCTCGCGATCGCCCAGATGAAAGTCGGTGATGACCACATCGATCAGGTCCACGGCCTCCACCGCCACCGCCTGCTTGAGCGATTCGGCGGTGCAGACCTCGCACCCCATGGCCGACAGTGTGCGGGCCATGCTGGTGACAATCAGGGGCACGTTGTCGACCACCAGCACACGCAGCCCCTGCAGGCGCTGGTCGTCCGAGACCGGGGCTGACAACGCCACCGGGCCTGTTGCCGGCGCGCGCTGCATCAGCACCGCAAATTCAGAGCCGCGGCCGATCTGCGAATGCACCTCGATCCGATGCCCCAACAAGGCCGCGTAACGCTGAACGATGGACAGACCCAAGCCCAGCCCCTCCGTACCCGGCTTGGAGACATCGAGCCTGACGAACTCCTTGAAGATCACATCGAGCTGGGCCGGCTCCATACCGGGGCCGCTGTCAGAGACCGCGACACGGATCTGACCATCGGCTTCGGTGACCCCAAGCCGCACCTCCCCCTGGCGGGTGTATTTGAGCGCATTGGCCAGCAGGTTGGCCAGCACCGCATGGAGCAGCACCGGATCGGAATGGACCCAGGCTGACGTCTCCTGGACGCGCAGCGCCAGGCCCTTGGCCTCGGCCAGCAGGGTGTATTCAAGCCGCAAACGCTCGAGCACCGCGTGCAAGGGCATCGGCTCGATGTGGGCCTGCGTCAGACCGGCATCGAGTCGGGTGAGGTCCATCAGGGTGGACAAAGAGGTGCTCAAGGACTGGCTCAACTGCTGCAGGTCCACCAAAATCGGCCGCACCGGCGCCGCGGCCGGTTCCAGCAAGGCCCGATCGGTCAGCAAACCGATGGCATGCGCGGGCTGCCTGAGGTCGTGGCTGACGGTGGCGAGCAGGCGGCCCCGCGCGGCCGCCACCTCCTGCAATTGTTCGTTCTTGAACTGCAGCTCCTGCGCCAGCTCGCGGTTTTGCACCGCCAGGGCGAAGCCGCGCTCGAGGCTGCGCCGGTGCTTGAGGGCGTAAATCACATACAGCCCCAGCAAGCTGAGAATGAGCACGGTCAGACCACCGGCATAGGGGTTGGGCAGGTTCCAGGCTGACCAGGCAAAGGCCAGGTAGGCCGCCGGAGCGGTCAAGGCCATGGCCTTGATGTGACCCGAAAAGCTGAAGGCGGTGGAGCCAAGGAGAACCAGCGAGCCGGTGAGCACCACCGACTGCGCAAAGGCATCGAGCGAGGGAAAGATGCCCAAAGCCAGCACCACCAGCATGACCCCGTAGCCCGCCTGAATGCACAAGAGCAAAAGATCCCAGCGACGCAAGGTCGATTCGGGCATGCGCTTGCGATGCGGGTAGAGCAAACCCGAGACGATGCGGACGATCAGGTAGGGGCAGAAGACAGACACCCAGACGTCGATCAGCCAGTTGCCAAAAAACACCGCCGACGAAAAGTAGAGATACAGCACGATGAACAGGGCCACCGCGCTGTTGAAGATGTAGTTGCCATAGCTCACGCTGAGCTGCTCGGCCAGCACCGTTGGATCGGTCCGGGCAAACCAGGCGCGCCAACCCTGCAAAGGCCTGGAGCCCTCGGTGGTCTGAGCCGGGCCCGCCTGGACGGTCGGCTCAGCCATGGGCGCCCCGGGACGAGCCGGGCTCCAGGTTGGCCGCGTGTCGACTCGTTTCAAGCAGATCCATCAGGCCGCGCTGCAACACCTTGGGCCGGACCGGCTTGTGCATCACGCGCACGCCGGCCTCGTGGGCCTGGGCTTCCAGCTGTGCCGACACATCGCCGGTCATCAGCAAAGCCGGCAGCGCAGGCCGTCCCAAGCGCGCTCCCTGCAACCTCAGACCGGCAATGAGTTCGATGCCATTGGGCTCCCGGTCGCCCAGATGGTGGTCGCTAAGAACCAGGTCGGGCCAGTTCTCGAGGCTCATGCTCTGGGCCTCCGCCATCGTGCGGGCGGCCTGCACCCGACACCCCCAGTCCGCCAGCGTCTGGGTCATGCTTTGCAGCAGCAATTCCACGTTATCGACCACCAGCACATTCAGGCCGACCAGCCGATCGTGGGCCAAGGCCGCATCGGCCGGCAGGGACGGAGCCTGCTCGCTGGAAGGCGCAGTGCGGACCAGGGTGATGCCGAAGGTCGAGCCCTGATCGGGCTCGGACCGCACGTTCAGGGGGTGCGAGAGCAGACTGGCATATCGACGCACGATGGACAGCCCCAGGCCCAGCCCCTCCGTCCCGGAATCAGAAGCGTCAAGGCGAACGAATTCCTTGAAGATCAGGTCGAGCTTCTCACCATGAATGCCAATCCCGGTGTCGCTGATTTCGACCAGCACCGTGTCCTTGCGCTCGGACACCCGCACCTCAACCCGGCCCTGGCGGGTGTACTTGATGGCGTTGGACACCAGGTTGCTCAAAACGCCGTGCAGCAACACCGCATCGGATTGGACCCAAGCGTCTGAGTGCTCCACGGACAGGGACAGGCCCTTGGCGCGGGCAGAACCTAAAAACTCAGTCTCAATGCGCATCAAAACTTGCGCCAGGCCCACCGGTCCGATCGTGGCCTTGACCAAGCCCGCGTCCAGGCGGGTCAGGTCCATCAAGGTGGTCAGCGAGGCACTGAGCGATTGACTGAGCTCATTGAGGTCGCGCAAATTGGCCTTCACACCGTCAAAGGATGTTTCAAGCAGCGCACGCTCGGACAGGAGCCCGATGGCGTGGGCCGGCTGACGCAGGTCATGACTGACCGTGGCCAGCAGGCGGCTGCGCGCGCTGGCCAGTTCCTGAAATTCAATGTTCTTGAACTGCAGTTCACGCGCCAGATCGGCGTTGCGACGGGCCACGGCAAAGCTGGCCACAATCGATCGGCGCTGGTTGCCGGCATACACCAGGTGCAGGACAAACAAGGCCAGGACAAGCAGGCCCACACCGCGCGCATAGGGGTGGTCCTGCTGCGAACTGGCCCAGGCAAAACTAAAGTAAATCGGCGGTGCGTAGACCAGGGTTTCGGCCCAGCGCCCGGACAGGCTGTGCGCGATGGCACCCACCAGAATCAGGACCACCATCGTGCCCACAACCTGCGCAAACGGATCGACCGTGGGCAATACGAACAAGGCCAAGACAGAGATCAGCACCCCATTGCAAGCCTGGACCGCCAAGGACAGATTCGACCAAAAGGGCACAGCGGCCGGATCGACCTCGCCCTGGCGCGGATAAGACAGACCTATGGCCCAACGCAGCGCCAGGTAGATGCAAAACACCGTGGACCACCACTGCAGCGCCGTCGCTTCATCGGGCTGGGCCTGAAAGGTCAGGTAGACCACAAAAAACAGCGAGACCGGGCTGCTGACGCTCAGGTTGCGGTAGATCAGGCGCAGGTACTCGGCCGTGACCTCGGGCGGTTCGGGACTGCGGGTGAGCCACTGTCCGCGCAAACCCCGCCAACGCTGGCCCAGCCGGGCCAGCCAGTCGGCGCCGGAGGGCTGCGGGTCTTCGGTCATGGTTGCCCCTCTTCCACCTGCCGGGTCAGAGGGCCCGCCCGCTTTGAAGCATTCATCTTCTCGAAGCGATAGAAACAGTCCAGCCAGCAAGCATATCGCATTATTTTGCAGAAGAATACCTCCTCGATAATGCACACCATGAACCCTCTGCTTGGGCGACTGCAGCCCTATCCCTTTGAGCGCCTGCGACAACTTCACGCGGGCATCACCCCCAGCCCCGACCACAGCCCGATCAGCCTGGGCATAGGCGAACCACGCCATGCCACCCCGGACTTGATCCAGCAAGCCCTCACCGGGGCCCTGGCCTCATTGGCGGTCTATCCCAGCACCGGGGGCGAGCCGGGGCTCAAGCAATCGATGGCGGCCTGGGTCGAGCGCCGCTATGGCCTGAGTCTGGATGCGCAGCAACAGATCTTGCCGGTCAACGGTTCGCGCGAGGCCTTGTTCGCCCTGGCGCAGACGGTGATCGATGGCAGCCGGCCGGCCACCGTGGTGGTGCCCAACCCGTTCTACCAAATCTATGAAGGCGCGGCCCTGCTCGCCGGCGCCCAGCTCCATTACGCCCCCAGCGAGCCCGCCCGGAACTTTGGCATTGATTGGGCCCGCATCCCCGAATCGGTCTGGGCCAGCACCCAGCTGCTTTTTGTCTGCACGCCCGGCAACCCGGCGGGGGCCGTCATGGGGCTGGAAGAGTGGCGCCTGCTGTTCGACTTGAGCGACCGTTACGGCTTTGTCATCGCCTCCGATGAGTGCTACAGCGAAATCTATTTCCGCGACGAAGCCCCGCTGGGTGGCCTGCAGGCAGCCTGGCAGCTCGGTCGCACCGACTTCCGCCGTTTGGTGATGCTCACCAGTCTGTCCAAGCGCAGCAATGTGCCGGGCCTGCGTTCGGGCTTTGCAGCGGGCGACGCGGACATCCTCAAAAAGTTTCTGCTCTATCGAACCTACCACGGCGGGGCCATGAGTCCGGTGGTGCAAGCGGCCAGCCGGGCCGCCTGGGATGACGAGGCGCATGTGCTGCTCAACCGGCAGCTCTACCGCGACAAGTTCGCGCGCGTCACACCACTGTTGCAAACGGTGATGGATGTCCAGCTGCCCGACGCCGGTTTTTACCTCTGGGCTGCGGTGCCCGCCGCCTTTGAGGGGTCCGACACCGAATTCTCCCGGCAGTTGCTGGCTCAATACAATGTGGTGGTCCTGCCCGGCAGCTATCTGGGCCGGCAAGCCCCTGGCCCCGACGGCCGCCCCCTCAACCCGGGATCGGGCCGCGTGCGCATGGCGCTGGTGGCCGATGTGCAGGAATGCCTGCAAGCGGCCCAACGCATCGTGCAATTCATTCAATCGAAATCGCTTTAATCATGAACTCCTCCTCTCTGCAAGCCCTGATCGAAGCGGCCTGGGACGATCGCAGCCAATTTTCTCCCGCCAACGCCCCGCAGGACGTCCGCGATGCGGTGGACGCGGTGATCGGGCAACTCAACAACGGCAGCCTGCGCGTGGCCACCCGTCAGGCGGTGGGCCAGTGGACGGTGCATCAGTGGATCAAGAAGGCGGTCCTGCTGTCGTTCCGGCTCAACGACAACGAGATCATGCGGGCCGGTGATCTGGGCTTTTTCGACAAGGTTAAAACCAAGTTCTCGCACCTCGATGCCGAACAGATGCGCGAAGCCGGCGTCCGGGTGGTGCCACCGGCCGTGGCGCGGCGTGGCAGTTACATTGCCAAGGGCGCGATCCTGATGCCCAGCTACGTCAATATTGGCGCCTGGGTCGGCGAAGGCACCATGGTTGACACCTGGGCCACCGTGGGCAGCTGCGCCCAGGTGGGCAGCCATGTGCACCTCTCGGGCGGCGTGGGTCTGGGGGGCGTGCTCGAGCCGCTGCAGGCCAACCCCACCATCATCGAGGACAACTGCTTCATCGGCGCGCGCTCGGAGGTGGTCGAAGGCGTGATCGTCGAGGAGAACTCAGTCATCTCCATGGGCGTCTACATCGGACAGAGCACACCCATCTACGACCGTGAGAACGACACCGTGACCTACGGGCGCGTTCCGGCCGGCTCGGTGGTGGTCTCGGGCAACCTGCCCAAGGCGGGCGGCAAATACAGCCTGTATTGCGCCGTCATCGTCAAGCGGGTGGACGCCAAGACCCGGGCCACCACCAGCCTCAATGACCTGCTGCGCGACTGAGATCGCAGCGAGCGGCCCATGAATCCCACCCTGGAGCTGACCGAGGAGCTGATCAGCCGCGCGTCGGTCACCCCTGAAGATGGCGGTTGCCTGGAGCTGATCGCCGCCCGCCTGGGCGCCCTCGGTTTTGCCTGCGAGCGGATGGACAGCGGGCCGGCCGATTTCCGAGTCAGCAATCTGTGGGCCCGAAAGGCCGGCCGGGCCGGCTCGCGCACCCTGGTCTTTGCCGGTCACACCGATGTAGTGCCCACCGGTCCGCTGGAGCAGTGGCGCAGCGCCCCCTTCGTGCCCAGCCACCGGGACGGCCGGCTCTATGGCCGGGGCGCGGCCGACATGAAGACCTCGCTGGCCGCGATGGTGGTCGCTTGCGAAGAGTTCCTGGCTGCACACCCCGAGCCCAAGCTGTCCATCGCGTTCCTGCTGACCAGCGACGAGGAGGGCCCCTCCAAGGACGGCACCGCGGTGGTTGTCAAACAGCTGCAGGCGCGCGGCGAGGCGCTGCATTACTGCATCGTGGGCGAACCGACCAGCGTGGAGCGGCTGGGCGACATGATCAAAAACGGCCGCCGGGGCACCCTGAGCGGGCGCTTGCGTGTCAAGGGCGTGCAGGGACATATTGCCTACCCTCACTTGGCGCGCAACCCCATTCATACCTTTGCGCCGGCGCTGGCCGAACTCGCCGCCACCGAGTGGGATCGCGGCAACGCCCACTTTCCCCCGACCACCTGGCAGGTCTCCAACATCCATGGCGGCACCGGTGCGACCAACGTCATTCCCGGCGAATTGGTGGTTGATTTCAACTTCCGCTACAGCACCGAATCGACCGCCGAGGGCCTCAAGCAGCGTCTGGTGTCCGTGCTGCAGCGCCATGGTGTCGAACATGAGCTCAGTTGGACGCTCGGGGGCGAACCCTTCCTGACCCCGCAAGGCGGCTTGGTCCAGGCCATGCGCGCAGCCATCGAGGCGCGCACTGGCCTGAACACCGAGCTGTCGACCACCGGCGGCACCAGTGACGGCCGCTTCATCGCCCGGATTTGTGAACAAGTGGTCGAATTCGGCCCGGTCAACGCCAGCATCCACAAGATTGATGAGCATGTGGCGCTGGCCGATATCGAACCGCTCAAGGACATCTACAAGGGCGTGCTCGAGCGCTTGGCCGCCGCATGAACATGATGCGCTTGTTGCCGCTCGTCGAGGCGGTGGCGGCGCAACTGCGGGCCGCCGGAATCGATGCGCAGAACGGCCTGGGCCAAGGTACCCAGGACCCGTTCGATGAGGCAGCCTGGTTGGTGCTCTGGGCCCTGGAGCTGCCCCTGGACAGCGATCTGCAAGCCCTGGGGACCCGGGGCGTGAGCGAGACCGAGCAGTTGCGCATCCAGGCCCTGGTGCGCCGCCGGATTGACGAGCGCCTGCCCACCGCCTACCTGACCCGGCAAGCCTGGCTGACCGGCCTGCCCTTCTATGTTGATGAACGGGTGATCATCCCGCGCTCCTTCATCGCCGAACTGATGGCCGACGCCACACTCGATCTCTGGCTGGGCGAGCACACCCGCCGGGTGCTCGATTTATGCACGGGCAACGGCAGTCTGGCGGTGATCGCCGCCCTGACCTATCCCGAGGTGCAGGTCGACGGCGCCGATGTCTGCCCCGACGCCCTGGCGGTGGCCCGCATCAATGTGGAGCAGCACGGCCTGTCCGATCGGATCGTGCTGATTGAGTCGGACGGTTTGGACCGCTGCCCGGGGCCGTATGACCTGATTGTGTGCAACCCACCCTATGTGAACGCAGCCAGCATGGCGCAGTTGCCGCCTGAGTTCCGCGCTGAGCCGTCGCTGGCCCTGGCCGGCGGAGAAGATGGCATGGACTTCATCCGCACCCTGCTGCGCCAGGCCGCCCCGCGCATGCGCGAGAAGGCTGTGCTGGTGCTTGAGGTGGGCCATGAAAGAAGCCACTTTGAACGGGCCTTCCCCGAGCTGGCCCCGGTCTGGCTCGAGACCAGTGCCGGCAGCGACCAGGTGCTGCTGCTCGAGCGCGAGCAACTGCTGGCGGTCTACCCCCTGGCCACTCGATGATTCAGCTGAAAAATCTGGTGCTGCGGCGCGGCAGCCAGGTGCTGCTCGATGGGGCCAGTGCCACCATCAACCCCGGCGAAAAAGTCGGGCTGGTGGGGCGCAACGGTGCCGGTAAATCCAGCCTGTTTGCCCTGCTCAACGGCAGCCTGCATGAAGACGGCGGGCAATGGAGCCGGCCGGCGCAATGGCAGCTGGCGCAGGTCTCGCAAGACATGCCCGAGACCGGGCAAGGAGCCACCGACTTTGTGATGGCCGGTGACGACCGGCTGATGCAGGCCCGGGCCGAGCTGCAGCTGGCGCAAGACAGTGGCGAGGGCGAACGCATCGCCCAGGCCTTTGTGCGCCTGCACGACGTGGGCGATCACGATGCACGCGCGCGGGCGCAGGCGCTTGTCCTGGGCCTGGGCTTTGCCGTGGCCGAGCTCGAGCAGCCGGTCAACAGCTTTTCCGGCGGCTGGCGCATGCGCCTGCAACTGGCCCGCGCCCTCATGTGCCCGTCTGACTTGCTGCTGCTCGATGAGCCCACCAACCACCTGGACCTCGATGCCCTGGTCTGGCTCGAAGCCTGGCTGCAGCGCTACGCCGGCACCCTGATCGTCATCAGCCATGACCGCGATTTTCTCGATGCCGTCACCCGCTGCACGCTGCACATCGAGCAGGCCCAGCTGCATCGCTACGCTGGCAACTACAGCGCGTTTGAGGCCCAGCGCGCCGAAAAGATATCGCTGCAGGCGGCAGCCTATGCCCGGCAGCAAGAGCAGATCGCGCATCTGCAAAAGTTCATCGACCGCTTCAAGGCCAAGGCCACCAAAGCCCGGCAGGCACAAAGCCGGGTCAAGGCCCTCGAGCGCATGGACAAGATTGCACCCTTGCTGGCCGAGGCCGAGTTCAGCTTCAGCTTCCGGCCGCCAGCCAGCCTGCCCAACCCCATGCTGAGCTTGCAGGACGTCAGCGTCGGCTATCCCGGGGCAGACCTTGACCGGGTGATCGTCGGCAACATCCGCCAGTCGGTCCTGGCCGGCCAGCGTATTGGCATTTTGGGTGCCAATGGGCAGGGCAAATCCACCCTGGTCAAAACCATCGCGCGGACCCTGGCGCCGCGCGCGGGGCGCGTGGTCGAAGGCAAGGGCCTGGTGATCGGTTACTTTGCCCAGCAGGAACTCGATGTGCTCAGGCCCGACGACGATCCGCTGCAACACATGATCACCCTGGCCCGCGAAACGGCGGCCCTGCAGCCAGCCGGTCAGGAGGCCCGCGAACAGGATCTGCGCAACTTTCTCGGTCAGTTCAACTTCAGCGGCGAGCGAGTCCGGCAGGCCGTTGGCAGCATGAGCGGCGGGGAAAAGGCGCGACTGGTGCTGGCCATGCTGGTTTGGCAACGCCCCAACCTGCTGCTGCTGGACGAACCCACCAACCACCTCGACCTGGCCACCCGTCAGGCGCTGGCAATGGCGCTCAATGAATTTGAAGGCACGCTGATGCTGGTCAGCCACGATCGGGCCCTGCTGCGTTCGGTGTGCGATGAATTCTGGCTGGTCGCTGGCGGCGCCTTGCAGCCATTTGACGGCGACCTGGACGACTACCAGCGCTACCTGCTGGAAGAAGCGCGCCGACAGCGTGAGCAGGCCCGGCAACAGCCCGCCGATCAAACCGCCTCCACCGCAGAGCAGCGCAAGCAGGCCAAACTGGCCCAGCAGCAGCAGTTGGCCGCGCTGCGTCCGCTCAAGAAAGAACTGCAGCAGATTGAGGCGCGTCTGGCCCAGGCCCAGGCTGAGCAGTCGCGTTTGCAAGACTTGATGGCTGCGAGCACCGTTGCAGCCGTTCTGGCGGAGAACGGCAAGCGCCTGAAGACCCTGCTGCAGGACATCGAGCAGATGGAGGAACGCTGGCTGGAACTGAGCGAGGAGATCGACAAGGCCTCAGCGCCGGCTCATTGAAGGGCCGCGCGCAGGGCGGTCACAAGCGGTCGGCTGCTGCGCCAGCACAGCGCGCCAAGCGGACGAGTCGGCCCCGCGAAGCCGGGGCCTCACTTGGGCGGCAGGTAACGCACCGGATCGACCGGCTTGCCCTGACGACGGATCTCGAAATGCAACTTGACCTGGTCGGCGTCGGTGTTGCCCATCTCGGCGATCTTCTGCCCTTGCCGCACCGTCTGCTCTTCCTTGACCAGCAGGCTGCGGTTGTGGGCATAGGCGGTC
>JACCDP010888728.1_pt1 | contig 14933 bp, 10 predicted proteins | sample 7445841 | NCBI WGS metagenome assembly JACCDP01 (sample SAMN15323441, study PRJNA562643) | freshwater metagenome | isolation source: river surface water | place: USA:Blue River Watershed | collected 2017-08-17 | reverse complement strand
TTCCAGAAGTTACGATTTCGGTTCTGTTAGTTACTTTATCAATTGTTCCAAATTTTTTGTAGATACCATTTGTGATTGTAGTGATATCCGAACTGATTTGTTCACCAGTTCCTAAAAATTGGTTTACGATTCTAACTAATTCGTTAGTATCAACAGGAGTTCCTGCAGTGTTTGCTGCTGTAGCTAAGTATTGTGATAAATTACTTGCTAAAAGGGTTCCTCTATTATCTCTTATTACTGCCATGGTATTTTATTATTGAACGTAAGTTACTGTTACTGGAATAGTTTGTGAACCACCCGTTTCGTTACCATAAACTGTTATAGTTGTTTTGATAGTCGAAGTTAAAGATGGGTTTGGAATAAATTTGAAAGTTAAACCTTTAGCGATAGCTGCAGTTGCTGATATATCATCACCAATGAATACTGGTACTGAACCTATATCAGATGTTACACCTTCACCTACGATATCACCTGCATTTTTGTTAGATAATACAATTGTGTATCCTAAACTTCTATTTCCTGCAGGAGATGTAGTTGGAGATAATGCAACTTCACCACTTTTTTGATTTACTGATACATTAGGAACACCAAATTCAACAACTGGAATTCTAGTTGTATTTTTTGGTAAAGTTACTAACTTATACTTCATTACTTGAGTTTCATCAGGATTAGCTTCTAATACAGGCATATTTTTAATAGCTGCATCATAGTAAGCTGAACCCAATGGGTGAGCTGGTTCGTAAAGTGTGTAATCAATCTCATCATCTGCTAATGCAAATTGAGTGATGTTTAATCCTTGTCCAGCTGCTAATTTTTCTCTACCCTTTTTTGTTAAGATAGCGTCAACTGTTAATTCGGTATTACTTAAATATCCCATAGTATTGTATTAAATCTTTGTTTATAAATATAATAATTTTCAAATTCCGTTATTCTACTTCCAAAATTGGTTCTGCAGTATTTCTACCTGTTCTATTTACCGTCAATGTATTTGGATTTGATACAAATGTTTCAATTGGAGAACTACCATCTAATGTAGTGGCAGCCGTATTCTTAGAACCTCTAAAGAAAGAATTTTGTAATCCTCTTGTTAAATCATTTGTATTTCTATAATGGGTAGATGTATATCCACTTATATTTTTTACATCAATAATATCACCACCAATAACGGGAGGAGTAGATCCAGAAAATGGTTGAATGTTTAGTGTTTTTTCAGTATAATAAGATGAAGTTAATTCGGTTCCACCTCTAGGGTCACCCTTTCCATCTATTACAACTTTATATTTTACAACATCTCTTCTCTTTTGTTCTGTTACCAATTGAACTCTAACTCTTTCTTTAACTCTTCTACCATTTTTATCAAAATAAGTTCTAATTGCAGAACCACTTTGTGCATAAATACCGAATCCTAAAGTTTCTAAATCGGATTGACCTACAATAGTATTTATATCGTAAATATCTAATTCTGTTAATATAGTAGGTTCACCCAATCCTGCATCAATAGTTACTTCTTCTTGATAATTTTCGGCAAAAGTAAATGTAGTATCTTGTAAATCTACTAAACTATCGTATTGATAATTTTCTGCAATAGTATTTTGTAATGATGCAGTATAAATTATAGCTTCGTATTGATTATTTTCCGCAAATAAGTTTTCAGACAAATCCGCATTAACTAATGTTTCATATTGATTGTTTGTAGAGTCTACTATTGTCGTATCTTCCAAATGAATAGAAACTTCTTTTTGATATTCATCTCCAGTTGGTTTCTTTTGTTCAATCTTACTTCTTTCTAAGATATGTGGTTCTATTAAAAGACCAGTAGTTGCCTTAACTCTTGCAGGTAACATTTTCTTAATATCCTCAAACATTGATTTCTCATATAGTTTGATTAAGTTAATGTATGCGTAAATATCTCTACCATCAAATCTTTTAAAATAATAATTTCTTAAAGAATCTAATTTAGAATAAGTTGATTTATAATCATCGGATGGGTCACCAATATAGTTATCCAAATTGATGCCACCAAATGATTTAGCAATATCAATGTTCAACTCTTTTGTAGGAGAGAAGAATAAACCAACTCTATTCGAATCGGTTGGAGATTGGTCAAATGATTTTTTAGTTGCTCTACTTTTTGAAGATAAATCCGAAATTAAAGTTTGAGATTCAAATCTAACTTTATTAGTAGAATATCTTGTAGAACCTGCATCCGGAATTTCCAACACAACCGTTCTATCTATTGCTTCAAATTGATATGGATATGAACTTATTGATGTAAATCCACTTGCAGTTGCAAATAATAATGGTGATGGATTTTCTGAATATAATGTTGTAGAACTTCCACTCTCATAGTCATTTCTTGTTAAACTTCCACTAAAGTAAATATTTGTATCTACATTCGGTAAATATGTGAATGTATTTAAGTTTTTAGGATATTCAAAGTCTAAACGAAAATATAAATCATCCGTTGAAGATGATGTATGATTACCATTTATCATTTCAGGGAAAGAAACGTGTTCATAAAATCTTTCAGTATCTAAAACTTCAGACCATAATCTAAATTCGTCTACACTACCCGAATAATCGTTACCCAAATATATTGTTGCACCATCATTCCATGTAGTAGTTGCAGATGCACTAACTGATTGTTGGAATATCGTTCTTTCTTTATCGGATTGTCTTACATCTAATTTTAATCCAGTAGAACCACTACTAACGGATATACCAAAGAAATTTCCGTTGAATATAGGTAAAGATGTGGTTGATAAATTGGTTGAACCTGAATAATTAAACACTACCGTTCCAAAATTAGAAACCGTGGAGCCACTCAATTGTAAATTCCAACCACTACCACTAATTAAAGTATAATTTGCATTTCTACCAGGTTTTACAAATAATTCTATTGTATTTGGTTTTCTACCCTTTTCGGTATTTTTCCATTCCATTTCAACTTTAGAACCACTAACCATTCTCAATGCCGTTGTTACATTATCAAATTCAAATTTAGTCTTATTTGATGTAGTAACTTCAGGCCCACCAAATTCTAATATTGAAAGATTTGATGATGGAATACCATAACAACTTAATAATGCATAAACTCCTTTTCTTGTACCTTTATGTTTTAATAAGTAAGGTAAGTTATTTATAATTCTTCTCCAAACTTCGTATGTTCTTTGTTTTGCAGGATTTTCATTTTTAATATTACCATTCGAATCCATTCCAAAAACATAATTCCACAATTGACTATCTGCAGCTAGATTTTTAGCATCCCAGTTAAACGATTTTAATACATCAAATAAAAGTTTATCAGAAATACCATCACTTGATTTGTATCCTAAATTTCTACTTTTCTCAATTGCTTTTGTATGAAAATATATGTTATCAAAGTGTTGGCCTATCATTGAGAAGAATAGTAAGAAACTATCGTTATCTACATTATTTACAATGTATTGTGGAATATTATTTTGAACCCAGTTTGGATTATTTATATCATATACTTCGGCAAGTTCTATTATATTGTCATACCAGTTTGAAACTATACCATCGGTAGAATTCAATCTAATATTACCACTATATGGCCATGACATAGAAGATGATGTGTATAAGAATTTTTCAAATCCATCAAACCCCTGTATTAATTGTTCTTTTTTAATTCTCTGTCTATCTCTTTCTTGTGTTTCACTCAATATTGATGGTGAATTTGATGCATTAGAACTACTTATAGATTGTTCATATACTTCTATCAATTGAACTTTATATACGAAATTATCAACTCTCTCTTTTGCAGAACTAAAATGAACAAAGTTATTCCACATATATGTTGAACCACTCACATATTGAATGTTCAACCCATCGGTATTAATTAAAGAACCACTTAAAAATTCCGAAATAAGGTTTGCAGATGATGAAACGGATGAACTTAATATTAAATCATCCAAAGACTCATAATTTGTAGATTGTCCTTTTACAAAATCAACTTCTACATTAAAATTTGGGCCCCTTAATGGTGGACATATTAAATCAGACTGTTCCGTTAATACAACAGTTTCAATCAATGGGTTTGTCAATAACTTGGTAACCCACAAAGTTGAATTTTCGGTTATATTTGAAGGTAAAGGTGAATATAATTTTAAAATTAAAGATTCAACCTCCTTAGTAATCACAGTATTACCTAACTCATCTACTTTCTTTTCGGATAATGTGAAATTATCTTCCTCCCATGATGAAATTATAATTTGTTCATCATCACCAAAATTTGTAAGATGTGTTAAATATTTACTTTCCTTTTCAGGTTCAGTAAATTTAATATTTTCAATAAATGCATCAAATAAAGTCTTTTTGAGAATATTTTCATCCAATGTAATAGATGGTATGGATAATGATGTCTTTATCTCATATTCATTTCCAACCAATTCTTGTGCACCAAATCTGTTATAGGGCTTGAATTTAAGTGTTATATTATCACTACCATTCCATTTAGGAAATTTATTTGATAAATCTCTTAAATTTATTTTAAACTTACCATTTGGTGATAGATTTTTGAATAAACTAACTTTTGTATTATCTTTTTGTAATAAATCCACATCTACCGAAGACACTGCAAATGAATTCCATTCTACTTCATATTCCATTTGTAAATCGGAAAATGCGGGAACATCTATTGAACTGGGTGCAATAATTTGAGTAATAGAAGGGAAGTCATTTACACTTATAAAATTTGCAATAATTTCAACTCTATCACCTGTTCCATATAAATTACTATAAGGAACTATAATTATTTTTTTACCACCATAAACACCAGAAAAATCATTTTTGAAAGATAAATCTACAAATCCCTTTGTTGCATCCACTCTAATTTTTTTATCCGGACTTAGATAAAAATCAATAAAATCTGTATTAGATGAACTAAATTTAATTGGTAGAGTTGAATCAAAATCGGAATCCTTTACATTTAAATCATATTTTGTATTGGATAAGGATATGATTGGTTTATCTGCATTAATTTCTTTTTCAATTATAACCGACACGGCCAATCCACCTGTTAGTAATTCTGAACTAGGTATTGTATTTATTCTATTAGAAGAATTCCATCTTGTAAAATCATTTGGATTTGTTTCTGCAATTCTTCTATTTGCCCAATAGATTTTTAATATCTTATAATTTGTAGGCAAATCTCCTTTTATATTTAAAGATACATTACTATTTGTAAGGCTTGATTTTAACAATGTCTTAGTATCCGTATTGTAATCTGTTAAAGTTATTTTATCCGAATCTAATATAGTATCTCCAGAATTAATATTATATTCCAATGATAATAAATCACCAACTTCATTTTGTAAGTTTGATGTAAATATTATTTCATAATTAACCAAATAATCTGCAACAATTGGGTCTGGAGTTGGATTTATTGGTGATGGTTCAATAGATAATACAGGAGGATTACCATCTGCTGGGATAGGATTAAATTCAACACTTCCTCCCCCACCATAATTTAAGTTTAATTGTTCTCTTATACCATCTAAATATCTATCGTCTGTATTTACCACTATTATTCTTTTTTATAAATATTTCTATCTTATATTATTTTCATTCAAACGGTCATCATTTATCACAACATCATTACCACCTCTCCACCAATCAACATCATTAGTATTTGGTAATTTTATACCAAAACTTTCATTATCAATTCTACTTGGACTAGTAACAATATTTTCAGCTGGTGTAGTTAAGATTGGGGTTTCAATAATAGGTGCAACTACAACTTCCGGAGTTTTTATTATAGGAGTTGATTCTATTTTTGAATTAAATGAAACATTTACTTTTTCGGGAGCAAATACATTTCTTTTAACTTCCGAAAATGTTGAAAATGATTCAATATTATTTTGAATTTGTTTTCTTAATTCCGTAATTGCAAATTCTTTAGGTAATTGTGTTATATTAGATGTTCTTCTTTTTAATATTTTTGTATTAAAATCTATACATCTATTAAGTATAGTTTGTATTTCCGATATCAACATATTAAAATCATATACTTCAAAATCTTCAAATCTTATCTCAGATGGTTTTCCAAAATTAGAATCACCAATTGTATAATATTTGTTTGTTAAGTAATATGTTGTTGAATTTTTAAAATCTTCAAATATTTTATTTCTAAAAGTTGCAAAATCATTCAATCCAAAATCTTTCTTTAAAATAGAAAAGAAATCTTTTCCAAATTTAGTTTCTAAATAAGAATCTATTTTTGTTAAAAAAACATTATCAAATGAATTCAATGTATTTAATAATTCCGTTTTATAATAATTAAAGTCCTTATTTAAACTTTTAAGATTTTTGAATTGATTATTTGTTATTTTATTGATATTTTCATCTTTTGTTTTTAAAGGCAAGATTCTAATCTCTTCTCTTGAAGGTGATATTTCTTGTATCCAAACTCTTGTAGATTCATTTTCACTACCAACTTTATTTCTAACAAAGTTTATATTAACTTTCAAAATACCATTAGTAAATCCCAAATCATTTAATAATTTTTCAACATTAATTGCAAGTTCTCTTTGACCTGATTTATTGGTTAAATTATATAAATAATTTTTAATATCAGATGTTTTTATGTAAGCAACATTGTTTCCTGATTTTTGTGGTAATAAATTATTATTAACATCATAAACCGAAACTTCCATAACATCATACTTGCCAACTCCAAAATCCGTTTTCTCTATTTCGTTTTTAGATAAGATAAACAAATCCTTATCCTCTATGAATTTACCTTCATTTTCAGAATTTGAATTAATTGATTCAATATTTGTATATTTTTTAATACTCATAATTTATTAATATGATTTTGGATGTGCAATTTTCAATTCAGTTTTAAATGATTTAGTTTCTGAAGTTCCATCTGCTCTTTTTACGGTTATTGTTAATGCTGCATTATAAAATACAGTATTATCTCTTTTACCATATGATGTATTTTCCGGAGTTGCAACAAATTCTATTTCTTCAGTTGCTCCAGCAGTTATACGGAATGAAGGTTTTGGTATTTTAAACCAATTTTGATTTTGGTCAAAAGTTGCAGCAATAACTACATCAACCGGTTCTAAATCATTATTTACTAATTTCAAACTCTTACCTCTAACCCATTCTTTTGCATCATCTCTTGCATTTTTAATCTTATATGCCATAGTTGCATCGGATGGAGTTCCTTTAGGTGTAAAGTTTGCAGTTACTATTTTATTTATTATAGTTCCACCTTGTGTTTGTGCCGTTTGTTCTAAATCTTTTTGTTGTCTTACTGCACCCAATTGAGCTTGTAAACCTTCAATGATTGCGTTCAATGAATCAATTTGTTTTATCAATGCTTCAATTTGTGCTTTAAATCCAGTTTTTTGTGATTGTAAAGATGCTCTCAAAATACTTTCATCAACTGATTTTTGTAATGATGTAGATATTTGTCCGGTAAAATCTTCTATTGTTGCATTTAGTGTATCTATTTGATTAACTAATAAATCGTTTGTTTGTTCGATAGTTAATCTATTATTTATTTCCGTCTGAACCTGTGCTTGTAAAGTAGAAATTTGTGAGTTTAAATTTGATACTAATAGATTTAAATTTGCAACTTCCGTTCTCAATTGTGCACTTGCAGTCAATTCCAAATTATATATAGGTCTTGGAACTAAATCTAAGTTTGTAGTTGGAATGTTCGGTAATAATTCAGTAACAGCAACATCAACAGCTTTAACCAATTCTTCGGTATCATACTTTGATTTGGTTAATCCTTTGAATACCAAAGAAGATGCAACATTTGTATTATCTACAACATTTACCCCATATTCGTTTCTATTTATTGCAGCAGACCCAGATACACTTAAAATTGATTCTAATTGTTTATCTTTTTCCTCTTGTAATTTTATTGATATTGCCTCTAAATTAGTCATTTATTAAATTATTTCAAATGTTAATTTATCGTCTATAATTGTAGATATTCCATTTTCAACTATTTTCAATTTTAAAACATAAGTTCTATTGATTGGTAATGTATTTAAATCCATTATGAAATAATTAGAAGTAGAATCACAACTAACTTTTGTATATTCACCAAATGGAAATATAATTTCACCGGTTATATAATCTTCAACTTGATAATAAGTAGTAGATGGTAAATATTTAGTTTGGTCGTATGCAAATGTTGTTCCAAAAGATTTTAATGGAAACATATCTCTACCTTTAACTCTAACTTTTACTTTTTGATTTTGTGGATATTCTTTTTTTAAATTTTGAACAACTATTTTATAGTCATCATCGGATGCAGAACCTGTTACCGGTGTTAAACTTCCTGTTGCGAATATTTGGTCATTCCAAACCAATTCCAATTTTGGTTCATATATTGTATTAGTTTCTTTTGAAAAGAATTTTAATACTCCATAATCTAATGTATTTTCTTCACTTTCTAAACTATGATGAACAATTAAACCATTATTAGGTAAAGACCCACTAATCCACAATTTAACCATATTGGTAATATCCATTCTAACATCATCCGGTTCATATGAATAGGATTGTGATGCAGAACCACTTAAATACCAAGTACCTCCTTCAGCATTTGCAGAACCAGTAGTTCCTGCAACATACACTGCAGTTCCTGCTGTTACATTATCTTGCCAAGTATCAACACCATTTCTATATTTCCAACTAACACCATCGGTTGTAATGTTGTCAAATTTAGTACCAGTTCCCATTATCCAACTTTGTGAAACTGCATTTGCATAAATCGTATATTCCAAAGGTATCTCTTCGGATATTGCAGATTTAAGGTTTAAAAAAACCGAATAACTTCCTGTTCCGATATTTTCAGCAACAGAAGATGATATCTGGTTTGCATCAAACTTTAATAAAGCTCTAGCTATATCTTTTGTAGACCCATAATAAAGTTTACCTACTTCTAATATCTCATCTCTACCTGCATTTTGGTCAGGTTGTTGTAAGTAAATACTTGCATCGTATGATGATGTAAAAAATTTATGCATTATAATGCCCTCCCTTTTATGTCTTTGTTAGGATATTTAACTTCAAATATTGACGGGTCTAAAGATGGATAAACTATCTTACCTTTAGTTGCCTCATTGATGTTATATCTGTTTGTTGAATAATTGCCATCACCACCACATAAGTTTGAAATAGTAACTGATGGAACACTCATAACTCCTTCTACATTTGCCAATATCAATTCTATTTCTGAAATATTGATTGGTTTGTTGAATGTCCAATTGTCTATATTAAAATATTCTTGTAATTCAGTCAAACAATTTGTTACAACTTCTCTTTTATTATAATTTGAGTAAACCATAATTTCAAAATCTACACCAATGTTTATAATAAAACCATCTATGATATTAACGGCATCGGTTAACATCCTATATTCACCTAAATAGGTTTTAAGATTTTGTTTAACTGCTTGATTTAAATTCGTCAATTTTTTATTACTATCGTATCCCAAAACATACATATTAATTGCAAATGGGTTGTTTACCTCTGCAATATTTGTTTTCTTTTGAGTAAGATATTTGACTAATTCTTTTTGAATATCTTGTTTTGATAAACCTTTAATTGAATCTACTAAATTAGTAAATTCCGTAATATTTTTTGGATTTGCAAGAATTGATGCAGGTGAATTATTATCCACTTCTCCATCTGGACTAACATATACTTTTGCAACACTACCATATCTTTCTGGTATTGATAATGCTCTTACTATATAATCTTGTCTAGTTACTGCTCTGTTTTGAGAACCGAATGTCGCTAATGCGTTTTGTCTAATTTCTTCAATGGTTTCACTACCTCTACCACCTGTCGCTGCTTCTAAATTCTCAACCGCCACAGATTGTTTTACTGTATTATATGTTGCAGGGTTTGCAATTGATATCAAATCTTCTTCGTATTCTATTTTACTTATAGTTGTCAAATCACCAACATTTATATTTGAATTAACACCACCACCAACTAAATATTTGATAGTTAAAGTTGTATTAATAGGTGCAATACCAAATGTATTTGTTTTTAGAAAGTTTGATGGGTCTATTCCATCATTTAATCTATTAATAGAATTTGCCAATCCCAATCCTACATTTTTTGGATTTGGTAAAATAACTTCATCGTCTAATCTAGTATCACCACTTCCAAATTGTAAATCCATTGTATTATCCGAATTTACTTTTACTGAAAATCTTCTTGGAACTTTTTGAACTTCCAAAACATACGGAACTGATCCAGAGTATTGATATAAATCACTATTATATTCTGTGTTTGGTTTTTCTACAAATATACTTTCTTGTGCTAAATAAGGAACTTCATAATATTTGTTATTATTACTATCTACTACTGATGTTATTCCAATAATATTTTCATCTCCTAATGTAGTTGTTGGATAATCAATAGAATCACCAAAATCTTTTGTTATAGTAACTTCCGTAGCAGATATTGCTTTAACTTTTTTGGTAAGTAAATAAAAAATAGGTTCTCCTGTTGTATTATCTCTTTCGTAAACATCAACTTCTCTTCCATCAGGTAATTCAAAATCGACAGCATCGATTGTTCTGAAAATTATATTGGGGTTAGTAGTTGAAGAAACTTCCATCCCATCTTTTATCTTTAAACAATAACTTTCATCCGGTCTAACATTTGAACCAGCACCTATTGATGGAACTAATTGATATATAGTTAATGTTGTTACTGCCGGAGTTGTTACTTTTGGTTTATATCCCAAAGATTGTGCCAATGCAACTACATTCTTCCTTTCGGTAGCATGTGCCAACATTGATTCCTTCAATTGAACATCTTGATAGAAAGAAAGAATATCACCAATAGCGGCTGCTTGTTCTACAAACACCATACCAGGTGATGATTCGTTGAAATCGGAATATGAATTTGGAAAATATGTTTTTGTATAGTCAATAAGATTTTGTTTCAAAGAATTAAAATCTTTTCCTAAATAGTTTATATTTTTATCACTACCCCAACTTTTTTTAATAGGTTTGATTGCCATTTATCGTTAGTTGTTTATATTAATGTTAATTGATTCTGTGATTGTTGGATTAGACTTCAATGAAAATTTAATATCTACATTTATTTTATTTGAGTCTATATCATTCTCATCATAATCAAATATAATTTTATCTATGTTTATATATGGTAACCAAATTTCAACTGCATTTAATATACTACTTTCTATTTGACTAGAAATAACATCATCTACAATTGGTTCAAATAATAATTCCCAAATGTCACACCCAAATTCAGGTTGCATTACTCTTTCACCTTTTTTAGTAAGAATTAAATTTTTTAAATTTTCTCTAGCTTGGGAAATGGTTGTATAATTAACAGCAAAAATACCATTAGAATCGGATTTTTTATTTATTCCAATTCCTAATACTTTATAGTCATTTTGTGTTAAATCATTAACATTAAATTTACCAAGTTCTATTGCCATTATTTAAATCTCTTTACTAATTCCGAATAATCTCTAGTTAATGCCTTTATAGTAGCATCTTGCAACCCATCACCAGTTGACTCAAATTGTGGTGTATTTACAGGAACATCTACATTTCTAAAATCCATAGTTTCCCAACCATTATCTTCAACTTGCATTTGTGGTTGTATCATATCTAATACACTACCACCTGCAGATGCACCTTCCGCTCTTTGTGCTGCTGTAAATGGAGTTGTCATATTCAATACTTCATTTAATGCAGCATTTTTTGTGTATTCTTTTATTTGTTGTGGTTTTTGTTGTTGAACCATTTGGGGTTTTCTAACAGGAACATCTGCAATTTCAGTCATTTCTCTTAAAGATGGAGTGGATGTTTTCTTTTGTGAATTTAATGTAACTGCACCAGATTTAATTAACTTAGCCAATTCTTCTTTAACTTGTTGTTTTACTTCATTTTTAACAACTTCCTTAATTAAACCTACTAATAATTTCGAATCCATAATAATCTTTTATATGTTTTAATAATAAATATTTGATTTAATAATTATCCAACATTTGGTAAGTTGGGTGTTTTGAGTTCTATATTTGGGGGCTTAACCTCTATACTTGGTGTTTTAATTTCTATATTTGGTAAAGATATATTTAATGATGCGGCTATATCAATTACACTTAATTGTGGTAATTCTGGTAGTTCCGGAAATTGTGGTAATTCTATGCTACCCAAATCCACCTCAGGAAATTGAACCGTTGATGGAAAATCTGGAACTGCAGGGCCTGTCTTAACTTGATAACCCGTATAATTTACAATAGCAGGTGCGGGTGTACCTGGTGGATATTGTGAAGTTATCATCATATTACCACCTACTCCAGCCAAATGCAATTGTGCCAATGAAATAAATGGGTCAATCATTATATTTGTTTTTGTTGACCATGTAAATGTTGGAGGAATTATATTAATAAATGGTATATCCGGTATTAATCCTCTTATTTTTTCTTCTGCCAATGTTTTTATTTCTTCTTCAGTGGGTGTTTTTAATTTCAATTGTATTTCAAAATCTTCTTTTTTAGGTAAGTTTGAAATGTCTATTCCTGGTAATTCTATTTCTGGTTTTATACCATTTATAGTATCTTTTACAAACTTTTTTATTTGTGCTAAAGTTGGTTTTGGTTTTGGAATAGAATCTAATAAAGCAACCGCTGACTGAATATATTGATATATTGGTTGTAATATAATATCTTCAATTGGTGGGATAATTTGACTTTTAATTTCCTCAATTGCTCTTTCTAATAACTTTTCCTTTGTTTCTTGTATTATTTTTTGTCTGTCTGGTAATTTTGGAAATTCAAACTTCAATGCCTTTTTAATTTGTTTTCCTATTGCCGGTTTTTTCTTTCGTGCTTCCTTCAACTTTTTTATTATCTCTACTGCACCTTTGATTATTGGATTATTTTTTATATCCGGTGCAACAACTTCTTTATTTATTATTTTTTGAGCCGTTTCATATACAGGAACAACAATTGGGGGTAAAGGTGGAATTGCAGGTAATGTTATTGTTTGTTTTTTCAATTCATCTTCTAATATCTTTAATGCTTCTACTTCAACTTTATGTACAGTTGCGGTTGATGTTAATGTAATCGGGTCAGGACCTATATTTTGTATAGTACCTGGTGCAGGAGGAGTTGTTGGCCAACCACCTGGTTTTATTAATGGATTGGGAAATGGTGACATTTCGGCACCCAACCAATATGCATCAAATGCTGATGGGTATATTTCTTGTAAAATATTAAAATTACTACCAACACTATCTGTTCCTTTTTTGAATGCAATTTTTATAGCATCTGCCATACCTTTAACATTTCCATTCACAACATTAACCCCATATAACAAATCACCACCACTTTTTATTGTTTTATCATATTCGTTTGCATAAAATTCGGCAAATGCATCAGGATCATCTTTAAATTGTCCTGTTATCATTGCAGATAAAACATTTAATTTAAAAATTGCCCACATATTACTTACTTAAAAAGTTTCTTGACGATTGTATTTTTGACAACCTAGATTTTATAGATTTAAATACCGCATTATTGTGTGGCCCTGCAGATGAAGGCCCTACTGGTGTTGCAAATACCATCTTATTTATTTCATCTAACATTTCTTCCATCAACTCTATCAATTCACCGGCAAGAACCATTCTTTGAACATCGGAACCAGCTTTACCAGGTGTTCCAACTTTTCCAATATATACTACACCACTTGCATCTGAATTTACTACAAAATTTCTATTAGTATGTAGAACTATATCTTTATCGGAATGTGCATATATTTCTTTTGTAGCATCTATCGTATATCTACCATCCGTAATAACACCTGTATTTCCTTTACCAAAAATGATAAACTCTTTTGACTTTGCAGATAATACAATTCTATCCGAATTTACAAATAACTGGTCACCACTAAAATCTTTTGAATTTGGGTAATCGGTAAATGCAACTTTTTGTTTTTTTATTGTTTCTTTAAATGGAACTTTTACTTTATTAGATGTTATATAAACCGATGTTCCATCTTTATTTATATCTTCTTCTATTAAAGTCCCAATTGGCTTTGAATCTAATTCTGAGTTTTGTCTATTTCTAATGAATATGGATGGTGATGAGGACTTATTATCTTCCGTCAAATGAAACTCAGAAAATCTAATTGTATTACCAACTCTACCACTTATAATAGTATCACCTTGTTTTGGTTTTAAGAATTTAATATTTTCTTTTATATTATAAATTTTTGTATCTGATTTTTTTACAGACTTTTCTTCACCGGTAGTTTGTGTAGCTTTTGTTTCACTATATTTTTTATTCTTATTGGATGTATCCGATTTTACAATTTCTTTTTCTCTACCAATTTCTGAAACTTTTAAATCTTCTCTATAATTTGGATATTGTGTTATAGAAAAAGGCATCCAATAATGTATATTAGATATATTAACAATTAAAACGGTTTCACCAACTATTGGATATGTTATATTATTTTTATCAAATGGAAATGCATAATCTTCTAATGTAATAAAACTTTCTCTACGAAATTCTATAGCACCTAAAAATCTCGTATCTTTTTTATCACCAAAATCTGCATTACCATTGTATATAGGCACTAAATCATTTTCAACATCCAATGGCTTATCGGATTCGGTATAAACTCTATATACGGTAGCTAAAAAAGTTTCACCAATCATTATAATTTAGTTTTAATTTCTTCAATTTCAATTTGAATATCTGTTAATTTTTCTTTATTTTTTTCTTCTACTTGATTTATAGTATCTTCCATATCTGCAAGTAATTGTGCCTTTTCGGTTTCACTTAACCAACCATCTTCACCTATACCTTTTGCTTCTGCAGCTGCAAGTCTTTGTGCAATTGTTGCAAGTTTAATTAAGTGGTCATCATTCTTAACTGATACCTCAAT
>JACCDP010749292.1_pt1 | contig 14933 bp, 25 predicted proteins | sample 7445841 | NCBI WGS metagenome assembly JACCDP01 (sample SAMN15323441, study PRJNA562643) | freshwater metagenome | isolation source: river surface water | place: USA:Blue River Watershed | collected 2017-08-17 | reverse complement strand
GTCCATCAATACCAGGCTTGTTTAATTCCTGTGTAGAAGTTGGAACGTCAATGATTTTAGGGAACTTGTAAGGTACTTGTACTTGCCATTTCCAAGCATCACTATTGTTATCAATATAGTAAGGAGTAGACTTGTTAATCATGTCTAAGAAATCATTACTATAAAGAGAACTCTGAGTATACAAGCTGATGATCTTTTTATCATAATCAGCAGGCTCAGTTGAGTGGAAGCTCTCTAAATGGTTTGCATCAGTCAATTTACCTACTGCACGCTTGTCCATAGAAGCTACTCTAGCATAGGTAAAACCAGTTAAACCTGGGATTGTTTGAATTGCCATTTGTTATCCTTTTTTAATTTTTGTTATATAAATTGTTATTGAAACCAAGAAGTGGGTCTAGCTGCTGATTTAGATTTCACTGAACTCTTCTGGGCTTGTCTGGCAACCTCACCAAATAATTCATTAGACTTTTTGGTGATACCTGTCTTTTGAATAGTAGATAATGTAGGATCTTTCTCCATTATCTTCATAAGCAACGCAAGCTTTACTTTGGTTGCATGATTCTCAGGACGCTTAAGCTCCAGAATAGCACGATCAAAGTCTGTTAATGTTTCACCAGAATTTGTTTTGTACTTGTCTGTTACTAGGAAATCTTGTAGTTCACCAGCTAATTTAGGGTTAATTGGTATGCCATCAAATTCTTTAGCTTTCAACTTCTCCTGTAAAACAGCGTTTACATTTTGAAGATATTGTTGCTTGATGGCTTGTTGCTGTTGCAATTGAGCTTCTTTTTGTTGCTCAATTTGTTGAAGCTTTGCAGCTTCTTTCTTTATAAGAACTTTATGGTGTTTAGCAGCAACGTTCTCGAGGTCACCATAGTTTTTTAATCTTTCAACTTCTGTTGTAATATCCTCAGGTTCAAAACCTTGATCTGCAAGAGCTTGTTTGATAATAGCTACTTGATTGTTTTCCTGAGTTAGATCCATTTCAGCAAATGACTGAATCTGGTTAAATGTACTAAAGTAGTCTTTAGGATCTACACCTTTTACAAATATGGCATCAAATGCATTACGATAATCTTCTCCAAACTGTCCAATGAAGTTGTCTACAATTTCAATAGCTCCTTTTTTCTTTTCTGCTTGGAAGCGTTCTAAGAATGCTTCAGGAGTATCTATTGCAACATCTTCCTCGTCTTCATCTTTAGAGAACACACCTAATTTGAAAAGGTCATTTGATAAAGCAGTGAATTGGCTCACAGGAGCATCTTCACCTTCCTCATCTTCCTCACTATCTTCTTGATTATCAGTACCTTGTGCAGCTTTCTTAGCTGGTGCAGGTGCTGGTTCATCTTCTTCATCATCTTCTTCATCATTATCTTCACCATATAAGAAACTTTGAATATCCTTTACAGGATTTTCATCTTTCTTTTCTTCTCCTTCTTCTGTATTAGTTGCAGGAGGAGCTGGTGTCTTAGAAGTAGTTTTCTTTCCTGGAGCAGGTGCTGGAGCAGGTTCGTCCTTAATGTCTTTAATATCATCAGGATTGCCTGTAGCAGTTTCAGGTGCAAATAAGCCATCTAATAGCTCTTGACTACCCATACCCATGTCCATAGTATCTTGAATACTAAAGTTACCCAATTGGGGATTATCTAGATTTTCAGCCATATGTAGTTGTATTTATTTGGTTTTCAATGTAAAAGTATATTAAGTTAAATTAATAGCAAAGAGACAAGGCTCTATATAGACCATTATTCAGTATAATATAGCATTAATATTTTTTACTCTAATCTAATTTGTTAACAAAGTTGTCATTTATTAGTCTAAAACTTCTGATTGGAGCTAGATCTGTAAGGGTAACTTGTTGAACCTCAACACCCCACTTCCTAGCTTCTACTCTTACTTTCTTTGTCAAAGTGTTGTCAAGTTCCTGATCAGTACATTCCTCTAAGGTCATAGACATAATAATGTTTTTTATTATACTTTGAGACATGTCTGACAATGCATCCTGTGCATCATACACCTCAAGTAAGAATGTTTTAACATCAGCTATTTTATATTTAATTAGTCCCTTAACAACTATATTTTGTTTGTCCAAGGTATATAAAGATTGAGCATCCAAGCTCAATGTTGTAACTACAACATGCTGATCTATCACCTCATCTAACAAAGGAATTTTAACATGCATTCCTGGTTTAAGAACTGCATGAAATTTTCCAAATCTGAGCATTACAGCTTCTTCATAATCTCTGATAATAATAACTGGGGTTAACTGTAACCACCAGTTAGTTATTATCTCAATGAGTTTGTCAAACATAATTATTTAGTTTTCTTAGCTCTACCCTTAGCGTTTTCCTTTGCTACAGCAAGATCATTTGCTTGGTTTTCTCGAGCTAGTTGTAATTTCTCTCTTTCTAATTGTAACTTCTCAGCAGCAAGTCTATTTTTGTTTTGAATTTCATTCATCTTCATTTGATACTCTCTAGATGCTTTAGTTTGCTCATTATCTAATTTGCTGATTTCTAATGCATCAGGTACTTTGTTTTGATCTGCATCTGTTACAGGAATACCTTTAGATTCAGCCATGATGGTAGCAATTTCAACTTTATTTATTCTATCAAGTTCTTTTTGATAATCATCATTAGCAATTTTCTCTTCGTGTTGTTGTTGAGCCTGCAACAATTGAGCTTGAGCCTGTTCATTTTGTTGATCTAATTGTTGTTGCTTTTGCTGTAATTGTTGATCTTGTAATTGATCTTGTCTATTCTTAAGAGTCTTAAATACTCTCTTCATTTGTCTAACAGAGTTAGTACTGTAAAGCTCAATAACATCATGTAAACTACCACCATTTTGGATAACAGCTTGAGATAATCCTCTGATCTCATTAAACATTTCCTTATCTTCAGGTCTGTTAGTTAAGTATACTTTCAAATCTCTAAATCTAAGATCTGTACCATTTACAGTTACAAATGCTGACTCACCTTCACTTGTGATGTAAGATATAGTAGACTGTGGTTTTTTACTTTCTACATATAAAGCTGCATCAATAATAGCTTGATACAACTGACCCATTATATATTCATGTGCCACAAACAATGGTTCTGTCTGAGCATAAGATTGTTGAATAGCTGTGTTAGTTCCTGTTGCAGATTCACTAGCACTTACAGATCCTAATCTTTGTCTTGACATACCTATTAATTCCCAACATTCATTCTTAATCTGTTGAGCTAATGTATATCTTGCTTGGATCTCCTGCGTACGTGTAAGGTCTAAGCTAGTGTATTGATTAAAGCTAGATGGACTCTTTAAGTTCTCTGGGCTATCATCTACAAATACCACACCTCTGTTACGTGCTTCCATTTCCCATATGTCTAACGCATCTTGGGCATCACCATCCTTTGGAATAGGAATGTGTCTAATAGACATTAACTGTACTTTACCTACCTCTTTCTCTAATAACTTATAAAGTTGATTCATACAAACATTATAAATTACTTGGAAAGGTTTCATCATATCTACCAAGCTCTTAGCTTCTGTATTCTTAACTTCAAATGTTTGACCTATGATAGGACAATAAGGTAATAACGTATAAGGTTTAATGTGGTAGATATCTGGACCAATTTTAATACCTTGATACCATTGGTTAATCCATCCCCACTCTAACGAAATTTGTGTAGGAATAGTTCCAGACTTATAGTTTTCATCTACTAAGATAGATTGTTCATTGCCCATCTCATCTGTATAGATTAACTTACCAATCTTTTTCTTAGAAATCCAATATGCTCTTACAACTACATATTTGTAACCAAAAGAACTAACATTAGAAGTTAATCCTAAGAAGTCTTTAAGTCCATCATTGTTTTCCTTCATCTCTGATTCAATGATCATTCTAGTTTGTAGAACTAATGGATCATATGTATCATATTGAATAGAGTCATTACCTGGAATAGCATTAGGATTACCCAAGTTAGACTCACGCACATTAATTAGTCCATAGTCTTGTAATGAACTACGTAAGTGATCAATCTCATCTTTAGTAAGATCAGGAACAGACTCAATGATTTCAGATAGTTCCATTACCTGCACAATACCAGCAGCATATGCACCTTGTGCTCTACCTGTAACATCTGAAATCCACTTTCTATCAGGAGTAGTTAAGAACCAAGTGTTCTTTGGATTGGCTACCTCTACATTAAATCCTAACTTTGAGTTGTCTTCATATATATGGAAGAATTCTCTAGCAGATATTAAAAGATCTCTAAATGAATCTTCACCTTTTTCTTTTAGATTAAACTCTAGCTTCTGAGCTGTAAGAATATGGTTTGCCCATTTCTCAGCAATAGATGTATAAGTATCTAATTCATCCTTAATATCATCTAACGTCATTTGATTTAACTCTTCTTCCTCAATCTCTTCACCACTAGCAGCAGCCTTCTCTTGTATCTTTTGTTTTGCTTGATTAAGAATATAATCATTTAACATCTGAGTTTTAAACTCTAATTCTTCTGCTTTACTATCATCATCAAATGCTTTGACACGAAATGCATCAGGTCTTTTTGATATCTCGCCTACCAATTCATTGATAGGAGTAGTCATGATAGAGTAATGTTTTACATAGGCAGGAAGATCAAGATCTGCTGTAAGCACATCTGTAAAACTTCTAACTTCTGGTTCTACATAAAAGTCCTCTCTTCTTAAAATACCTTTAACAAGATCATAGTTCTTTACAAATGTATCTCTACTTTTTACATACTCAGCATATGCCTTGTTAGCAAAGTAGTCCATTGTATTTTTTATCCAACTCTCATCCATCTTTTCTCTCTCAGTTTTGAACTGATCAGGAAAGATATTCAGGTAGGCATATCTTATGGTTGCGTCTTTCGTATATCTTATAATTGCCATTATGAAAACAATTTATTGCGTTTATATTTATTTTTTGATCTTCCAAACATCTCATTTCTAGCATCTGTAAAAAGAATATTTCCTCTTTTCTTTCTAAACATAGATGCTACTCTTTCATCTGATGTACCTCCAATCTTACCCATGATTGGGTCCATCTTTAAAGCTTGTGCTATGGCTAACTCTGCAGCTACAATTCTATCAAAGTTACCTTGATCATTGTATTGGATAATCTCTTCAAGCAATACAGGATCAAATATCTTACTCACACCTAACACTTCTCTAATTATCTCACCAGCCTCATTTTTCTCTACAAAGATAGGACTTTCCATGTACTTCTTGAGACATGTGTGTAAATAATCAATAATCTTATCAGATGAACGATGTATACCATAATCTCTCTTTACAGTCGTATTTGGTACAATCTCTTTTAACCATTCAGGTTGTTTCTCTAAGTAATGGGCATCTCCTTTACTCTTCATGTATTCAATAAAGGATATATCATCATTCTCACAAAGAGCTCTAGCATTGTAATACTTTATAAGAAATCTAGCTTGCTCTTCCCATGTTTCTTTCTTATCAGGTCTAGCTACATATGATGCTACGAACATATCCTGATATTTCTCACCTGATATTTCATGCATCCTTTTGTAAATATATACAGCCCCTAATGAGGAGCTATATGCAGACTTACCTTGTCTGTAGGGGTCAACTCCAGCTACATACAATCCATAAGGTGGATTATCTATAGGGAATTCATATATAACAACTGGTGCTTCTTTGAGATCTGAGTTCTTTAGAGGGAAGTTAGAGATAGGAGTTTTATCTGTAAACTCATGAGCTATCTTCTCACCATCATTAAACAATATAACAGGAGTTCCTGTTCTCTCTTGTTGTAACAGTCTAAACTTCTGTCTCTTAGCACTCTCAATGTCAAATATATTTGTATCCTCGTTCAAAAAGATATCATCTACCTCCATTGGGTAGTACATTTTTTCTTTCAAATAAGCTATACGATCACCAGCCTTCTTAAGTCTGTCTAAGTTATCACTAGTTATTTTAAGGGCTTTCTCTTCATTGCTTACCAGCATTTTAACTTGATATAAGTCTGAATCCTCAGGCTCATTTAAGAATGTTCCTAAATTAGATTCCTCCTTTGCCTCCATTCTATACTTTGCTGGGATGAACAAGCCATGTATGCGTTTTTCATCTTTGGCATTGTTATACGTAAGGAAGTTAAAGTTATCTACATCAAACATCAAGGACTTAGCGTCCATGAATTTCTTCATATCACCACCAGTCCCAGTAAGGATAGGACTACATCCCCAGCCAAAGGGTGTAGTGAAGCCAGGAATAGCTGCCTGTAAACCTCTAAGGAAATTACCTTTACCAATCTCATCTATAATTAATTTACGTGGTTTAGTACCTGCAATTGCCTCTTCATTATTACCTTCATCAAGGTTACGTATTAGAATGGAAGAGAATGGGATACGTTCACCAGACCTGGTTTTTATACCTAGTGTCACTTGGTTCTTCCAGTTGTCCTCAATCCTCTGCCACCTCCAATACTCAGGAATGAAATTCAATCCCTTGTCAATCTTATCAGTAATCAGTTTAATATCTGGGGCATTTAAGCCTGCTATGATATTCTGACTGTTTTCATCAAAGGTTGCACCCCATGCAATATAGGATGCTTCTAAAACTGACTTGGCAAAACGTCTAATACCTAGAATGACTAAGCCCCTCTTTTCTTGTTGAGCTCTGTCAATTTCGTTCGTCACAAGCCATTCATTATCTCTCAATAGAGGATTAGCATATTTCTGTGCAATCCTTCCATAATCATCTATTACGTCAACTTCTGTGTGCCAGATGTTCAAGTGCCAATACAAAAAGGGGTTGATATAAACACCCCCCATTATTGCACCATTTAAGCATAGTTGTTTGTGAAAGTCAAAGAATGGCTTACACTCTGCACTATCCTTATCAGGGATACGCTTCTGATTTATAAACCAGTCTTTATAATCTATACTTTGTAGTTCCATTATTTTCTATTTGCTAAGAACTCAGCAGCAGCTCCTGATAACTCACCTTTACCTCTAATCTCTACCTTAGCTTCTTCTGCACTTCTTAACTTATCTACCACCTCAACTAAAGCTAAGTAGTTCTTCATTGTTTCCTGAACGAACTTACCTTGTGCTTCTATAGAGGCTATGACCATAGGTAGCATTCCTCCTTTTGCTGTAGGTTTCCACTCAATCCTATCTTTCAATTCATGTAGTGGGTTAGCATCTACATAAGCTTTCCATGAGACAAGTTGTGACTCAGCCCATTCAAGCTCTGTATTAATGTATGTAGTTTTTTTAATAGTCGCCATCTTCATCCTCCTCCTTGAGGATATTGTCGAGGTCCATGCCCTCTTTGATTATTTTTTCTAATTCAGATTCGTCTGTATGTGGAACATCCATTTCAATCTCAGCTTTGTATTTGCTTAGAGCAAAAGCAAGTTCTTTGTCTGTTATACCCCATATATCTCCATAATCTGCAAGAGCTGTGGCTAAGTGTCTTCCTAGGTTGTATGTAGGAAAGTCTTTATGTAGTTCCTGTAGTATATGTAGGACTTCTGTATAGTGAGTCTTTTTACTCATCAGTTTTATATTAGTTCGTTTAAATCATCATCAGTTAGTTTGTCAGGCTTGATCTCTAAGTCAAGATCAAACTCTCCAAAGTTTTTCTTTCCCTGTTCAGTCATGTAGTCTCTAGTAAAGGCTATTGCCATTCTATCAAACTCTTCTCCAGGTACACCTGCTATATCAATATAGTCTATTCCTTTGTTATACAAGTCAACTAACGTATCAATTAACTTGTCCAGTGGAATCTTCTGTATTTTCACTTCCCTGTTTTCCATATATTGTTTGGATTAATTGTTCTTCAGCTTCCCTAGATTCCATTTCTGGCCCCCATTTTTCTATGGGACAGGAACAAGATAAACACTTAGTCTTGGCTGCTAGGACACATCCACAATGTGTGCAATGTTTATCAAACCTACGAGGTTTTTTGGGTCTGTTTTCAGAGCACCATTCACAAGCATCACATATAGCCATTCGTTCTTGGCTAATTGTTCTAATGTGCTCCTTCATATCATCTGCTGGAAAGAGGTTATTCTTCCACCCCTCGTAAATCTGAGAGAAGTTGATCTTCATACGTAGTTTTTGTTTTTAACAAATTGATCAGAGCTTCTGTTTTTTCTAGTGTCACTTGAGACGAACGTCTCTTCTGGTCAGATGTGGTCTCATCTGCTATTATATCTTCCATTGCCTTCTTCTTGGCACTCAATGCTCCTAGTCGTTTTTGAGCTTTCTTCTCGTTAAAGTAGAATTTGCCAAAACTGGCTATCTCAATACTATTGTTTAAGTCCATTGCCTCGTTGGCAGATTGAAACTGGTGGTTTACCACTGTCTCAATTGTCTTCTCAGAGACCATCATCTTAACTGCAAGGGTCCTAACTAGGTAGTCCTTGACAGACATACTTATAGGCTTATCCATGTATTAGACTTATTTGCAATATAATATCCTTGTCGAAGTTGAGCAAGATGATTGGATTAACTTTCACCTTGGTGCCATCCTTTATAAAGATGCCCATCTTCTTCAGCTTACTTACTATGTTATTTATAGCAGGTGGTGTACTTCCATACTTCTCACAGAATTCCTTACGTATGTTAGCATAGGATATATTACCCTTGTTAGCAGCAAACGCAATCAACTGAATCTCCCTATTGGTCAACTTCAGATCATTTACAGCTGACAGTATTCTGTAATACTTTTCAGACATAACAATACTGTCATTGACTGAGGTTTTCAGTCGTTGTACAATAGGAGTTGTATTTGTTGGTTTGGTTTCCATATATAATTAACACAAAGGTATGTATATTCCCTTGATTGTCAAATAACTATTTTAGTTATTGTAAAACTTAATGCTATATTATGCATCAAATCTCCTAAACAGGATAATAAAGCTAAATAATAGCAGTCCTATCCTCAGTTCTTGCTCTAGTCCATCGTCTTCTAGAACATAGTTTCTATTAGATACACCTAGCTCAAAACTATTGTATCCTTTAGGTAGGAATTCTACTCCTATCTCAAACTCTTCAAAGTACATAAATCCCATAATCACTACTACTATCATCATAAAGACAACTACACAAGCAACCAGTGTTAATATCATTTCCATATCTAAGCTATTTTAAGAGAGGAGCTTTATTACCCACCCTCCACCCCAAAGGTAAGGGGTAAATTAAATACCAACCAAATTTATTTTTATACCCTATTGCATATAATATCCCTTATAAGGGACAAATTATATCTTATTGGGTATAATATGACAAGTTATAGCTTTACCAGTTGTCCAGTTTTGTCAAGTAATAACTGGACAATCCCTAGCTAAGACCCCAAAAATTTTTATAGGCCCCCACCCCCTTTGTGTCCATGAGGGAGGAGCCTACTCCACATCACAACCCCCTGTGCGATTTGGGATGTTGGGGGTGCCCCCCAGTGCTCGCGTGGCAGGCCTCAAAATCTGTGGCAAATTATTGCAAAAGAAAAATTGCCTCACCCTGTCATAACCCTTCTCAGCCCAGTCATAACCCTTTTAACATATTAATATTTTTTTTATTCACAATTAAACAGCAAAAACATGGCTCTTAATTTCAAAGTACGCGAAGCACGTGCACCAATTGCTTCATTAGGTAAAGTAGTAGACATTCTAGGTAAAGGTGGCAAGATTGAGTTCTTACCAAATAACTATGTTGCTACTGACAGAAGATTAGTTGTTTGCTTGATTAAGGCAGATGGCACAGAAGAACAAATCACTTGTTCACAACCTGTTTCTGATGGCATTAGAAGCAAGGAGATTTCATTGAACCAGTTAATGGGCTTTGAAGTAAAAGAACAAATCAGTTCAGCAGGAGAAGTTTACAACCAAATCAACATGCCTGATAACAACCAAGGCAGAATTAGCTTCGATGCTGATGAGCTTACTGTTGAAGAGTACAAAGTAGAAACTCTAACAGAAGATAAGATTAAGAACTTAATCTCAGTTAGCTTGTAATTTAATTAGGAGAGTAGTGTTCCACAAGGAACATTGCTCTCTTTATTATATATATGGGTGGGCTGAACAGCTTTAGGGTGGGATAACACACTGATTCTCAACAATTTCTTTGTGAGAAAGAGAGTTGATGTGGGTTTAATAGACCCTTTTAAGCACATTTAACAACATTGATAATCTGTGCTATACAATATAATATATATAGCATTAAAGATACGTTCTGCTTAACAAGTAGATAGTCTAGTCCTAGATGATGAGAAATAGAGTTGTTCTCTATATGGGCAATCTTGTACATGAGCAAATGTGTCATGGAATACCAATAACCAGCTCTTGTACATTATACATACATCTTGGCTTATTAGCCTTCTACGAGACCAAAGGCGATGTGTGTATTATATAAACTAATACTATGAAGCAGGCAAAGACACATTTATTAATTAACCAACACATACAACTATGAGTAAAAGTATGCACGAAATGTTGATAGTCACAATGGCTGATACATTACCATTTAAAATCCTAGTTAAACAAGTACAAAGAGGTATTGATGAGTATTTAGAGAATCCATCTGAAGAAAGAGAAGGATATCTTGTATTTGTCATGCAAATTGCGATGTTAAAACATATTATGCAGCGTCAGGGCAAAGATGCCAATGATATTCTGCAAGATATTGAGAAACATGGTGATATAATGGATTTGTTCAAGGAAAATAACAATTAACCTAACACATATAATTAATTATCAATTAGTTATACGACACATTCAACACAGCTATAAAAATATTGGCTAGTTGGTAATATGTGTGTTAGAATAGGACTCTGCTTCCCCCAGCAGGGTCCTTATTTTATTAACTTACATCTAAAACAAACAATATGCTTATATTAGCAAAACTAGTATTTAAATCATATATGCCCAAGAAATTGGAAATAGGTATGTGGTTTAAGAAACATCACAGTGATGTGGTGTATGGTAAGATATATAATTATATTACCATATATGAATTAAAAGAGTTGCCACCTGATATGGATGAATACATATCTATTAATGGTGCACCTGTTGAGCCTTACATTATACAGCCAATGAAGAATCCAGATGATCCAGAAGAAATATTGGTGATATCTGATTTTATAGGTTGGTGGGAGTATGATGATGGCTATGATGATGATGATGGTAATTGGACAGAGAACATTGTATTAGACGATCTTTCACCTAAGTTCATCAATGAATGGATATATGGTGAGAATGGTGATAATGATGGTCTCATAGCTCTTGAAGTCAATGAAGACAGAGAACCAATTACATATGTTGATGAAAATGGTGATGATACAGGCAAGGTAATTATTAAACAATCAGATTATGTTAATGAGGGTGAAGATGATGAAGAGGATGATTATGAGGATATGGATTGGGAAGATGATGAGCCTGAAGAAGACAGTGCAGGATATACAATTAATGACAGAAATCCTGATAGCAATGAGACAACATAATATTATTAACGAAAATGATATAGCTATGAAAAAAGTGTTAGAACTATTCAAAAGCAAACAAAAGACAGAAGATAGACCCAAGATTACAGTGAAGTCAGTTAAACCATTTACACCTGAAGAGCGTGAAAGATACAATCAATGGTGTAAAGAACTGAATGTTAGTGTATTATGGGAAGATAATAGATTAAGGCTAGGTTAGATGTGTGGTTAGTAAAGTAAAGAGCCCTGCAGCAATGTGGGGCTTTTTTATTACACACATCATTAAACACAATTAACATGAAAACTCAGATATTAAAGAAAGACAGCAAACAATCATTTTCTTACTTAGCAGGTATTAATAGACCTATTAATCCAGCACAAGTAACAAAACTCGCAGAATCAGTTATTAAAATGGGTATTATTAGACCTGTTGTAATAGCATATATATCATTTATAGATGGTATTAAAAAACCATATATTATTGATGGTCAGCATTTATTCAATGCTTTGATTAGAAATAATATGGATATTCCATTTGTAGTGATTGACATTAAGGACAAAACAGACTTAGTGGAGAAGATTGCACTATTAAATGCATCCTCAAAGAACTGGTCTATGCTTGACTATATCACAGCATGGGCATCATTATCAAACGATTATGTAAAGCTTAATCATTATTATCAGGTGTATGATATTGATCTTTGTACACTTGCCACTATATTATTAGGTCAATCAGTTGATGGTAGCAGCACAGTAAAGACTATTAAGAATGGTAAATTCAAAGTGGTAGATGAAAAACTAAACGTTAGTATTCTTGATTATGTAACAGATCTATTAAAGGTTATACCAAGAATGGCAAGAAACGATAATAGATATACTACCAGAGAATATATCAAGTTTTTAAGAACCACTAAGACTTACAACCACAAGAAGTTTTTAGACAATCTTAAGAAGAATAAGAAAGAGTTTATATTAGCCACTCAAGAAGAAGGCAAACTAGTTGAATTATTTACTAAACTAAAATAAAACACATGAAAAGTAAAGGTCAAATCAATTACTCTACTAAAGAGTTAAAACAAATGAAAACAGCAATGCGTTATAATAAGTCATTGCCTAAACCATTGTCTACTAGTCGATTAGCAAAGACTGTTGCTAAAGAATTAGGTAGATCATATACAGGTGTATACTACAAAATGCTTGGCATTAAACCAACCAGTGCTACAAAGAGAAAAGCTGTTGCAGCACCTAAGATGATGTCAAAACAATCTATTACATTTGGTAAGCCTACTAAGATAGAGATATCTAATGATGGCATGACATTTTATTTCTAACCAATAAAATAAACACATCATGTCTTACAGCCTAGTACGCAGTGTAAAGCCACACTGCACACCAAGTATTCTGGTATACACACCAGAACAACACATACACGATAACATGAGCACAATAAGAGCTTGTGGTAAGTTAATTGATGCTATATTTGAGCATGCGTTTAAATATAAAGCACCAAAACGTCTACATATGAAGGGTAATAAATATATGTATATACCATCAGATTCTTATAATGATGCGTATAAATTGATACGAGTTAAAAACTTTGACAAATGATATATTTAGTTATCTTTGTAGCATTAGTATGGGTGTGGATTATCACAGAATGGATGAACGCACCTATTGATGATACAAAACAAGACAATGATGATTCAGTTAAACCCAATGATACCAATAACCAGGAAAACTGATGGTATGAAGGGATATGCATTCTTAGTGATAGATTATTCTCAGGAGCATTACATATTATTTGTGTGTGCAATGGAGAATGGAGATATATGGGCATTAGATAATAGGGAAATATCTATGCAGAATAATCCATCACTTGGAAGGCATTTAAAATAATAGTTTATGAAAGATTATTTACAGTTTGTGTGGGATTCAGCCATGCATCCAAGCAGTGCATTAGATTTATTGCCAGCAATACAGCTTATATTAGCTATTGTATGTTGGTATTTTATGGTGCGAGCAGTTATAGCAATTTACCAAGATAATAAACAACAAAAAAATGGCAAAGAGTAAAATTCCAAAGGTAGAAGATTTGAATGGCTATTTATTTATGGCTATCAATGGTACTGATGTAAATATAGTATATCATGACGATACAGATAATGGATTAGCAATTGGTGCTGCATTTTCTAGTGTATTAGAAGAAGATGAGAAACTATTTAATATAATTAGTGCTGCATTCTTAACAGTTCTTGAAGGAAAAGAGAAACATATTTCTAAAACAGTCAAAAAACCTGTTAAAAAGCCTACAAAAACAGTAAATAAGAAATAAATTTCTAATTATGAAATGGGAAATAAAAGATAATTCACCACATATAGGTGATGTTAGATTTAAAACCAAGTTTGCATGGTTACCAACACGTGTGTTAAGTATGATAACTCATACAGATCATATAGTGTGGTTACAATTATACGTTGAAGAACAAATGTACAAACGTACATTAGATGGTTGGGATACATATTGGCACACTGTATCTAAAACAATACATATATGAACATTGTAATACCTGATTATTTATGGCTTATGCCATGGGATAATATAGATAACAATGCATTATACAATACATGTATTAATGTAGAACATGAACTCAGCCAAGTATTTCCACCTATTGAAGATGGTGTATATGGCTGCTTTACATCTGTATATCATGACCATTACAATCTATTTGCATTTCCATGCAACCAATTGAGTGAGCTATATATGAATATGGCTAAGACATTTGGTCAAGTGATGCGTCCAGGTAAATATTACATACGTGCATGGGTTAATTTGTTTCCTAAGAATAAGAATATAGATTGGCATAGTCATTGGGATGCTAAGTATAAAACATATCATGGATTCTATTGTGTAAACACTGAAGGTGAGCATGCATCATACACTGATTATGCTGTACCAGAACTAATAGGAGAGAATGTATGTAGAATAAAGAGCTATGATGGATTGTGTGTATTAGGCAAATCTGAGCGTGATCAGCATATGAGTTCACCATGGTTAAATGATGGTAAACCAAGAGTGACTATTGCATTTGATGTAATACCACTTGAAGCATTGCGACCAGAAGAATCTTTTACACATATCAAAATTAATCCATTGTATTTGCATAACTTTATACCACTATTAATTATTAAATAATGGACCACAAGGCTATCAAACGCAAGGAGCAAATAGCTGCAGGTGTATACGATGGTAGATTCAAAGCCAAGGTTATACCTGATAAGAAAAAGAAAGCTCGTAAGAATTGGGCACGTAAAAACAAATAATATGAAAAAAGTATTAGCAATAGTCACAATGTTTGCATTCACAGCATGTTTTGATGCAACAGTAACCAACCCACTGATAGTAAAAGAAGTGGCTAAGTCATATGGATCAGGTAAAAAATATAAAGTTACAATAGGTGGTGACTTACCAGATG
>JACCDP011278677.1_pt1 | contig 14935 bp, 16 predicted proteins | sample 7445841 | NCBI WGS metagenome assembly JACCDP01 (sample SAMN15323441, study PRJNA562643) | freshwater metagenome | isolation source: river surface water | place: USA:Blue River Watershed | collected 2017-08-17 | reverse complement strand
TACCAATATACAGTACCTTGTGCTCCATTTGCAACTAAGTTAGTAGAATTGCCACTGCATAATGGATTAACTGAGGGAGTAATTGATGTTGGGTTATTTACTACTGCAACACAATTGGTAGAACGATAACCCATGTTACGATTTTGTCCACACCCGCAACTAGATGAACAACAGTTACCTACATTCAAATAATACGTACCGGTAGTAGGAGCTGTCCATGACAGATAAGATCCTAATCCACACCAATCGTCATTCTGTGCTAACCCGCCAGATGTTGGTTGTGTAGATACCGTAAGATATGGATCTGCAGAATAATATGCAGAAGGAGCAAATGAATTACAATAAGTAAACTCATAGGTACATCCTGCTGTCGCCTGGAAAGAAACATATCCTAAACAAGTATGGTAAAAGTATTGCCAAGATGTGTTTAATGAAATACTACCTAATGGATTATTACAAAATGCTTGGGCAAAGGTTGTTTGATTGATTAGTAATGCAATAAACAAAACTAGTTTAACTAGATTTTTCATAACGCTCCGTTTCTTATAAATATAAGAGACTGAGTTTATCTAATCAATGTAAGATGACCTGTTAATTCATATCTAGCATCAGTTTCTTTATCGCCAAACCAAACTCTATAAGTATATACGCCATCTGGTACATATCGACTATCATATGTGCCGTCCCAATAGCCCGCAGGATTATATGATTCCCATACAATTTGTCCCCAACGATTATATACTACCAAACGAAACTCTGCAGGATCAAAGCCTGAGCTAAACACGGGACGCCAGGTTTGATTGTATTGATTTCCATCAGGTGTAAATGTATTTGGTATATAGTATAATAACTGCGGACAACGTGATACTGTTACCGTAGTAGTTGCAGGTTGCGATACACATCCATCGACTGTATGTGTTGCTTGAATTGTATACATTCCGGCATTGTTCCAAGATACTGTAAGTGTTGGCGATTGCGTAGTGTTACCTAACAACGTCCATTCTGTTACACCTGGGGCATTGACTGTAGCTACATATGTTGATACAACTGAATCTCCTTCACAAATTTGTATGAATTCATCGTTTGGTGTGATTGCTAATACTTCTGGTTGCGGATATACTGTTATTGTTGTGAATGAAGTAAATGCACAACCACTTTGAGTATACGTATATGATACATTGTTTGTGCCTACTGCCTGAGATGGGTCTAATTGATTGCCTGTAACACCTAATCCAGAAAACGCTCCACCTGCCGGTGTTGCAGTAAGTGTTGCATCTGCATCGTATACACAAAATGGTCCTACTGCATCGATTGTTGGTACAATGTTTAATATGTATACATTCTCACTTACCGGTGCACTAAAGCATCCAAATTGGTTTGCGGCAATTACTTGAACAGCTCCGCTAACTAATCCTGCGTTTAACGCACTCCAATCAACCGTAATGGTATTTGTACCTTGTCCTGATACTATGTTACCTAATGATGTCCATGTATATGTATATCCGGGTTGCGTTGGTACTGAATATGTAGCAGCAGTTTCTCCTAAACAAACAGTATCTAATGAGGCAATGGGTCCGGTAACAACTATAGGCGGATCTATCAAAGTAACTGTATTAGATGCAACACAACCATTAGCATCCGTTACTACTACAGCATACGTGCCTTGACATAATGACACTGCCGTTTGTGTTGTTTGCTGATCGTTCCATACAAATGTATAAGGAGCTATGCCATCAATTGGATTAGCAGTAGCCGTTCCATTACAATCACCGGCACATACAGGATTAGTAAATGTTATATTCGGATCTTGCAATGGAGCTGGATCAATTAATGTAGCCGGAGTAGTTACGGTACATCCATTGACATCTGATATCAATACAGAATAGTTACCAGCACATAGTTGTGTTATGTTAGCTGTTGTTTGTCCCGTTGCCCAAGTATATGTATAAGGTGCAGTGCCATTAGTTGGCGTTACTGTGATGCTACCATTACAGTCACCATTACATAATGGATTTGTTACAACAACATTGGGTGGATTCAATACCGGAGGTCCTGGTACAACTTGCACCGTGTCAGGTCCTAATCCTACTCCCGCATTACATGTAGACCAACCTGCATTACAAGGACCATATTCTAAGTGACACGTATAATATGCTCCACCTGCAGGAGGCGTTACTGTTATTTGATTTACGTTCTGCGCAATTGGAACCGGATTGCCTACTTGGTACCAAACAAGTGTTGGTGGTATTGGTGCACCTGCGGGAGTCCATCTACGTGCATCATTGACAGCAGTCCATTGTGATGAATTTCTACCAGCAACCGTTACTGCTAAAGTACCCGTTAAGTTGTGTATGCCATGCACTGAAGTACCGCCTGCCCATTGCGGACAATTTGGTTTATTAGCAATATACGTTTCAATCACATTGGATGACTCATAAAGTACAATATGAAATGTTCCTTGTAGGTTAGTGCATGAATACATTGGTACGCCGATCCAACTTACAACTAGCTTTCGGCACGGAGCAACACCTTGAATTTGATATCGTACTTGTCCTCCAATTCCAGGGTGCCAATCTTGCCATGGCCCCATAATGCAATTCTTTGGTACTGCAGCATTTGCCGTTGGAATTGGAACTGCTGCAAACGTTGCCGGCTGTGGTCCTGCTCCTAATGAAACCCAACCATTAGATCCAATTCTAAATTGTGTAAAAAGTTGTCCATAAAAACAAAAAGTAAATCCAATATTAAACGTGCCAGATTGAACGTCATCTCCCAATGCAACTAATGTACCCAAATTGGTTTGTGCCACATATGGTATTTGCGATACGGTATATGCTGATGTTCCATTTGGATTACTACCTGGTCCGCATTGGGATAGGTCTGCTGTTAATGTTGCATTATTGACACCGCAAGGAAGAATTTGATCTGGGCCTAATGACGGACAATATTGAGTGTAAGCAATGATGCTAATCAACATTGCAATGATAGTGTAAATGTGTTTCATAACTGGCCTTTAATATAAATATGTACAGTAAAAAACCCTAGCAGTTTCTATTGATCAGATAATCTTACTAGGGGGTGTTATTGCTTATGCCTTGGGCTATTCACTATAACTGAAAAGACCTCAGGTGGTGCGCAGATCTTACGGTATGCGTCGAGGTACTGTCATATTATAAATATTATGATTTATATTTTAAACACCAATTGAAAAAATCAACATCCTCAGTAGATCGTTGGTATTCAGGGTACCATTTTTCCATTACTGTTACATATACTGAACTTGGTGGTTCACCCATTCTCGTATTTGGGTTGGCATGTTTATATAAATCTTCTGTAATTTTATATAACTCTTGGTTAGTTAAATTTCTCATCTTATTTACTAAATAAAGTTCCTTCTCGATGTTTGTTCTCTGTTCCTTCTGGGTCTTGGAAATACATTGCAATGTATCGGCTAGCTGTTTCAAATTTTTCAAATACAAATGTTTGGCAACCTACACTTACAATAAAACCGTTATGTACCTGTTGGATAGTAATTGAATGTTGTATTAAAGATGGATATGCTGATGGTACTGTTGGTCTGGGTTCTGCCTCATATGCTCGATTAACCTCTTCCATTCCATCTGAAATTTCTTCCCCCGTATTAATGATATCTACCAGAGCTTCTTGAAATGCCCTTCCTAAATCTGCTACTCGTTCTTCTTGTCTTCTGTTCATATAACTTATTTTAAAATTTGTTGTCCCACAAGGGTTCGAACCTCGACTCTTCTGGACCAAAACCAGACGTGTTGCCAATTACACTATAGGACAATGTAATAGAAGGCGAGAGCTTATTTGCGATTCGTCTCACTCGTCCACTTACCGGGTCATAGACGCCTCTATCCGGGTTGTGGCTTCCGCTTGCCTTCTATCGTAGTCGGTACGGGATTCGAACCCGTGTGACAAGAATGAAAATCTTGTATCCTAACCCCTAGATGAACCGACCATAACATTAAAAAGATCCTAGATGCAAATGTTGTTGATATGCCATTTGATCTTCATAATAAGATAAATCGCATAATGCCATTAAACACTCATCCTGCGTGCCTGTAGTGACAACTTCACCATATGCATTACGCAATTCAAATTTGTCTCGTGCTGAGTCTATACAAACAATTTCCATATTCTTTTTTTATATAATATGAAAATGCTATTACATATCCAACCAAAATCAAATAAATTGTAATAAAAAGTAACTTAATTTATATCCTGCAAATGCTCCTAAGGCAGATGGAATTGGAAATACAATCAATTTACCTAATTCCGTTACATACTTGGGACGATTCACAATTCGACCCATGAATGCATAATACGCTAAATAACCAAGCAATACTGCTAAGTCCGTACGGGTTGCAATGAATACTACTAGTATTGCTCCTAGGAAACCAAATGTAAAATTGTCTCTAACTCCTTCCCATATTTCACGGGTCGTTGCATTCTTGTATTCAAGATATATTCTTTTATAACGTGCTGGCTTTACTTTCATTCTATGGTCTTTTCTACGTATGTACATGTTTCTCCAGCATCAAATCCTTTTTCTAATAACAATGGCAATGATGCAGGCTTACACCAAGCATAAACTTTGTATCCTTTGTATCGAGACTGTGCATAGTCCCAACGAGTCTCCCACAACGTTCTGTATATTCCTTTGCGACGATGTTCTTCGTGTACCCAAGCATCAAGGAATTTGATTTTGTTATCATCTTCCCGCTCCATATAAATGTGTCCTACAATCTCACCGTTAATCATTGCAATCCACGTTTCAAGTCGTTGCGCATTGCTTTTGAGATGTACTATTTTGATATCATCTGTTGTCATATGTTTCCTGCATAAACTGTTATTGCACCTAATACATATCCCATACTAGAAGCAAATGCCATTTTGAATCGATCTGGCCATGTTTGAGAATCAACCATATATCCTACAAATGGCAATGCAAGAAATGGTCCAATGAATGCCCAAAATATCATTGCAATGCTACGATCCGCTACTGTTGCAATGTACATGGTAGATGCTGTTTCTAAGATAAATGCAGCAAGTCCTATTATAAGATATTTTTTCATAACTAATTTGATAAAGGTGCTTTAATATGTGAATGTGCTTGATAGTTACTTAACTGTATATCTTCTTCTAATAAACATTTACAAAAGTTGTCATCAGCAAACCCATTGAATACTGCCTGAGCATCTAAAGGACCTACACCACATTCTCCGCTTTCCGTTGGCCACCATTCGGTATTAATGTTTAATTTTGGTAATGGCATCGATTCTCTTCGTAATTGTTCACGAGCCTGTTCTATATGATTTTCATATAAATGTACATCACCTAAATTACCGATCAATTCATCAGGAATCATACCAACTGCCTTTGCAATGATTTCTAATAACAATCCATAAGAAGCAATGTTAAATGGTAAACCTAAGAATGTATCTACTGAGCGTTGATTCCACATTAAAGAAAGATACTTACCTTCTCTAACATAGCATTGAAATCCATAATGGCAAGGTGGAAGAACCATATGGTCTAACTCACCAACATTCCAAGCATTAACCATTAATCTTCTAGAGTCTGGATTTGTTTTAAGGTCACGGATTAGGTTTTGGATTTGGTCTATAACCATCATATCAAATGGCATTAATATCCTTCTCCATTGCTTACCATACACGGGACCTAACTCACCCCATTTCTCAGCAAACTCATCATCTGTTTTGATTTTTTCGATGAACTCTTCCATATTGTAAAGCTCAGCACCAACATTCCCATTTGAATAAGTTACAGGTTTTAACCATTTAGGGTTACTTTGCATTTTATTGTGTTCCCAATAATTACGAAAAGCATCACCATCCCAAATATGACAATTGTTATCAACGAGGAATTTAATGTTTGTATCACCACGTAGGAACCACATCAACTCTGTTGCGATAGTTTTAAATGGCATCTTCTTGGTTGTGAGTAAAGGAAAGCCTAAACTCATATCATGACGAATTTGTCTTCCAAATACTGACCGAGTCTTCCCGTTTCTAGTATCTTTTTCTATGCCATTGTGCAAAACATCATGAAGCAGTTTTAAGTAATCGTGTTCTATGTTATTCATTTGCGTTGTTTAAATTTATAAAACTGATATGCCATCCATACTAATTGTATAGACCATATACTAATCAATGTTATCAATAACCAATTCATCTTCTATAATTTGTGCATCTTGTACGGTTTCACAAAACATAAAATGCGTATCAGATCTCAATACGTGATCAGCTTGTACCCATTCCATGTATATTTTAACATAATCCATATTAGGCTGTTCTCCTAATTTAGCGGCAAAGAATGATATTGGTTTCTTTCGCAGTATAACATATGCCGCATCGCCATGCTTGTATATTGGTGTCATTGGTGCCATTCTTCGTATCCTAATATAATTGCATCTGATATATTCAATGCAGGATTTTCTTTCATACGTTTCAGTGCCCAAGTCACAACTTCCGTGTCTATCTTTAAGTCTCGAGCATCTTTCATGATATGTTCAACCACGTCCAAAGACCGGTGAATATCTTCCACCGGCCTTGGTTTAGGTTTTGTCAATAAAGCAATTGCTTTTTTATATAACTTAGTGTCTTTCATATTACATCATTGGCATTGCTGGCTCATCATCTTTTGATGGCTCATCGGCAATTACACATTCAGTCATTAAAATCATAGATGCAATTGATATTGCATTTTCAATAGCCGTTCTGGTTACTTTGGTTGGATCAATAATACCCATTTCAATCATATCACCATACTCATTGGTACGTGCATTGTAACCATATGCATTTGCACCTTCTTGTACAAAGTGTGCTACCACATTGCCATTGCCACCTGCATTCTCTACAATCTGATATAATGGAGCTCGCAATGCATCTTTCACAATATCCGCACCTAGTTTCTCATCGGAATTAGCCGTTTTTACTTGATCTAATGCACTTGCACATCTAATCAAAGCAACTCCCCCACCTGGTACAATGCCTTCTTCAACTGCTGCACGTGTTGCTGCCAATGCATCATCTACTCGGTCACGCTTTTCTTTCATTTCCGTTTCAGTTGGTGCACCAATATATAATACTGCTACTCCGCCTGCCAATTTAGCTAAACGCTCTTGTAGCTTTTCTTTATCATAATCTGATTTAGATTGTTCAATTTCATAACGGATTGATTCAATGCGTCGTTGCACTTCTGCAGATTCTCCAAACCCATTAATGATAGTTGTTTTGTCTTTGGTAATTTCTACTTTCTCGCAATGACCCAACATACTCATATCAGCCTCAGATAATTTATATCCTGTTTCTTCTGATATCACCGTAGCACCTAACAATACTGCTAAATCTTCTAGCATCGCTTTGCGCTTATCTCCAAAGCCCGGAGCTTTAACTGCAGCAATCTTCAATGCTCCTCGTATACGATTCACAACCAATGTACCCAATGCATCACCATCAACATCTTCTGCTACAATTAGCAATCCACGTCCTGATTGAACTACTGGTTCTAATACTGGTAACAATTCTTTCATGGAAGATACTTTGCCATCAACAAGCAATACATATGGAGATTCCATTTCCACTGACATTTTTTCTTGATTGGTAACAAAGTATGGAGACAAATATCCACGGTCAAACTGCATACCTTCAACTGTCTTAACTTCTGTTTCAGTACCCTTTGCTTCTTCTACTGTAATTACACCATCGCGTCCTACTACTCGAATTGCTTCTGAAATAAGCGAACCAATGGCTTCATCATTGTTTGCAGATATGGTTGCAACTTGTTTTACTTTGTCAGCATCAACACCAACTTCCTGAGACATTTCTTTGAGTGTGCTAACTATAACACCCGCAGCTTTGTCCATACCACGTTTCAAATCAATTGGGTTAGCACCTGCGGCTACACTCTTAAGTCCTGCCGTTACTAATGATTGTGCTAACACTGTTGCCGTTGTGGTTCCATCTCCAGCATTGTCTGCCGTTTTGCTAGCAACTTCCTTTACCATTTGTGCACCAAGATTCTCAATTGGATCTTTCAGTGTAATTTCTTTTGCTACACTTACTCCATCCTTTGTAACATGGGGAGCACCAAATGGTTTGCTAATTACTACGTTGCGACCTTTCGGGCCTAATGTGACTTTAACTGCATCTGCTAATGCATCAACACCTGCTTTCAACTTAGCACGAGCATCCGAATTAAATTCAATTTGTTTTGCCATAACTTGTTTATCCTTTTTATAACTGTTTATATAATATAAATATCTATTGTGCTAATTCCAAGAATTTTGAATTCAAAGTGCGAGCCACATCATTCATATTCTTTGGATCAATATATTTTGAATCAACACCATACATTCTACGGAATGTCTCCGAACCACCCTCGCCATGATAACTACATGTAATGAAATAACTAACAATGTTAATACCTAATTCGCGGAACCCATTAATTACGCGTCTTGTAAATCCTACGCCATCATAATGATATGCACAACCCGACACCGTGGTTGGATATCCATCTGAGTAATTAACAAAGATACATTCATCACCTTTAGCATCTCGTTTAATATCTTGTTCGATACTCTTAAATGCAATGCCTTCTGGAGTGCAACCAAATACGCTTAGATATTTGAAATAGTTTCGGATCTTACTTAGTTTGTCATGAGCCGAATCATATGCATATAATGTTACTGCTCTTTCTTTACCAGCTATGGTACTATCAGTTCCTCGAAGTGAAATTTGTACTCGGATTCCGGTTGTCATTGCTGCAGCTTGTGCTACTGCTACTGCCGATGTAATTGAATTACGAAACTTGTCACCACTCATCGATCCAGATGCATCAATTGAAATATGAATAAAATAATTCTTATATCGATCTGTAACAATGCGATGAAATACATTTGCATTATCGAATCCTAACTGCGAAATCAATCTTCGGTCAATCTTACCTGCTTGAAGCCGAGTGGTTTTCAATGTGCGGTCTGCATTTCTAAGTTGCAGTTTGCGTCCTAACATTTTACCAAGAACAATGCCTCGCGTTACTGATGTATCATTTCGCAATATATTGTTAGATGCATGCTTATTTTCATCTAGACTGCGTTTACCAGATATAAAATCTTCAGAGTAACTTTCAAACATTTGTGGCATTGATGCAATAATACCAGGAGTCAACTTTTTAATAACAATTGCATCAACAAAGTCAGCCGTCCCGGATTCATTTGTTGCAACCTGACGAACCTCTGTACCCGATTCGCGTACTGCATTAACGATGCTAGCTTGCGACTTAGTTAACTTACCTGTCTTTTTATTTTCTCCTTTAAGGAAGTCTCGTTGCCGTTCTATTGCTTTATCTAATTTGACTCGTTCCCCCGGTGTTAATGAAGAAACAGGTTCCGAATCATCATCCGAATCTTCTGGTTCACTTTCATCGCCACCTTCTCCGCCTTTGCCCATACCACCTTGCGGTTCCGATTCATCTTGTGATTCATCTTGTTTGTTTGCTTGTTGCTCCGCTTCTGCTTCGGCAACTGCATCCTTAATAAGTTTATATACTTGACACGCAATCAACAAAGCCTGTTCGGTATTTTCAAGTCGTTGAATGTTTCGCAAATCAATCACATTCCAAATATCTTGCAATGCTTTTAGTGCTTGCAAATTGCGATTAGGATTAGTTAAATTGATAACATGGAACATGTAATCATCCCAAGACTCATCAGTCTTTTCATTTTCGCGAAGAGCTTTGTCAATAATTTTGTCATTGAAGTATTTGTTATACATGGCCTCATAATACATACGGTAACCGGGTGCGGTTGTATAAATATGAAAGTCAATTCTACGATCCTCAATCCAATTCAATAAATTTTTAATAGTTACGAAATCACTATGCACCATTGACATTTCTGGATCATATCCATTAAGCTGAACAATCTTTGCCATCTTGGTATTGCTCAAAATACCACCTTTGAACATATCAAAATTAGTCAATGCAATATGTGAACCTTCGTGCAATGCTAATCCAACTGCAGGATCAAAATTCTTATCGTCAAGTTTGGTACCAATAACAACAGACTTGCCATCAGTATAACTAGAATCTGTAGATTGAAATACTACGGGAATTGGTTTGCCGGTAACAATGTTAACGAAATTGGCAATGGCACGTTGCGTTGCAGCTAACTTGGTATAGTCAACACTATCACCACGCTTAAAGTTTGTATCAAAATCTTCATTCAACCAAAAGCTAGATGCTGAATTGGTAAAATAACGTCTGCCATCAAATTTGCCTAATATACTCATGCTCTTTATTTTTATATATAATATGAAATAATTATTCAGTTTCCAACCATTATGTAAAAAAAGGCGACATTTCTGCCGCCTCTTTTTGAGCTATGAAAAATTAGAATGGAATGGATTCGCCCGAATCATTTCCTGTATTGAAAATGTCTTTCATTTCAGTTGCCATATGTTTTTGAATGATTTGCTTAACAAAGGTTCTTTCAGAATCCGTACCACCCGATGCATCAAAGAATGGAAGAATTGCAACCTCAGATGCCTCTGACAAAGAAAAGCCATCTGCTAACAATTCACATACGCGCACCGTCATACGAGTGGATACCATGGTAGTCAATTTACCATCTTCTGACCTCCATTCTTTACGGGTTGCATCTGCAATATCAGCTACTGAATGAATCAATGCCTTGGATACCGTTGGGAATCGTTTAGTCAATAAATCTTCTTCTTGAGACAAAGAAAGAATATCAACCTCAATGATTTCAAAACGATCCATCAATGCTCGGTCCAATACTCTTGTGGATGTATATTCGGTACCAATGTTTGCTGTTGCAATAAATGATACACCAGAGGCAACACGAATGGTAGGAGAATTTATATCTTCATCCAATCGCAAATACCTTTGACCCTCATCCAATACTGTCATTAAGATGTTCCATGCTTCAGGGTGCGCACGAGACAACTCATCTAGCAATACAACGGCATTCTCTGTTTGAATTGCCTTGACAAATGCAGATTCATCAAATGATGTCTGACCATCTTTGAAATGCGTATTGCCAATAAGCGTTGCGCGAGGATCTTGAGTTGCACCCAAGTTAAAATAAAAGAAAGGACGATTAGTTGCTATCGGAAGATCTTTTGCGGCTTGCGTCTTACCACAACCTGCAGGACCAACCATCATGATGTTTTTACCACGCACTGCTGACCGTACCAAATACTTCCATTTGATGTCAGACATTTCTAAGGTTGCGGGTTTAATTTTATGTGCATTTTGGATTAGATGCATTACTGGATCGGCTTCTGTGGGCGTTTGTGGCATTTCTGGTTCTAGATTACTTGGTGCAAATTCTAATTCTACGTCTGATATACTTATGCGTTTAGATCGACCTGTTTCTTCATCAAACACTAACGCTTCATTGTTATCGTGTGCATGTTTAATCATGATTGATCGAAACAATGAACTAATGTCATTTCCATTCGGATCTACAATAACTTGTTTGCCATTTACTATGGCCGGTACTCCAATTACTTTCTTTTTCATAAACTCTTTATTTTTCTATATAATATGAAATAAAGAGTCAATATCCAACCTATTCTTCTTGTTTTTTATGTTTTTTCTTGCGGGTATAGGATTTTTTGCTTTTTTGAATAATGGGCCGAGTCGCCTGCCAAATTTCCTGCATTGTTATTTCAATCTTTTCCATGATGCTAATATATGAATTTGCGTTTGGAAATCCAAATTACCATTTTCTGCAAGACCAATATCTTGCTGAGGTTCTGTCTTTGGCAGTATGACAACGATGCCTTGCTCTAAATGAACGCCTACGTGCGGGATTGCTTTTACGTATTCTCATATTAGGGTCGCCGAAGTTGACCTTTACAACGTTGCCTTTGGCATTTCTAACGTAAACTTTGAATTTCTTTACATCGCCGCGCATTGGTTTGCCTAATTGAACTTTGCGTCCTTGATATTCGGCTTCATTGATGCCTGCTTCCTTGATGGTTACGTATTCTGGATTTTCATCTGCGGCTTTGATTGTTTCAATTAAACATGAACCACAATATCCTTCTGCTACTGGTATTTGATTTTCGTAAAGTGTCATTTCGTTTCCTCACTTATAAATATGTTATCGCAACAAAGCATCAATTTTACTTTTCAAGTCATCTCGATGTATGTTACAAATTTCTTTCACTGATGGTAAATCATTAACTATTTGTTGCAATGTCATGTAATATGCTACCACTCCCATGGTTGGCGATTCTGGATTATCTAGTGTTGATAATGTTTTTGCAACAGCTGCATCAAATGAAGTTTTAAGTTTACCAGTTGACTGAGCGTTAATAATTAATGGTGTCAATGTTAATTGCTGCAGATTCAATGGTTTTAATTGTTGTATCAAATCTTGCAAATCAACATCAATATTGACGTTGTTACTAAGACATTCAATCTTAGTAATAGTTTTTGGCAATCCGTTGAATGATTGTATAATTCCATCGGTGCTATACATGATAATAAGATCTTGTACGCTTTGCAATCCTGTAAAACTTGTTATAGTGCCGCCGCGCAACGTTAATGTGCGAATAGCTGTCGGACATCCCGTAAAATCAGATATTTGCGGACTAACTAAAATTAATCTATTACATTGTTCCGGAAAATTATCAAAACTAGCCAATTGTTTAAAACGTAATCCACCCACTCGCTTAAATTGTATAGGACAATACGTAGGATTATCAGATTCTGGAATACTTGCTGAAAAATCAATATCAGCCGTCGGTGCATCAACATACAATTTATCTGCATCTGAAAATTGCAATGTACCAATATTAGTATACAATGCATAATTATCTAATATATAATATACTTCATCCGTTGTTGTAGCTACTTGTTTACGCTTTAACATGTTAGCAACCAATTGTTCAATATTGGCAGTTCCATATTTTGTAACTTGTCGTTTTGAATCACAATATAACGTATCAACCATTTTGAAACGTCCCGTTTTGCCTGGCTGTGCTTCATTTATAATTTTATCGACAGCTTCTAAAAATGTATGCGGTGGACTACCATATACTTTTTCTTCTGGCTCATAAAATACATCGGTTGAATCATCGGTATTGACAAATGGTTTAATTGCAACCCGTGCAACAGGTCGTTTTATATTTAAATCATCATTTGCAACTAAATATGCAACCATGGTGCCATCTGCAACATCATATTGTATATAATGCTTATTGATACCTGAATATAAATTCATGCAACTAGTCCAACCACGATTGGTACTCATTCCGGCAACATCATATGCATGTTTTGAAAACACAATGTAAAATGTTTTTGTTTTATTTTCTCGAGCTCGCTTAATTTCTGGAATTTCATCGTAAAGTTTCAACAATTCATCTATTTTCTTTTTAGCATCTTGTTTTACTTGTGTTACAACTTCATCAAATGGACGACTACCGCCGCGGCCTACAAGCACCTTATTTCCATTTGCATCTATTTCAGCATGACGTTCTAGACTGGAAACAAATGCTTTTACTTCTGCTTGTGCGATTACAGCCGCAATGAATTTAGACATTTTAGTAGTGCGACCATATGCATCTTTTGGTTGTCCATATATGATTTGATCTAAGGTTGGCAGTTCGAACCTATCAAAATTTTCTCGCTGAGAATACAAATTAGCATCTGATATATGTCGTTTTAAAACTGGATAAAAATTTATAAATTGATAAGATAAACTGTCTCTATCTGGATCAAATACAACTTCTTTGCTTTCAAACTTTACTGCAACTCTATCGCCTCTACGCGATGACTTTGCATCTGGACGTTGTTTGATTGCATTTAATACGGCATCCAATTGTTGTTCAATTTCTGGATTTCGTTTGATGTTAACAAAGTTACGGGCCATATCTAAAGGCAATGCTTCTTTGATTAGTTGCGTCTCTAAAAGTCGTTTCAATCTGATCATTACATGTCCTGCCGTATTCCTAATTTAGGAAGATATGTTCTCCAAGTATTTAAAATGTTTTCTTTTTCTTGCGCAGATATAGTGTCATTACTTACCCACATAGATAAATATTCATCAACTATCGTTTTGAATGGTTGTTTGCTTTTCTTTGCCTTAAAATACAATCCTTGAAGCATAGCGGGAATTTCCTTAGGCAACGTAAAATAACGTGCTGCAGGCAATTTGCCAGCTTCGATACGATCACGAAGACGTTGGTCCGAAGGAATATATTTGCCATCAATTGTATTCCAACCACTTTGTGTTACATGTTCAATTTCATGACGCAATGTATCTCGCAAGTTCATTGCAATTTCACTTAACACCTTAGGATATTCTGCCGGATCAATTTGCATTCTAACTTCAATGAGAGGTGGTTCATCTGAATCTCGCTTTGTGTCATTGAAAGCATCTCCACCGTAACGTAAATCATCGAAGCCTTCAATCCATTGTATTTTTAATTGTAGATAAAATTCTACTGGGATGGTTGCATTTTCAACTTCTTCAAAATATACTGCAGGCTGTTGTTTATCATCTTCGATAGTAGGAACTGTTTCTGATTTGGTATAGTATATCTTTTTACCACCAAATTCTCCCGAAGCTGTTTGTGTTGATGCGTAACTATCTTTAACTATTTGTAAAAGTTTGTTTGATAGTTGCGTAACTAAAGAATCATAACGACCTTCTAAAATTAAACGCTTCATTGATATCATATTAATAAATATCACTCAAGCAAATTGTAATTCCAATAACGTTCTTTATCTTGATTAAAAGGATTACCTGTTTGTTGATAGTAACAATTCATACAAAGCATTTGTAAGTTTTCAATGCAATGATTTGTTTCATCTCCATCAATATGGTCTAAAAGTAAAGGTACTGTATCATCGG
>JACCDP010676909.1_pt1 | contig 14936 bp, 14 predicted proteins | sample 7445841 | NCBI WGS metagenome assembly JACCDP01 (sample SAMN15323441, study PRJNA562643) | freshwater metagenome | isolation source: river surface water | place: USA:Blue River Watershed | collected 2017-08-17 | reverse complement strand
CCTTACTCTCATGATGGTCACGGAATTCTATGCGGTGAAATTGAAGCATGGCGAGACGATGTTGCGAAGATTATCGGTGCACATGGATATACGAAATTACCCACAAAAAATACCAGTTCTAAGTAAAACCGTTATTCGAAACAACAAATATTTCATGACAAATTACTGATCTTATTACTTAATATCCATGAAGACTGCTCAGATCTAATGCTATCCAAGTTATCCATCTGATTAACTAATACTTTCCTGGAAACTCCCCGTTTGCAACATTAAGAATCAGCTGTAGTCTCCCCCGTCAAGTAGACAGTGAAGATGTAGAGTTTTCTGCTTGTTGCCTGAACAATCTGGGTGGCAACTTTCCCAGTGCCCTATGGGGGCGTTCCTCGTTGTAGATCGTGATCCATTCATCGGTAATGTCGCGGACCTGGTCTAGGTCTTCAAAGAGATACGCATCTAAGACTTCATGCCGATAGGTTCTGTTGAACCGCTCGATAAAGGCGTTCTGGCTGGGTTTTCCAGGTTGGATGTAACGCAGCTCGATGCCTTTGTCCTCACACCATTGAACTAATGCTGCGCTGCGTAGTTCCGGGCCATTGTCCAAGCGTATAGCCTGTGGCAAGCCGTAGATCTCACCGAGCTGTTCCAGGGTACGGATGACTCGCCCAGCAGGAAGGCTTGTATCAATCTCAATAGCCAAGATCTCGCGGTTCGATTCGTCGATGATGTTCAAGGTTCTAAATGGCTTGCCGTAATAAAGCGTGTCGTGCATGAAGTCCAAGGCCCAAGTGATGTTTTTCTGGGTCGGGGCGATCAACGGCTGCTTGGGTAACTTGGGCAGCCGGCGTTTGGTCCGCCTTGGCAGATTTAGCCGCATGTCCTTGTAAACCCGCCAAACTCTTTTGTGGTTCCACAGATACCCGTTGTTACGCATCCAGTTAAAGCACAGCCCAAAACCCCAGCGACCATGCCTGGCCACGATTTGGTTCAGCACATCCACTACCGGCGCATCCTTCACAGATCGATCCATCGGTTTGCGGTAATACGCTGCCCGCGACAGGCCCACACAGCCGCAGGCTCGGGTGATCGGGAGTTTCTCTTCGCCAACCAGGTAATCCACTGCTTCTCGCTTTCTGGCTGGCGTCAGAGCTTTTTTGTGATCAGCCCCTTCATCGCCTTGTTCTCAAGGGTCAGATCGGCCACGATCTGCTTAAACTCCGCCAGCTGCGCCTCTAGCTCCTTGATCCGTTTGAGCTCCGAGGCATCCAGCCCACCGTACTTGGCTTTCCACTTGTAGTAACTCGCCGAGCTAATCCCGTGCTTTCTGATCACGTCGCCAACCGGTAGCCCAGCGTCTGCCTCTTTGAGAATCGTCACAATCTGGCTTTCTGTGAACCGCGCTTTTTTCATGCAAAACCTCCTGTCGTTAAATACTGCCAAACAACAGAAAATTCCGCACCCCCAGTGTCTTAATTTAGGGGGAGACTACACCTGTACCTGCGTAACGTTAAAGGCTTTAAATGGAACCACAAGCGCATCTACCGGATTTACAAGGAGTTGGAGCTGAACCTTCGGATCAAGCCCCGTAAGCGTTTAAATCGCGAGAAGCCAGAGCCCTTGGCTGTGCCCGAGGAGCTCAACCAAGTCTGGTCGATGGACTTTATGCACGACCAACTATCTGATGGCAGAAGCTTCAGATTATTCAATGTCATTGATGACTACAACCGAGAGGCGCTTGGCATTGAGATCGACTTCTCGCTACCCTCAGAGCGCGTTATCAGAGCGTTAAAACAGATCATTGGGTGGCGCGGCCGGCCCAACATTATTCTGTGCGATAACGGCCCGGAAAACATCAGTGGCGCAACCCAAACCTGGGCAAGCGAAGCTGGTATTGCCTTCCAGTACATCCAACCAGGAAATCCACAGCAGAACGCGTACGTCGAACGCTTTAACCGAACAGTAAGGTATGAGTGGCTAAGCCAGTACTACTGGGCAGAACTCGATGAGGTCCGAGACTTCGCCACCCGATGGATGTGGTACTACAATCACGATCGTCCAAACATGGCCTTGGGCGGAATTACACCAAAACAGCGGTTGGCCATGGCCGCATGAACTCTACTTCCGATCCCCGTTAAAAACGGGGAGGATTACCCCTGGCCTTCGCATACCGAGTCCGATATTCGTTGTTCGCAGAAGGAAGTTACCTAGACAAGTAAACAAAGATTATCAATCCTCTAAGCCAAGGTAAATTTTTTGATAATCTCGTGCGACCTCTCGCCAGTCACGCAGATGTGTTGAGGGTATTGAATTTGTACCAAGCCATTTATCAGCCCACAGTGACCACTGTTTGGGAGACTCAAGGAGCGATAGAACCGTACCGCATGAGGGCATAACATCACTAGCAGCCCCGCACTGATCAGAAACTAAGACCGGAACACCTGCAGCAATAGCCTCCGCCACCACCATACCGTAGGGCTCTGAACTAGCGGGGTGAATTAATAAATCTATTTCCGAAAAAACAAAACGGGCAGGACGCCAGCCTAAAGCTCTGACCTTGAACGAGTAATTCGCGGCAAGCCGCTTGACCTCTGACTCCTTGGGACCCAGTATTATAACCTCGATATCGGGTCTTGTCTTCGTGAGCTCTGCGATTATAAGCAAGAAAAACTCCAGACCTTTACGTTTCCACTCTTTGCCGATAAATCCAACTACCCCACCAGTTGGATCAACTTTTTTTGCGCCCCGTTTCGGAGACCTCGGCACACCTGGCGTTATCGCTTTAGTCAGTCGAGAACTGATGGCGGGGTAGTAGTGTATTAAAGAACGAGAAATAAGCTCAGAATTAGGTATGACAAAACGAACAGACGACGCAAGAACCTCCCTACGCTCAAGCCATAGATGTGCGAGTACCCGAATCGATAGTTTTTGCCAAAAGGGCTTCTCACGAATTTGTGCAAACGGAGGACCATGAAAGGTTGTTACCTGATGAAAGCCACATCTCTCGTGGCTGTGCACAATGAATTTCGCTAGCGGTCGTTCTATGAGAAGGTTTGAAAACATTTTTGTGGCGCGTAAACCAAAGCGATAAAGTGCTAGCCAGCGCGGTCTGCTTAGTGCTTTTTTTACGCGAATGACTTGAATCTTTGGACTGTGAGATTGGAGAACTTCCTCGCAGAACACAATGACCGGGACCTGCAGATTAATCAAGGCATGGCTGAGTTGCCAAACATAGCTCTCCATTCCGCCAACCTCGCCAAATCGCCTTACAACTTGGACCACTGTAAATCGGCTACTTTTCACACTCGACACCAAAACAATACAGAAAGAGCTTGTTATCAAAACTCGCAACTAGAACACCCAAGTCCGCTCGATTCGTATTGGATAGAATATACCCAGATTCGACAGCGCCATAGGCTCTCACGACTGGAGGCTTGGGGTAATTTAGGCGGTTAAAAGTGTCGACAACTGAAATTCCTATCCAGGTTTGATCTACGCTATAAAGCGTCTTATCAGCCACTATTTCCTTTACATTTTGAGCCCACTGATCTATCGGTGGGCGGAACGCTTTTGTATATGCAGGAAATAAAACAAAAGCGAACGCTAACTTAAATAACACTATCCACACTATAAATTTTCTTACTCGACGAATTAAATCTGAATGATCCTGAATTAAAAAAGTAAAGCAAATGGCAACAATGCCATAGATCGGCATTAGATAGCGGCTGTGACTCAACGGTGCAATCCAATACGGCAAAAATCCAATAAGTGCTATCAAACAAAAAATCTTGGCCGAAGAATTCGGTGTCGTTGGCATTTTTCTCTTGACACCCAAATACAAAAGAAAAGCCGAAATCGGAAACAAGTTAAGGACTGTTTCAAAAGGAAAAATTGCGAGGTGCGAAAAGAATACGGAGAGGTCAATTGAAAGATAGCGATCGACAATATCCGAGAACATTCCTGTAGCCATTTGCTCTCCGGTAGGGGCAATCGAGTACCACCACCAAATCAGCAAACCCGAGAGTGCTACGAAGACTGGTGATAGCACCTTGCCTAAATAAACGAGTTTTTTGTCTATCAATGCCGTAATAAACAGCGCCGAAAAAAGAAACACGAAAGATGTCAATGCTTTAGTTAGAAAGCCAAGATAAGCAAATAAAATCGCAACAATCAGCCACCTGTAGCTAGTTTCTTTCACTGAGAGATAGGCGTAAAGCATCGCGGCAAAGGTACAAGCGCCAAATAGAGAATCGCTGTAGCCTTTCCAGCCGTATCCACCAATGATCTGCCACGCCGAAAGATAAATTAGCGCCCCGAGTAGCGAGACGTCAACACTCGCTTTTCCCCGCCTTAAGAACCAAAATATGAGCCCAGCAGACGCAAATGTCGAAATTGCAGACACAAAGCGGACAGCCGCAATTGAGTATTCCCAACCTATACTGGAAGCGATACCAATAATCAGCCAATTGATAAGCGGAGGTCGGCGGTAGGGCTCTCCATGCAACGTTGGGCTCAGCCATTGCTCGTGGTACCACATTTCGTATGAAGTAACTGTATAAACAGATTCTTCGCCCGTATACTGAACTGAAAACAACATGGCAATAAAGCCAATAATGATTAGCGCGATCAGTCTCGAATTAGTCATGCTGAGAGTGATAGATAGACTTCACAAGATAAATTGGTCGTCCTTTAGATTCTTCATAGACACGACCAAGATACTCGCCAATAATCCCGATGCAAATGAGTTGCATTGCGCCAAGAAATAATAAGGCAACCATTAGTGATGCGTATCCCGCAACGGACTCACCCCACACCAAAGTCTTAAAGATAACAACTGCGGCATAGGTCATTGACAAAAAAGCGACTCCAAGCCCTAAATACATCGCAAGCCTTAAAGGCGCACTACTAAAGGACGTGATTCCCTCAATAGCTAAGTTCAGTAGCTTGAAATAGTTCCAAGTGGTTTTTCCAGCAATGCGAGCTTTCCGATCATAGAAAATATCGGTACTTCTAAAACCCACCCAAGCAAACATGCCTTTCATGAACCGTCTACGCTCAGGCATTGCTTTGAGTGCATCAATTACTGGACGTGAGAGTAGCCTAAAATCTCCCGTATCAGCTGGCAAGTTAATCGCACTTAGTCGTCCAAGCGTCCGATAAAACACATGTGCGCTGTATCTTTTGAGCCGACTATCCTCTCTCCGTGAGCGCCGAACCGCATTAACAACATCATAGCCTTTGCCCCACTGGGCAATTAGTTCGGGAATTAAGTCTGGGGGGTCTTGCAAATCCGCATCAACTGGAATAGCCGCACGCCCCCTGCAAATATCCAATCCCGCGGTTAATGCGGCTTCTTTTCCGAAATTTCGACTGAGGTCAATAATTAAAATTCGCTTATCTTTCTCGCTAATATTTTTTAATAAATCTAGGGTCTGATCAGTGCTACCATCATTTATGAAAATAATCTCACAGGTCAAATTTACCTGACCTAAAACTTGATTAAGTTCTCTTAAAAGAAAAGGCAATGCCTCAGCCTCGTTAAATACCGGGATCAACAGAGAGACATCTGGCGCTTGAGTTACACTAGGCATTATTTATTGTATCTAATTAATATGGACGCTAAAATAGCACCCCATTCGAACTTGCGTCGATTGGCGATGTTTTCTCTGGTCGGCATTCTTGGGTTTATTGTCGAATCTTCCACGATAGCATCTCTTATCTTGTATGCCCAAATTTCACCAATATCAGCTAAGTTTATCGGTTTCCCGATTGCAGTGTTAGTCACCTGGATCCTTAATAGACGCCTAACTTTTAGGTCGGAGGGCAGTGGCCAGATTATTTCGGAAACGCTCAAATATTTTCAAATAACCATTGGTGGTATGGGCGTCAATGTATTGGCATTTTTCGCAGTTCTAACTATTAACCCAAACTCATTGGTTATAGTTTGGTTCGCAACTGCGTCGGGGGCTTTAGCCGGGATGTTAGTTAACTACCTTGGTTGCAATCGCTTTGTTTTTCCGAAAAAGAAAGCGGGAATTAATTGAGATTTCAGGATAAGACGGTCGTCCATGTGTTCCATAACCTACTAGGCTTGTCACTACTCGCCCTTCCGCTCGGCGCTTTAGCAATCAAGCACTGGGCCAATTTTTTTTTCATACTCGCTGTGCTCTGCGCCACTGTCTTACTCCTACCTAGGGGATCGGATAGCAAAATCCAAGCGAATACATGGCTACTATCTCTCTCGGTTAGTTTTGCTGCCTTTGTCCTTACCGATGTCCTTGCTCAGATAGCGAGAGGAGAATTTACACTCAGCAACCTTGATGCGCCATTCAGGCTACTACTCGGCATTCCACTAGTCATCTACTTTACGAGTAGAGGCCGATTCCGAGAACAGCTTGCTTTTGCTATCTTGGCTCTTAGCTTTATTTTAATCTTGGCCCAGGTTTATTTCGCCCCTGGGACCTCTTTGATTTGGGAGGGGCGTTGGGCGACAAAACACGCAGACCCGAATAGTTTGGGAATCATGGCGGGTATATTTCTCATGGTCTTTTTGTTGCTTGCCATAAAGACAACTTCTTTGTCTCTCTCTGTCCGAACCATAATCGGTATCCTGGGTCTAGTAATAGCAGTATTTATTCTCTTACAAACAAGGTCCCGGGGCGGTTGGATTGTCGTACCGCTCATCTCCCCACTAATACTTATCTTGTTAGCGAAAGATAAGCGGTTAGTTGACGGACTCCTCACTCTAGGGGGCTTAGCGATTTTTATCACTGCTCTGATATGTTTAGATACAGGGGCTATGGATAGGTTACGTTCGATACAGACCGAGCTGGTCTCTTGGTTTGAAAACCCGAGCGTCGGGAATTATTCGATTGCTGTTCGGATAAATATGATTGAAGCATCATGGGAGCTTTTCAAAAGCAGCCCCTGGGTTGGGCATGGGGATATCGCCAAAGCGCTTTCGGCAGATCCAGCGCTCTTGGCAGGTAAAACACATTCCGAGATAGTTTCGGCTCTCGCTCAAACGCCCCACAATGAGATTCTTGGACGGCTAGTAAGATCAGGGTTGCCGGGTGGGCTAGCTGCTGTTGCGGTCCTCTTTATCCCGCTTGCGCTATTCGCAACAAGAACGTTTCTCAGCCCAAAGGGCGTTAAACCATCCATCACCTCAGAAGTTGGTCTTGTTTTCGTGTCGGGATGTATTGTTGGGAGCATGAGCGCAGGCATCCTGGGGTTAACCTACTTGAGCGCGTTATACGCGGGAATTGTTTTGCCCCTCTGCGGCTTAACAATCAAAGAGCTAAATGAAATCCGAGACTCCGATGTCATTGTCTGATGACTATTCGATTACTTTCGCGTGCTTAAATCAATCCAAGTACACGAGGAAGTGTATTGAGAGCCTAGTCCAGACCAATACTGATTTGCGTCGCGTCGTTGTTATCGACAATGGCTCAACAGATGACACTCGGGAGGTTATTACTAGCTATCCAGATATTCACCTGATCTCCAATAAAACAAATTTAGGTTGTGGAGTTGCATGGAATCAGGGTACGCTCAAGCTCCAAGCGGAGTGGACAGTCGTTATGAATAACGACGTAATTCTTGGCCCTGGTTGGCTGGAGGGGCTTTTTTATGCAGCGAAAAAATATAGATTGAAAGTTGTATGCCCTGCGATGATTGAAGGCTCCGATGACTACGAGATAAACACAGTATTGAGTAGCAACTCATTCAAGGCTCGTGAGAATGTACGTCATGGCGCTAGACACGCCGTGTGTATGTTGATTCACGATTCGGTATGGCATGAGGCTGGTTATTTCAGATCAAATCCCTCATTGTTCGGCTATGAAGATTCTTTGTTTTTTAATGAACTCGAGAGCAAGGGAATCCCAACTGCGATTACAGGTGCATCATGGATCCATCACTATGGCTCGGTAACGCAGACCGAGCTAAAGAAAGAGCGTGGGATTTCCCGGAAGGATGGGCTCGGTCATCGAGAGAACTTCAAACTGCTCGGAAAATCTTGGCTGGACAGAAAGATTTCTAAGTTACAACGTACGCAACGGAGATTAGCCAACGAGAACGCAGAGATACGCAACCTAGGGATTTCGCTGCACGGAACAAAACGACCACGAGAAGACATCCAGTGGCGGCTGTAGTCATAGCCCCGGTGTTTCTAAAGCAAACGCTTCAGGGGCTTTAAGACGTTTAATTCGATCTCAAGATTTCTAAAATTTGTTTCAAATCTTTTTTTTGCTGCTCTGGCTCATAGAAAATTTCCAAACGATACGCATCAAACTCTCTAGTCGCCACAGGAAAATCGTTAAACACATAGGTTACGATCGAGCGAAATTCGCCTATAAAATCAGCATTTAAATCATTTAGTTTAAATTTCATCGGTATCGGGATGTCCACAGGATTTCCAGCAGAGCCGAGCAAGCCAGTGACAATGCAACAACCGCATGCCGCCGCCTCTCTCGGCATTCGCTCTCGACCGGGATGATGACCAAAATCAATATAAAGCTTACTTTCCCGATATTTTGATATGAGCTCGGTCTGATCATAGCCAATCAGCGGGATGAAGGACAGCTCAGGGACTGCAGCAATGATTCTACGTAAGGTTTTTTTCCCTTTTTTGGGGTTATACAGAATTTGGTTCTTGCGATCACCTGAAGATTCGAATCGCGTTGATGTGTCGATATATTGGGCACTAATTGGCCCTGTGAGCCGTAACGGTGAGATCCCCCGCTCCTTAAGATACGTTAAGTCATAAAAAGATTTTGAAATGTGGAGGTATGGTCGTAGCGCCCGAACACCAAACCAGGGTCGGTGCCCAGAAAAACACTTTTTAATATAGCGAAATACATCTCTACCGTTGTGATATTTCTTTTCCCTGAAGTTATCCACAGACAACCACCAAATTGCTACAGCTGATTGTAAAAATTTTTTTCCCTCAAAGCAAAGAATTTCAGGCAGGATAACTAAAGTACCGTGCGCGTCGGAAATAGTGCCACTTTTTACTCCGTAGTTTCGATACTCGGTGGGAGTATCAATGGCTGCCGAAAATGGATAATAAACAATCTCGGCATCTTCGCCAATGTTGCGACACAGAGCTACCAAATTATGTAAAGACTCCGGCCCACCAGTAACGGCGCCAAAAGGGCATACAACCTGAATTTTTTTAATATGCATAAACTATAAAAACGTTTAGAGTTACTCCAAACTTCCGAACTTAATTTCTTTTTCAAAGTAACTTATGTGTGGCTTTATATTCGCCAAAACTAAATCTAAAATTACTCAGTCGGCACTGCTAAATGCCGAAAAATTTCTAAAGCAACGAGGTCCAGATGCTCGTAGCATACTGAGATTAGAGGACCAAGTCGGATCTTCGGTCTTGCTTGTACACTACTTGCTTGATATCTCTGGTGATGCCATCCAACAACCATATTTTGAATCTCATAGCCAGGAGTTAATTCTTTTATTCAACGGGGAGATTTACAACTATCGTTCGCTTATTCCTGCCAGTTCAGACACGACGGCAATATTGCCACTTTTTCGGGATTATACGGGTCGACTATGCGAGGAGTTAAGTGGCGAATTCAATATTGCAATCTATAACAAGCTAAAGAATTGTTTAGATATTTTTACCGATCCATTCCTAACAAAACCGCTGTTCATCGGAAGATCAAATGATCCTAGTGAGTTGGGAGTGGCAACCTATCAAAGTGCGCTTATTCGTCTCGGGTTTAATTCCGTTTTCAGTGTGCAGCCGAATACACATTACCATATTGTATTTAATGAAGGTTCCATCTCAATCACCGAAAGATTTCCCATCTTCAGATTTTCGACCTCTCAGTTCCGCCAGTCTTTTTCTGACTGGTCTGAGTGTTTCATAGAGTCCGTGAGGAGACGTGCGTCTCACGGTGCCTTTACTCCATTGGTTTGCCTCTCCTCAGGTTATGACTCAGGAGCAATCACCCAAGCGCTGAATGTCTTAGAGTTACCCTATCATACGTTTTCTATTCGTGCAGGTGAAAACGAATCGATCCTAGCAGCACGAGTGAAGAGAAATCAAAAGTTTTGTCTCTCGCATACAGAGTTACCCGGACTTACAAAGGCTGGAAGCAGGCGAATTTCAAGCATGATTGCCAACGAGGTTGAGCCGTTTATTTATGCTCACAAGGATTCAAATCTCACTCAGTTATCGCTTGCTGAGGACCAGGGGGCTTTGGGTGCGTTTGCGATAGCCGAGTTAGCTCACAAAGCGGGAATGAAGGTCGCGATTTCTGGCTGTGGCGCCGATGAAATTGTTTCCGATTACGGTAGCTCAGGCAGAAAAATATATCCCCATTCAGAGTTCGGCGGGCTGTTCCCAGCTAGCTTATCTAATGGCTTCTTTCCATGGAAGAAGTTTTATGGCGACACTCAAAGGAGTTACTTATTCAAAGACGAGATCATATTCGGACATCACGGTATTGAAGGTCGTTATCCTTTTCTTGACCGTGATGTTGTTCAAGCTTTTCTTCATCTTGATCCTGATCTAAAAAACCTAGAGTATAAAGCGCCGATTGCAAACTTCTTACGTGAGCAAGAATATCCATTCGAACCAGAGAGAAAGCGGGGGTTCTCGCCACGGGTCGATCCTTTTCTAAGGCGGCTCCGAAAACGTCTCGGTATTGTCTAACTCGAGGATCCAGGCGGGAACGGGCCTAGCTTGCTATGGTTAGTGTTACCGGTCTGTTAGGTTCGAATAGGGCTCTTGTTCATCGATAGCCACGAAAATACCTCTTCTCAAAACGCGTGGATACTTGCTCGGTGCTGTCCAGTACGACATTGGTTCAATCTTGCGAGAGCAAGGCTATGGGGCTTCGATAAATTTAACCCGAAAAACCGCTCAGAACCCGAGCAGTAAACGCTTTAACTGAGCTCATCGACATAAGGCCCTGGATGCTTATCTGTTGCAGGATATGGACTTGATCCGTGAGATCACAGACGAATGGATCACGGCCTATAACGAGGAACGTTCCCATGGGGCACTAGGCAAGTTACCTCCCGGATTGTTCAGACAACAGGCAGAAAACGCCACACCTCCACCCTTTACTTGACAGGGGAGACTAAACTTTGATCATGATGATTTGTGGTGCTCTTCAGTACGATCCAACTCGCTTAGCCCTCTGCGCTCCTCTAGGGCCTTTAGATATCGATAGAAAGTTCCTTCGAAGTTACCTATTGCAATAATGAGCCCTGGGGCTCCATCTAAAAACCCGAGCTTGAAGATATAGTGTTTTATAAATGCCCAAAGACCATGGGCAAGCGCGATAGGCACAGAGAGCCTTCTAAATTCGAGTTTCTTGGCCCCCAGAGAGGAATACTTATCCGCTTTCCTAAGAATCTCACCAACGTCTTTGAAGGGGAACTGATAAACGTGATTCTTTAGATATTTGGGGGGAAGATCTGTTTGAAGTACATATCCCTCATGAACAGGCAGAGAGTCATATTTCATCTTGTCCAAACGAAATAGCTGCGGTTGCCTGTAGTTCGGGTACCAGCCAGAGTGCTTAATCCACCGGCCCATAAAGTAGTTTTTTCGAGGCACAAAAAAAACATCGCCAGCAATTGCCCCATCAACAACTAACCGGATCTCTTGAGCTAGTTCTTGGGTGCATCGTTCATCTGCATCTAGGCTAAAAACCCACTCATGACGGATATGGGTTAATGCCTCGTTTCGTAACTGTCCGTAACCTTTAAAGGCTATATGGATAACCCGAACACCAAGACTTTCGGCTATTTCAGTAGTGCCATCAGTGCTATACGAGTCGACCAGAAGAACCTCGTCTGCCCACAAGACACTTTTAATAGCCGCAGTAATTTTCTCCGCTTCATTAAATGCGATGATATAGGCAGTGACACCGGGCTTAGGTTTAGTCGTTCCCATTCAACGTCCGCTTTGATTTTTCTTTCTCAGTTATTTTGTTATAGAGGGATAGATACAGCCCCTTTTCCCGCATGAGCTGATCGTGATTGCCGATTTGAACTATCTTTCCTCGATCTACGACAACGATCTGATTAGCGCTCCGAATTGTTGTCAAACGATGCGCAACGATTAAAGTCGTACGCCCAATGCGCAGGGCGTCTATCGCGGACTTGACCGCGGCCTCGGATGTGTTATCTAACGCAGACGTCGCCTCATCAAAGATGAGGACAGGGGCATTCTTGATTACTGCTCGCGCAATGGCGATCCGCTGCCTTTGACCACCAGAAACCCTAACGCCACGATCACCAACGACAGTATCTAGGCCACTAGGTAACGAAGTCACAAATGCTTCAAGGTCGGCCACTCTCAGTGCCTCCCAGATTTCGGCGTCGGTGACACCGTTTTTGCCATAGGCAATATTTCTTGCGATTGTGTCATTGAATAAAACAATATCTTGAGACACAAGACTAATCTGGTTACGGAGAGATCTTAGAGTGAATCTATTAATATTGTTGTTATCGATTGTGATTTCACCGGATTGAATCTCATAAAATCGGGGTATTAAATTTACGATAGAGGACTTGCCGCCACCAGAGGGGCCAACAAACGCATATGTTTGACCCGCCGTTATTGTTAAGTTGATGTCGATTAGGGAAGGCGAAGAGCGGCTTGGGTACTGGAGCACGACATTAGTATATTTGATATTCGCAAAGGTCTTTTGCAATACGATTTTACCTTCGTCAAGTTCTGATGCCTGATCGAGCAATTGAAATACTCCACTCGCAGCAGTTAGGCCCCGCTGCAGTTGAGCATTAATGTCGGATAAATGTCTCAAAGGACTAAACATCATTAGCATTGCGGTAACAAACGAAACAAAGTCGCCAATCGTGGCCGCACCGGAACGCGTTTGCACAAGCCAGACGGTTAGCACTGCCGCCACGCCTAAGGCAGCGACGAACTGGTTAATCGGAGACTGCAGAGCCTGCGCAATAGCAAGGCGCATTGCTTGCCCTCGATACTCCAAATTAATTCGCGCGAAACGGCCTTTCTCATGCCCGGTACTATCGAATATCTTTATCACACGATGTCCGGAAATAGCCTCTTCGACAGAGGAAGTCATGTCTCCGATAGCGCTCATATGCCCTTGACTGATCGTTCGCATACGCCGCGAGAACTTCGCTGTAATTGCCGCTAGTGGCGGGACTAATATTATTACGATTAGGGTTAGTTTCCAGTTTAGGTAAAACAGCCATCCGAGTAAGCCAATCAGCACCAACGAGTCTCGCACGAGTACAGTCACTACGTTTGTCGCGGCAAACATGACATATTGAGTTTCTGAAATTAATCTCGATATCAACTGTCCGGCCGAATGTGCATCAAAAGTAGCGCTCGGCGTAGTAATTAGTTTGTCAAACATGGCTTGGCGTAGGTCTCGCAAAATATTATTAGAGACCCATTGCATACTATATCCAGCCACAAAGCTGGCAGTTCCTCTTATAAGAAAGATTAGCATCACAATAATTGGGGCCCACCAGATTTGGAAATCGTTATCCGGCTGGAATCCCTTATCGAGTAGCGGCTTCATCATTGCCGGGAAAGCGGTCTCTGTTGCCGCCGTGATGCCCATTGCAATCACCGCCACAGCAAACCCCGGCCAGTAAGGCGTGGCGTACGACATTAATCGGGAAAAAAGTTGAGTTGAGTTCAATTGAGATGTTCAATTCTCGCGGAAATTCCAGCGAGTGCTTGCACCCTTTTCTCCTCGATTGCGCCCCTTAGATACTCTCTATTGCGCGCCAGATTTAGACGGCTCTCTTCCTCGTGCCATAAATGTAGAACCGGCGCAGCAAAGCGGAGATTTTTAACTCTTAGCCCATAATTAATTAGGCGTACCGCCAGATCGGAATCGTCCGGACCCCAACCCTCTAGCTTTTCCTCGAACCCATCGACAGCGAGCACGTCGATCAATGGAGCGGAAAAATTACATCCCCGCACAAGCCCCCAATTGCAGGGCTGCATCCTCCTCCACGGACCATCTGGAATGTAGAACAATTGATTGATGCGATTTACATCGCCCTTTAATCTACGCGCGATCCAAAACGACCAATGCACTAATGTGTTAATGTCCCCTCGGAGTTCAAGTTGCTGCGTGAATCGCTTAGACGCCAAGATCCGAGGACCTGCGGAGATACTCTTGGGCTCTGCCATTCCCAGGTGATTAGAAACAAAAGAGGGAAGCGGAATGCAATCACCGTCGAGGAAGATACAGAGCTCGGCGTGAACTTTCCTTAACGCTTCATTCATTATCTTGGTTTTTCTGTAGCCGCGATCCTCGTGCCAACAATGCTCTAACGGAAGCCCCTGCGACCTCCAATAGTCAATTACCTCCTTGGTTGTCTGGGATGATCCATCGTCAGCGATGATCACTTGAGTGGGGGCAAGGAATTGATTCGCCAAACCACCCAGGACCAAATTTAATGCTTTGGGTCGGTTATAGGTCGAGACCAACACGGCTGCAGTCTTGGTCATGTCAAATTTTTGGGGGAACATCGGCTTATTATGGTACCTTGGGAGTACTTTTTATAAAAGTGAGCGCTAACTATTTTTACTAACCTACTGTCTCCGAAACGCTACAAAATACGCTCAGAATTGGGGCCTAAGTAGCCCGCGAGGAGGATTCACCTTGAGGAAAAGCTCTCAGATTGCGACACTGTGGTGTGCCTAAAAGTTTAGGCATGGTGAGTCGCCCCAAAAGCGCCTTTCAAAATATCTTTTCAGGAGAGTTTTTAATGAAAAAGCACCTTTTAGCAGCTGCCGTTGCTGCAGCAGTGTCGGGCCCCGTAGCAGCCCAAAACGTTTCCGTTTTCGGCGTCATTGACACCGGCGTTGCCTCGATCGAGAGTGGCGCAGCCGCCTCGACAAGCTACACTGGTTCTATCAACAACGTTCTTAGCACCTCAAGCTTAGGTTT
>JACCDP010789105.1_pt1 | contig 14937 bp, 10 predicted proteins | sample 7445841 | NCBI WGS metagenome assembly JACCDP01 (sample SAMN15323441, study PRJNA562643) | freshwater metagenome | isolation source: river surface water | place: USA:Blue River Watershed | collected 2017-08-17 | reverse complement strand
AATCTATGCTACTATGGGTAGCGTTGGAGTAGTACCCAAGAGGCTGAAGGGGACGGTTTGCTAAACCGTTAGATCGGGGAAACCCGGTGCGAGGGTTCAAATCCCTCCTACTCCGCCATGACTCATAGTATTCCTGTGAGTCTTTTTTTATTTTGAGAAACTACCATAAAGTATTAAGATAATATTAACGGAGCTTTACATGATTAACATAAAGGTCGTCTCAACCAAAAAAGACTTAAAAGCATTTATTGATTTTCCAACCAAACTGTATCGAAATAATCCTTACTTTACTCCTTATATTTTTGAAGATGAAATGAAGAATTTAGATGCAAAATATAACCCTGCAAGTGAATATTGTGATTTTCGACTTTTCTTGGCACTGAAAGATGGCGTTATCGTTGGAAGAGTTGCTGCCATTATTAATCGCTATTCCAATGAGAAATATCATGAAAAACGGGTCCGCTTTAATCGGATTGATTTTATTGATGATGTTGAAGTATTCGATGCATTAATGACTGCCGTTAATGATTATGGTAAAGCCTTAGGTATGACTCAATTAGCAGGGCCGCTAGGTTATTCTGATCAGGATAAAGAAGGTTTATTAACCTTTGGATTCAATGAAAAAAATATGTTTGTTACGTTTTATACCGATGCATATTATGTTAAGCATTTTGAACGATATGGCTTTAAAGTTGACGCGACTTGGAATGAATATCAAATCAAAGTTCCAAAAGAAGTACCTCCGATTTTAGAGAAAATATCTCAACGTGTCCTTGAAAGAAATCAATTGCATTTAGTCAAAGTAAAATCTAAAAGATACACCGCCCTTGCACCATACATTAAACAAATTTTTCAACTCATGAATAAAACGTACGATCACTTATATGGTTATGTTCCAGTAAAGGAAGATTTAATGGATATGCTAGCAAAACAATATATTCCGCTTGTGAATTTAGATTATATACAACTCGTGTGCGATGCAAATGAAAAACTTGTGGCGTTTGGATTAATGATTCCTTCACCAGTCGACGCATTAAAACGATCAAAAGGTCATTTGTTTCCATTTGGTTTTATCGATTTCTTTTCCCAATTAAAGCGAAGTAAAGTCCTCGATATGCTTTTGGTAGCGGTTGAACCTGCTCTTAAGAATTCAGGAGTATTGGCCCTGGTGTTTACTGAGGCTATTAAAAATGCTGTTAAAAATGGTATACAAATTGCTGAAACAGGACCAGAATTAGAAAACAATCAACACGTTCAATCCTTATGGAAAAACTTTGAACATCGTCATCATAAAACCAGAAGTGCCTTTGTGAAAGATATTCAATAGATGGCTTCAAGACGATACACGTATTGGCACCATGGTTTCTTTTTATCAATCTTTCGTTTTATTTTTGGACCCATCTTTCGACTTTATTATCGTTTTTCTGCTAAACGCATTCCAATAAAAAAAAGTGGTCCATATTTAATTCTTGCTAATCACACCGCTGAATTTGACATCATCTTTCTTGATATGTTATTCGATGCACCTTTGTACTTTGTTGCAAGTGATCAACTTCTTAATTCTGGAAAGGGAAGTTGGTTTTTAAAGACTTTTTTCAATCCGATACCGAAGAGTAAATCCGTTGCAGATCTTGCCTTGGTAAAACGAATGAAATCTGTTATCGAGGAAGGTGGGAATATTTGTATATTTCCAGAAGGCAATGCCACAATGAATGGTGGTCCTTCTCCCATACCGACTGGCATGGGAAGATTGATAAAATTTTTAGGAGTCCCCGTTAAATTCATTAAAATTGAAGGTTTATATTTTTCGGCACCAAGATGGTCTTATTTTCGAAAATTTGGTCCCTCTACGATGCATGAAATTTCAACTCTAAGTCCATTGGAATTTAACCAAATGGATTCCGAAACTTTAGAAACATTCGTTAAAGATACTTTACATATTTCTGCTTATGAAAAGCCCTTAGGTGAATACCATGGTAAACACTTGGCAGAAGGACTTCATAAACTCATCTTTACCTGCCCTTCATGTCAAGGCCTATTTTCGACCTACAGTCAAGGCCGTCACCTGTATTGCCGCGAATGCACATTGGATGCTATGTATGACGAAAAAGGTTTATTAACCATCAATCACGTATCGCAAAATCTTATCGAACATGATCATGCTAATCTTCAAAGATTTCATGAGCAAATGTTCGTCAAAAACAAAAACCTAAAGATTGAATATCCTTGTGAGGTTTCTTATTGGAAAGGTAATCCATTCCGCAGAAGCAAATTCCAAAAAGGTATCATCAAAATTTCTAAGGAAGGTGTAAAATTAACCTTAAAAGGGGAAGAAAAATCTTACACTTTCGATAAAATTTTTGCTGAAGCGATTCAAGTTAGAACCAAATTGCTTCTTTATCCTTCGGATGGTCCTATGTTATTGATTCGTTTACCAAGAGGTTACTCACCTTATGGTCTTCTCAATGTTATCAAGTGGCACAAGCAAGCTTTAAAGGAGGAAACCAATGATGGTTTTATCAAACGTCCAGCCGCTTCCTTTTTGGGACTTTAATTTTTATTGGAGTAGTATTATTCAGTTTGCCCTTATAATGTCCGTTTTGTTATTGGCGAATATCCTTAGACGAAAAATTAAATGGTTAAAAGCTTCACTTTTACCTGTGGCAGTCATTGGTGGATTTTTGGGGTTATTGATTAAATATTTATTCAATGGAAGTGACATTGCGATTGCAAATCTTGAAATCGCCTCCACGAGCTTATTTGATGCAAACACATTAAGTGCGTTCACCTATCATGCGATTGCAATTGGTTTCGGAGCATTAACATTAAAAGGTATCGATCGACTTAATGAAGGTCGAATACGCAACAAACCTCTTGCTGTCAAAAGTGGTATGGTCATTGTGAACTCTTACCTAATCCAAGGTATTTTTGGATTATTAGTCACCATTGTCTTAAGTTTCATCTTTATCAACATACCTGCTTATGTAGGTTTCTTGCTACCAATGGGTTATGGCCAAGGACCTGGACAAGCATTGAATGTTGGAGCAGTTTTTCAAAACGTAGGCTTCAGTTTTGGGCGCGACTTTGGCTTATCAATTGCCTCCATCGGATTTTTAGCCGCTTCATTAGGTGGCGTCATTTACTTAAGAAAACTTAAACGATTAGGTTTATTAAAAACCAGCCAAGAAACTTCCATGGAAAGTAAAGAAGAGTCAACGGTTTTAGAAGGTAATGGACAGATTCCCCTTGTAGATGCCGTGGATAAATTAACAATTCAAATTGCCATTATTTTCTTTGTTTATGGTATTTCCTGGTTGGTAATCTTCATATTAGAACAACTCATTTTAAATAGTGGTGTTGCATTTTTAATAAACAACCTTAGACCCTTACTTTATGGATTTAATTTTATTATCGTCGTGTTTATTGCCCTACTCTATAAAGTAATTACGCGTGGTTTGTTAAGGGCCAAATGGATGCAAAGAATTTATACCAACGATTTTCTACTTAACCGTATTGCAGGTTTTGCCTTTGACATTATGATGATTGCGTCCATTATGGCGATTGATATCACTCTCGTCGGAGATCCGGGCTTTTTAGTCAGCTTACTGGTCTTGGTCATCGGTGGCGGTTTCATCACATATAACTATCTAGGGTACCTTACCAAAATCGTTTACCCGCATTACACACACGAAGCTTGGTTGGTCTTTTATGGAACCATGACTGGCACCGCTTCAACTGGTATCGCTTTATTAAGGGAGAAAGACCCTTATTTTGAAACCCCCGCAGCAAATGATATTGTCTATGGATCTTCAATGGCAATCCCATTAGGTTTTCCATTGCTTCTTTTTGTCGGAATCGTATCACAAGGCTGGGTGTCCTTGATCGTTGTTTTGGTTATTTTGGTACTGATTTTTTCAATTTATCACTACTTTTTAACTAGAAAATCGAAAAAAATAAAAGTTCAGTAAACTTTCACCACTTTTGGTTTTAAATCTCTTATAATACCTATGTTTAATATAGGAGGACTTTGAATATGTCTAAAATTAAGTCAGTATATGCTCGAGAAGTGATCGATTCTAGAGGTAACCCAACCGTTGAAGTTGAAATTCTAACCGAAAAGGGTTCTTTTGGTAGAGCCATTGTCCCATCTGGTGCCTCAACGGGTGAAAGAGAAGCCATGGAATTAAGAGACCAAGACCCTAAGCGTTACTTAGGTAAAGGCGTAAGCCAAGCGGTCAATAACGTCAATAAACTCATTGCTAGTAAAGTGGTCGGAGTCGAAGTAACCCATCAATCTGAAATTGATAAGATCATGTTAGAAATGGATGGAACTGACTTTAAAACCAATCTTGGCGCTAACGCAATTCTAGCGGTTTCATTAGCAGTCGCTAGGGCAGCCGCCGAAGAATTACATTTACCTCTTTATCAATATTTAGCAACTTTATTTGGATCGGAAGCCAAAGTTTTACCTGCCCCGATGATGAATGTCATCAATGGTGGCGCTCACGCCGATAGCTCAGTGGATTTCCAAGAATTCATGATTATGCCTTTAGGAGCACCATCCTTAAAAGAAGCGGTTCGTTGGGGAGCTGAAGTGTTTCATTCGTTGAAAAAGGTGTTAAAAAGTAAGAAACATATTACGGCAGTTGGAGATGAAGGTGGCTTTGCTCCTAATTTAAAGAGTAACCAAGAAGCCTTAGATGTGATTATGGAAGCTATTCAAGCTGCAGGCTATGTTCCTGGTAAAGATATTTTCTTAGCAATGGATGTTGCCGCTTCAGAATTTTATAATGAAGAAACCAAAGTTTACGAATTAAAGAAGAGCGGCGAAGGTAAGAAAACCACAGCAGAAATGATTGCCTGGTATGATGCCCTCATCAGTAAATATCCTATCGTTTCGATTGAGGATGGCCTTTCCGAAAAAGACTGGGATGGTTGGAAAGCACTTACGGCTAAATTAGGAAAAAGAGTCCAACTCGTTGGTGATGATTTATTTGTCACCAATCCTAAGATTCTTCAAGAAGGCATTAATCGTAAAATTGCGAACTCCATTTTAATCAAAGTGAATCAAATTGGGACTCTCACCGAAACACTTGAAGCGATGAAGCTTGCTGCTGCCAATGGTTATACTGCGATTATTTCTCACCGTTCTGGTGAATCAGAAGATACAACAATTGCAGATTTAGCCGTTGCCACCAACGCGGGTCAAATTAAAACAGGCTCGATGTCTCGAACGGACCGTGTTGCCAAATATAATCAACTTCTTCGCATTGAAGATCAATTGGGCAATAAAAGCGTCTATCGCGGTATCGATTCTTTAAAAGCAAAAGTTTAAACGTCTCCTCTAAACTTTGTGAAAACCATTGCAACCGGTAATGGTTTTTTTTATATATGAAGCCAACGTTGCAGATAATCTAAAAACTTTTTTCTTAGATACGTAAGTAAAGATGTAACGTTGATGATCGATGTGATACCAGCGATTAATGAAGGAACCATGATGTCGGTGCCAATTAGCCAATAAATTAAAGAAAATTGAACGAAACCTATTAAACTCGTGATCAACATTTGAAACAAAATCACATCGGTTTTTCTTTTTACCGTCGTGATGATAAAGAATAACAGGTTACTTAACGATATCAAGATTGGAACAACGTATTGCAATGGCCAAGTATCAAGGGTTTGGGTGGCAACGAAAGCAATAATGATGGTACCGATACTTAAACTTGATAATTGCCAAAGAATGGTATAACCAATCCCTTGGCGATTGTAAATCGTTTTATAGATTAAAACCCAAACATAGAAAACAATAAAGGTCATCATGAACGTGGTGCCTAATTCATTTGCAATAAGGGCTAAATCAATCAAAAGCGTTAATAATAATGCAAGTAGAAGAGGAAAGGCAAAAAAAGCATGTATTTGGTTTGCTGTTTGCTTTTCAATTTGAGCATAATTCGGTGAAGGGTATAATTTTTCTAGATCTTTTGATTCAACATGTTGAAGAAAACTACCACAAACTGGGCAGTGCGTTAAGCTTTCATCGACGCGTATCCGGCATCGTTTACAAGAAGACATTAATCTTGTTCCTCCCAACGATTTCCAGAGACAAAAACCTCAAGTTTAAGTTCATTTACAAGGTATTGGATGAAAAAGTTTAGAAATGTTCGATCATCGATAATTCTAGAAAATGAAAGGACAAGTTGGTCCTTAAAAGATGCAACACCTAAGTTTATCGGCACAATTGGTGTTGAGCAGATCATAAATTCAAAATGCTCTATATATTGTTGGGTAGTCAAAGGCATTTCAATTTTTCCAAGGTTTGACATCGTTAAACTTAGTGCAGGTTCACCGACACGATTGAAGACACTTTTCACAATCCATCTTTTGATAAATAAAGGAACAAATCTCAACAAAAGCATTCTTTCAGCTTTCATATTGGCACGAATTTGAGGTGCTAATATTTCAATTTTTTGACCCTCTTTTAATTGTAAATTGACCTCGTGGAGAACGTCTTGAAAAGTAGCTTGAGGTGAAAATATTTTTCCAATATTGATCGTCATTACAAAGTTTTTCATTGTTTTGGAAGGAAGATATTTTCTCATGTCGACTGGAATGGAAAGGATAATTGGTTTTCGCTTTTTGGGATTTTCACTTTCCTGTTTTTTGATGAGCCCTAAAATTAAAATAGTCGCAAAAAGACCTGTAACCGTAGTTTGAAATTGCCTTGCAATCGCAATACAATTTTCTGTATTTAAATGTACATGCGTTAGATAATGACCATTATGTTCGAAGTATGTGCCTTTAAGGTGGTAAGCTTTATTACTTGGCATCCAAATGCTCTTACCTTTGGTTACCTTCGTGGCAAAACTATCCTCAAGTTCAGCCTGTGTAACTTGATCATTGGCATCAAAAATGATGCCCTCAGATTCGACTGCATAACCTTTTTCTCTTAAGTAAGCTAGAGTAAGTGTTTTTAAGAATTCCATCCCTCCACGGCCATCCGTGATTGCATGGAAAACTTCAATGGCAATTCGGTTACGATGGTAATAAACTTCAATTAAATGTTTTGAGCTATCAAAGGGTCTACTATTCGATCCAAATGTATTAGGATCAGGTAAAACCTTAAATGCTTTGGACTGATTTTCTAAATAGTTCCAAAAGAGGCCCCTTTGTAATCGGGTGTTAAAATTTGGGAATCGAAATAACGTTTTTTCAGTAGCTTTTTGTAGGACGACTGGGTCAACCGTTTCCTTTAGCATGACACTCATTCGAAAATAGGAAGATCTTCTAGTTTCAGTAATAATTGGAAAAAGTTTTCCCGCATTATCGATTCTAAACCATTGCGTCGTTCGATTCTTCATCTTGATTTAATTTTTGTAATTAAACGTTTATCTAACAAACACTGGAGTAACTTCGCTGAGGCCTTACCACGATGGGACACTTTATTTTTTTCCTCAATGGTAGCTTGGGAAAAGGTTTTTAACAGTTCATCACTATAAAAAATAGGGTCATAACCGAATCCATTTTGATTTTGATCAATTTCTCGGGTTATTTTTCCAATGGTAGTGCCAACAAAGAAGCGCATTTCTTGATGTGGATATAAGATGACAAAGGCACTGGTAAATTGGGCTTTTCTATTTTTATGTACGTTCATCAATCGTAAAATTTCTTTATTTTTTTCTTCGTATGGTTTGTCTTCTAACCAGCGTGATGAATAGACACCTGGAAAACCATGGAGGGCATCAATTTGTAAACCCGAATCGTCCGCAACAACCGTTTTATTCACATGCTTACTTACAGCCTTCGCTTTAAGGAGAGCGTTTTCTAAAAAAGTTCTACCTGTTTCCTTTGGTTTTAACTTTAATTTAACATCGTCTAAGGTTAAAAATGTTACGGTATAGTCTTTAAAAAAACTCTTTATTTCAACAATTTTAGCTTCGTTGTTTGTTGCTAAAATAATTTCGTAATTCATTACTTCTATTTTACCAAGTATTTATGTAAAAAAAAAACAAGTTTCAACTTGTTTTGGAGCAGGTGACGGGAATCGAACCCGCGTAATTAGCTTGGAAGGCTAATGTTCTACCACTGAACTACACCTGCAAGACAACGAAATTATCTTAACACACAATAGAAGTTAAGAAAATCCTAATCAATAAATTAGTTATTCAACAAGTTTTCTAAAGCATTCAGCGCATGGAAACCAGGTTTTTTATAGGTTTGTTTGCCATCGCTAAATACCATCATCGTTGGAATGGACATGATGGCGTGTGCTTCTGCTAAATCAACATTTTGATCGACGTTTACTTTTAGAATGACGACTTCAGGTTTTTTCTTTGAAAAATCATCCAGAACAGGTGCTTGCATTTTGCAAGGACCACACCAATCTGCATAAAAATCAACAATCACTTTTCCTTTAGTACCTGAAAGTATTTCATTAAATTCCTTGGCGTTGGTAATATTCTTAATCATCTTTTTTCCTCCTAGATGAATTTATAAACTGACAAGATAATAAATCGCGTATAGGGCAACAAAATGTAATGGATAGTATAAGTATGTGAAGACTTGGAACCACTTTGGAGTTGAACCTTTGACCCCTCGATAGTGATAAATAAAATAGGCAGCGAACACGGCATAGGTTTGGGCACCAACAAATCGATTGATATACGAAACAATCGGTCCTGAAAGATTCAATCCATCATTCAAAACAAGACTAATTATATACCAAAGTATATGCATGAGGATGAAAATGACACTCGCCATTTGATATCGTTTTTGTTCAATGGTAAATTCCGTTGAGGAGAATTTAAATGGGTTCAATTGATAAAAAAAGGTTGGCAATTTTTGATAAGAAAGGAAAAACAATAGCATCATCACCAATCCATAAAAGCCATAATCTGCACTTAAGTAATTTGGAAATTGATTGGTAAAACTGGTTATCATTACATAAAAAATCGGTATCAATGCCAAAAAGCGAATGAGCACATGTTGTTGTTTGAGTAAATACATAGCGAGTGCAGCCATGGTTAAATCAATAAAAATGTTACCTGATAAAGTTTGGATGCCAAATTCACCTAATAAGAACATGGCTATGCCAATAAATAATCCCATCAGCGCAATTCGAGCGATATATTGAATTGGTTTTTTTGAACGATAAATACCTTCAGCGATCATAAAACCAAATAACGGAAAAGCAAGTCGACCAATTAATCTTGCAATGAGGTAAAGGGTAGCAATGCTTTCAGTTTGAGCAAAAGGTAATAAAACCAATACTCCAAAGTGATCGATTGTCATCGTCATAATTGCTAACCATTTCAGTTGATAAGCACTAAAACTTCTTGGGTTATTCATACCAATGAACCTGACGAACTTATAAAATTCGCCTCTAATATAATCGCTAAGACTGAGAATACGTTATTCATGATATGAGTTGATAATGCGACTTGTAGTCCAAATTTATCATAAAGGAAGCAAAACCAAGCTCCGGCAATCAAATAAATCGGTAAATTTAACAGTTCATTGACTAAATTAGTTGCCGTAAAATCAAAATGGATAAATCCAAAAATGGTCAAAGTTACCAAGTATGCTAGTAGATTATTCCGCTGTTTTAGGTACTTAAAAATACCTAATCGATAAGTCCATTCCTCAACGATGGGGCCTAAAAAGCCAAATGTAATCAGTGAAATAATGGGTGAATCTTGAACAAGGGTTACAATCGCACTTTGATTTTGATTATCTTCCAAGACAATTCCAAGATAATCATAAACAGTGATGAGTGCATAAGAACTTAAAAGAATCACAAAGGTAAACGGTAATCCTAATAGCCATTTTGAAGATTGTATTGCAGGTAAAAATGAACGTCCTATATAAGGTAATAATATCGTTAGGCCAATCAAAAAGATGAAAAGATAAGTTAAAAAATTAATGAGTTGGAAAAAGAATGGACTTTCTAGAAATAAAGTTGCATCGCTTTGAGTTAAAAACCATGGTGCAATGATTGGAATAAGAATCGCAAATATGAGTGCAAATATCCATAAACCTAGCCAGCCTAGAAAAAAAAGTGCCAACGAATGTTTTCTTGATATAAGCTCATTTTGATTAGACTGTATTAACATCTTTAAATATATTTATCTTTTTCATATGATAGCATACTGAAATCATATAAAATAAGGGTGTAAATGCCTTGGAGGTTTAATATGCAAACGATTTTAAGTTTTGGAATTGATCCAGGCCAGATTGCACAGTATTTAGATTACGCCCTATATGGAATTTTTGGCATGGTTGCATTAGGATTTATTTTAGGTTTTTTAAGAGGCATTTGGCGAGAAGGTTTTCGGTTATTTTTTGTTGGTGGATTAGTTATTGCTTCGGTTTTATTTACACGGCAGATAGTTGATTTTGCAATGGACTTTGATATTTCAAGTTTAGCTTCAAGCGCAGGTTTTAGTTCAATTTCACTTAATTTAAATGGAGCACCCATCATTGTTGCTGTTACGACCCCATATGAAACGATTTATGAAATATTAGAGCAGTCTCTGCTTGCGTTCGGTTTTTTTATCACCCCTGCCATTGCAGATTTAATAATTGGTTTAACATTGGTAATTTTAAGATATCTCGTTTTCATCGTCTTGGCAGTCATCATATTCTTCCTTGGTGAAACCATTGCAGCCATCCTTTACTTCATACCTTTCCGCTTTTTAATTCCAAGAAACCTTAGAAAAAAGGCAAAAATGAGACTTTTTGGTGCTTTAGCGGGAGCATTAAAAATGGTGTTGGTATTAACGATGTTTCTTTCACCTTTTACATCCTTGGTTAACACCATCACCGGTTCATTTAAAGATTTTGATGATGAGTATGGTGATCAAATTGATGGTGAACTTTATAACGAAATCATGTCTTTTGTGAATGCCTATAATGATTCAACTTTTGCCCAAACTTTATTTTCTTGGTCGCTAACGGATGATGGTCTAAGTATTGACACCGCATTAATGGATTATGTCACTGGACAAGATTTAGATGCATATCGATTAACACTCGCGAATGAATTGGGTTCATTTGTAGATATTGCAGCAACGCTCATTGGTAGCGGTGCAGTGGATAGCACATTTAGTACAATCGACACATCTTTATTAATCACGGAAGATGTTGTGAATAATTTAATTACATCATTAACTGGATCAGTGTTAATCATGAAAATTCTACCGATTGCAGTTACAATTGGACTTAATTTAGATGAAGTTTCTGCGTATTTAGATTCCGACTTAATTACGTTGGATGATTTGGTTTGGGAAGAAGAACTTCAATATCTTGGCGATATTTTCACTGGTGTCATTCGTTCTGGCGTTTTAACCCCAATTCTTGAAGGCAATACAGACACATTAACCCTTCTAAATTCAATGTTTACCGCTCAGGCAAAAGATGAAGTAATCATGATGTTGGAAACCCTTGATGAATCTCCATTTTTATCACAAGTCATTCCTGCAGTTTTATATCAATTAGTGACGGATGAAGTCGAAGCAGGAGGCCCTGCAGGTGGTATCGGTTTATCCACTTTTTTACCAACAGAATGGAGCGAATATGAATCGATTTCATTTGGTTCAGAATTAAGTTTAATTTATGAATTGGTTTATGAGCTAAATGAAGGAGTTGATGGTTTACTTGATGTTGTTTTACCCATGAATCAAGATCAAGTTCCATTCGGTAGAAAAGCAGTTGATGAACCAACGCCAACCTTAATTGACTTGTTAAAAGATCATTTTGATTTATTCGTGGAAATTTTGATTGGGGAAGTTGATGAAGATGGCTTACCGATAAATAATGATCCCACAACTGGTAAAGCAATCAATCGTCGTTCCTTATTGGATTCCGATTTAATCGTAAATGGCTTACCATCCATTGTTGAGGATTTACTATTGCCAACGCTAACGAGTGTCGCTGGTGCAGAATTTGATGACACGGAATTAAATGAACTCATCTCAGATTTTAATGCCGGAACCAGTGGTGACATACGTATTGATTACAAAGATGAATTTGGTGGAATTTTCAGTATTTTAGGGGCTGTATTGGGAAATGAAACGCTCATCAGTTTGATCCAGCCAGAACCTGGTCAAACCCTTGATATTCTTGCTTTACTTGAAGATGGAGAATTTAGACTTGGTTTAAAAGCAGACTTAATTCCTTCTCTTGATCGTTCACAAATTATTTTAACCGTTGTACCTGGCATTCTTGAATCTACTTTAACTGGAGCTGGGTTCGATGACTTCTTAAGTTTAATTTCTTTGACGACTGCTGATTTAAATTTTGATTTTGAAAGCTTATCCAGAGAATTAACCATCGTGGTTGATATGATGGGATATGCGTTTAATGTTTTAGACGCTAGCTCGGATTTATTGAATCAGTTTCCGACGATTGCATACGATTTAATTGGTTTGCTCGATAATATTTATTATTCCGATATTATCAATCTAAACCCTGATACGAACAATAAGACCACAAATTTTAATCAAATCATCAAAGGAATCTTTTCGTTAGTTGAAGGCATTGGTATCGAGGAGACGGATATTGATACAGGATTTAATCGTGTTGGACCGTCTGGTTTGGAAAATGGATGGACCACAACTTTTATCGACACCAATGGTAATGATAAATTGGATGAATTGGATACCATTTCCTTTAGAGGTGAAAATTTCCACCTTATTAATTTCTTAAAAACCGCTTTAGAATCAGGTTTACTCGATATTTCTGGCGATTTATTTGCAGCTTTAGAAGACTTAACAACAGGTAGTGAAGATATCGATGACCCAGAAGTGGCAACACTCTACAAAATCTTTGCCTATGCAGATCGTTCAGAAATTATTGCCGCTGCATTTGGTGGTATTCTCGATAACTTATTTGGTTCCACAGGTGGCTTATTAGATCCAGATTTAGGGACTTCATTTAGAAACGTGACATCTTGGACAGAAGAAGGTTCTAACTTGATGTATCTCGTCAAGCAGTTAACTAATTTTGCTGATGGTTTAGAAAATATCGATTTTTTAAATTCAGATGTAACGATGATTGAAGAACTTCTACAAGGCTTAGCCGCATCACAAATCTTTATCAAACCCAATGGAGATTATGTCTTTCCAGATTTTTTATTAGATCAACTTACCGGCATTGCTGATCTTGCCAGTTATTTTGAAGATCCTTCTCCATATCAATCAACATGGGATGACAATCCAGCTGATAATTTCACCATCGTAACCGAAGATTTCTATGCGATTAGTAATCAAACCTCAACAAGAGCCAATTGGTATGGTGTTAAGACCATGATCACCGATATTAATAATGATCCAATTTTGGACGTCAATGGAGATATTCAATATGAATACGTTGGTGGTGAATTAGAAAATATCGTTGGATTTATTGCAGAATTACAATCTGTATCGATTACAGATCTTACTTCTGGCACAGGATTAAATGGTCAAACCATTTCTGATGTATTACTCGCATTGAACAATGCATCATCTTTAAGGGTGCTTGTGTTTAACGTTTATGACTCTATTTTTGGTGGTTCAAATTTTGATATTGGTTCCCTTTCATTATCACAAACAAATACCTTTGTATTTTTAGATTTAAATCAAGCTGGTCGTGCCCAACAAATTCAAGCAACCGCAGACTTATTAGACACGATTAGTGATATGGGCCTTGATGGTGGGGGTGCCTTTGATATTGCAAATTTTGACGAATCAACCATTCTTACGGTTGGCGATTTACTCACGATTCTCCACGACGCTGCCTTATTTAATTCATTTAAATTAGGTCGCTCACGAACCAATGGCGACCTTACCGTGTTTGAACAAGCCTATCAATTTCTGTTGACCACTGCTACGTTAGACACTTTTATTTATGATGGCCTTACTGAAGTTCAAACAGAGGCAGCACTTTATCAAGACATGACGTCACTTGATAATAATTTTGGAACGGAAACACCGGATGATTGGGATGGCATCGATGGCGAAATTCAACGCTTTGTTGATATCATGGTAGCCTTTGTTAATACCGGTATTGATTTTACCAACTTTGGTGGAGATGCAATTGGTGATTTATTGAATACAGAAGTTGGATTAGGAAAAGTAGAAGATCTTTTATTATCCATGAATGAATCAACCATAATTTCACCTGCCATAGGAAATTTATTTGGAAATGTTTTTGGTTCTGATGCATTTAATATTGGTGGGTTAACCATGTCAGATGCGAACACGAATTTTTTTAATCAAGAACCACTCAAAGTCAATCGAGCAACGGAGATTAGTTTAATTCTCGATATTTATTGGGATATCAATAGTATTGGTATTACCGGTGGAGCAGCATTTTCAGCTGATTTAATAGACCCAGTTTTATTTGATGCTTTACTCAATAAAATGCATGATTCTAATGTTTTCAATTCCTTTAAATCAGGAAATAGTTATTTACTCGATGATTTAACCATTTTTGAACAAACGGTTCGGATGATCTTAAATACCTCAACCCTTGATACCTTTATCTATGATGAGCCGATTAATGCAAATAGATTATTGTTACTGCAAGATGATATTGCGGATTTAGAAAATAATTTTGGCAATGGTTTGACGGATGATGATTGGACTGGAAATAACGGTGAAATTAATCAAATTATTGGCATCCTTGAATCCTTTAAAGAAACCGATATTGATTTTGCTAACTTTGGTGGCGATGCGATTTCTGATTTATTGAGTACAGGTCCGGGCCTAGCAAAAGTAGAGAATTTATTATTGTCAATGAACAACTCAACATTAGTCGCTCCCTCGATTGGAAATCTATTTGGTAACATCTTTGATTCCGATTCCTTTAATATCAATGGTTTAACCATGAGCGATGCAAATACAAATTACTTTAATGTTGAGTCAAGTAAAATTGATAGGGGCCAAGAAATTTCCCAAATTT
>JACCDP010047026.1_pt1 | contig 14939 bp, 15 predicted proteins | sample 7445841 | NCBI WGS metagenome assembly JACCDP01 (sample SAMN15323441, study PRJNA562643) | freshwater metagenome | isolation source: river surface water | place: USA:Blue River Watershed | collected 2017-08-17 | reverse complement strand
TTGAAAGCAATTTGGCAAAGATTCTAAATAGAATTCAAAAATGGAATGCTATTCTTTTGTTCGACGAAGTGGATATTTTTCTTTCAAAACGAAATGAAAACCTTGAAAAGTCAGCAATTGTAGGAATATTTCTTCGATTGTTTGAGTATTTCAATGGCATTTTATTCTTTACCACAAATCGACTGAACAGCTTAGATGAGGCCGTAATGAGTCGTGTCACATTGAAAATCAAATACCCAAAATTGGATGCTATTTCACGTGAAAAAATTTGGCAACAAAACCTTAATACCGCTGGTTTACAAATCAAATCTCTATCAAAATTAGCTGCAATTGAAATGAATGGTAGAGAAATTAGAAACTATGTCAAACTTTCTTCCATGCTATTTGAGAAAGAAGTAAAAGAAGCTGAAATAATTGAATTGATTGAACGGTTCCCAAAAAGTTAATTCAATTTTGAATTATTTAGTAGATAAAATAACCTCTTTGAAAATTAAGGGTTCTTTTCTTTTGTTCGCTATTCTTTTTGAAAATCCCTCCAAAAACCCCTCAATATTTCCTTTTCCAACCGGATTTTGCGAATGAACAATATATTCAGGAATGATCAAATCATTATCCAAACAATAATTGACCAACCACTTGGCGCAAGTCAATCCGCTTTGTTCTTCTAGGCTAGGATCTTGTGGTAAACCCAAATCATGGTCAAAGGAAATGAAATCAGGCAAACCATGCCTTTCAATCCAAGCTACAAATTCATCATAAGAACGCACAATTGCCCAGGTGTCATTTAAATAAATTTGAGTATCAATCTTACTACTTTTGATAAAAGCCAAACAATCAATTGGCAATCTTATAACATCGAGAAAAAGAAGCTGAGTATTACTCATTTTTTAATTAACTCACATTTTCACCACCTCGAACAAATGAGCAGGTATTCTTCCACCACCCAATTTTTTCAAGTCCAAACCGTATTTACGCATAAATGCGTCTTGAACTTCTAAACCACCATTCACTACGATCGGATTACTCATGTATTTGGAAGCTACTTCAACGCTCATTCCTTTTTCCAATCTCAATCCATTGGAGTGACTGTTTTGCTTTGCTGTAATTTTAAAAAGTGCCATAATTTATTTTATTTATAACACGAAAGTAAAATTGCATTCCGCCAAAAGTTGTCGTTTTGATTATTTGAGCTACAAAAAAAGACCGAATAAATTTCCGGTCTTTGCGTATTTTCTTGATGATTTGATACTTATTTCGCCATTATCTGATCTTCAGAAGACTGCGCAATAGCCGATTTTTCAATCCTTAGTTTTGAACTATCCGATTGAATTAAAACCGTAGATTCAGCAATTTCGAGAATTTTACCGTGAATCCCGCCAATTGTTACGATTTTATCTCCAGGCTTTAATCCTTCTCTAAATTTCTTTAATTCTTTCTGCTTTTTCGTCTGGGGACGAATCATGAAAAAATAAAACACAAAAATCATCAAAACGACGATTACAATATTCATTGAATTCTTATCCATAACTTATTTTTTTAATATTCCTTTAATTGTTACCACGGTTAAACTTGGCTCCGTGTTAGCCAAAATCGTTACTGATTTCGAAATTTTCTTTGATGTTAAATTCTCCGTATTTACCTCAGCTAAAATTTCAGCAGTTTCCCCAGGCTGAAGTGGTTCTTCAGGTTTTTCAGCGACAGTGCATGAGCATGAACCCCTAACCTCTCCAAATACCAATGGATAATCTCCTGTATTTTCAACTTTAAAACGGGCTTTGATAATTTCACCTTTAATCACGGTACCTGCATAAAATTCAGGAGTTACTTCCATAGTAGTTTTTTGACCTACTTCAACTTTTTGCTCTTGCCCACAAGCAAAGAGAATAAAAATTCCAACAAATGCTAACGTTTTCTTCATATTTATTAAGATAATAAACCTCTTCCTATTTTTACAATTTTCTTTTCTTTAGTCAATCGATCAATGGATTTATCCAAAATCCCATTGATGAAAACATTACTTTTGGGCGTACTATAAAACTTCGAAATTTCAATATATTCGTTTAATGTAACTTTGGTTGGAATACTGCTAAAATTCTGAAGTTCGGTAATTCCCATTTTCAAAAGTAAAATATCCATTCTCGCAATACGATCTAACTCCCAGTTCTGAGCTAGCGCGTTGATTAGCGATTCATTTTCTGAATCCATTTCGATGGTACGTTTTACCAATTGTAAAATAAACTCTTTCTCGTCGTCATCTTCCTTGAACAATGGAAGCACCTTGAATTCACCATTTTCCGGAATCCCTTTTAACGTTTTCAAAACCATGGAACAACAGAGATCAAGATCATCCAACCAATGAATACTCATCTCCTCAAAAAAATGATACAAATAGGAGGAATTTGCAATTTCCGTTTTGAATAAATGAACTGCAAATGCCAGATCCTCCTCGAATCCGGAAAGACCGTTGTTCATGTGTTCGAAGAAAACCTCGCTTTCCATAATCTGCAAATACATCTTTCTAAAAATCTCCTGATTAACAGCTCCAGTCCAATTGACTTTTCGTTGTTCAGATAATTTTCTAAGATGTTCACAAGATTCAAGTTGGGAAATGATTTTATTTTCGACCAACTTCAAATTTGGACTCAAATCTTCAGGTGTGGGAAGAAGCTTTTTCTTTCTTTCTTCGATTTTATTCTCCGCAGCTCTTTTAATTTCTGGAAGAGTCAACATTAAATAAATGTACATGTCGTACATCCGTTCCACCGTAAATAAAACTTCTTTTTGAGCCTTTACAACATCTGTCTCATTCGACTGATAAAAAGCGTATAAAATCTGAAGGACTTTTATTCTTAAATGTCTGCGATTGAGCATCTTATAATGGTAATTTTACACGTCCGATCGCTTCAATACGCTCTTCAGCCATTTTGTTTGCAATCTGATAAGTTGGAATATTTTCTGATTGGGAACGATTTACAATATTCAGAATTGTATTATAAATTTCTTCCGCTTTATTTTGCGCCCATTCTGATGACAATCCTTGAACTTCAGAAAAACAATTAATAACACCCCCGGCGTTAATTGCAAAATCTGGAGCATAAACAATCCCTTTTCTCATTACGTCGATTCCGTGCTTTGCTTCTGATTTTAACTGATTATTAGCAGCTCCTGCAATAATTGAGCATTTGAGTTTACCTAGCGTATCATCATTAACAGTCGCACCCAACGCACAAGGAGCATAAATATCCATGTCAACATCATAAATATCTTCTGGTGCTACAACTTTTGCGTTATACTTTTCTGAAACTCGTTTTAACGTATCCGCATGAATATCCGTAACATAAACTTGCGCCTTTTCTTTTGTCAAATGGCTTATTAAATATTCTCCAACATGACCTGCGCCTTGAACTGCTATTTTCTTTCCCTCTAAAGAATCTGATCCGAATTGAACTTTCGCACACGCCTTCATTCCCATGTAAACTCCATAGGCCGTAACCGGAGACGGATCTCCACTTTTTCCAGGAAGACCAACTACATGTTTGGTTTCCATGCTTACCCAATTCATGTCTATTGGAGAGATACCTACGTCTTCAGCAGTAATATACTTTCCTGCTAACGAATTCACAAATTTCCCAAATCTTCTGAATAAAGCCTCCGATTTTTGTGTTCTCGAGTCACCAATAATAACTGCTTTTCCTCCACCTAAATTCAATCCTGAAATGGAATTTTTGTAAGTCATTCCTCTTGACAAACGCAAAACATCATTCAGAGCCTCCATCTCATTAGAATACATCCACATACGGGTTCCTCCTAATGCAGGACCCAAAACCGTATTGTGAACAGCTATTATTGCTTTTAAACCTGTTGCTTCATCGTTACAAAAGAGGATTTGCTCATGTCCTAGATTTGCCATCTGAGCAATTACTGGATTTTCAGCGAGCTCAGCAGCGTTAAAAGTTTTTATTTCAGACATCCTAAATATAGTTCGTTAACTTATGACATGAATGGTTAAATTTGCAGTGCCATTCAGGTTGGCAAAATTAGAAAATTATAAATGAAATCACTTCGATACCTCAATAAATATTTCGTCAAATACAAATGGCATTTTTTGTTGGGTATTGTTTTTACGATCGTTAGCAACTATTTTGGTGTAAAAATGCCCTTGTACGTTAAAGAAAGCGTAGACAATTTAATGGGGTCAACAAAAATCACAGGTATCGAAACTGCTTTTTGGCTTTCCATCAAACTTGGCGGCATATACATTTTACTTTCCTTTTTAAAAGGTTTTTTCTTGTTCCTAATGCGTCAAACGATTATCATCATGTCCCGACTAATCGAATTTGATTTAAAAAATGAAATCTTTCAACAATATCAAAAATTAGACTTGGCCTTTTTCAAAAGGAACTCAACAGGTGATTTGATGAATCGAATTTCGGAGGACGTTGGATTGGTAAGAATGTACCTAGGTCCAGGAATAATGTATACGATAAACTTGGTCATTTTGAGTTCAATGATAATCTATCAAATGGTTCAAATTTCGGGTAAATTGACTTTTTTCGTTTTATTACCGCTTCCAATCATGTCTTTTTTGATTTATACTGTTTCAACTCGTATTAACAAAATGAGTAAATTGGTTCAACAAGAACAATCTCTTTTATCAACTATTGCGCAAGAAACTTTTGCTGGAATGCGAATTATTAAGGCTTACAATCGAGATGAGGAAACATCTACTAAATTTTCTGCATCATCTAATGAATATCAAAAACGAAGTATGAAGTTGGTATTAACGAATGCTTTATTTATGCCAACTATGATTTTTTTAATTGGAATCAGTACGTTGATTACAATTTACTTGGGAGGATTAATGACTTACGACAAACAAATATCTTTAGGAGGTATTATCGCTTTTATTTTCTTTGTAAACAATTTAACTTGGCCTTTTGCAAGTGTTGGATGGGTGACCTCTATTATTCAGCGAGCTGCGGCTTCCCAAAATCGAATCAATGAATTTCTAAAAACAACGCCAGAATTTGAAAACAGTAATCATGGAGACTTTACTTTTAAAGGCGATATTGAATTTCGAAACGTTACGTTCACTTATCCTGATACAGGAATAAAAGCGATGGAAAACGTCAGTTTTAAAGTTAAAAAAGGAGATACTCTTGCGATTGTAGGGAGAACGGGAAGCGGGAAATCAACTATTTTACAACTTCTACTTAGACAATACCACTGTGATTCAGGGGAAATTTTAATCGACGGAAAGAATATTCAATCAATCAATTCAGATGCTTTTCGTGATGTAAGCGGTATTGTACCTCAAGATGTATTTCTGTTTTCGGATACAATTGCCAATAACCTGAAATTTGGTTCTAAAGAAAAGGTTGTTTCCGAGCAGGAATTAATTGAAGTTACTAAAGCATCGCACGTTTATAATAACATCATTGACTTTCCAAATAAATTTGAAACGATTCTAGGTGAGAGAGGCGTAAACTTGAGTGGTGGACAAAAACAACGAATAAGCATTGCGCGCGCTATGTTAAGAAAACCGAAGTTATTATTGCTCGATGACTGTCTTTCAGCTGTAGACACGGAGACAGAAGATATCATCTTAAACAATATCAATAGAAATCATCAAGAACGAACGACCATTGTAGTTAGCCACCGAATTTCAACGATTCGTAATGCGAATGATATTCTTGTGCTTGATCAAGGACGTGTTATTGAACAGGGTTCACACGAAGAACTACTTGCTAAAAATGGTTCATACGCCGAAATGCATCGCAAGCAACTAGAAAAAAAATGATTTATAAAAATCTGATTTTCACTATTTTAATTCTATTTCAAAAAAATAATTGTTCAAAATTACAACTAAGTTTGTAACCCTAAAATGGTCACCTGCGTACATTAGCTCATAATTTAAAAACAACAACATGAAAAAAATTATGATTTTTGTAGGTGCATTATCATTGTCAGGTACAATGTTCGCACAAAAGGCAACAAAAGAGAATCCATTCTCTTTAGAGGGACAATTAAGTTATAATACTTCGTCTCTTTCCTTCAACGCTCCTTCTTTGAGAATGCGTTATTTCTTAGCTGATGACTTGGCTGCGCGTGTTTCATTATCGCTTAACAACTCCTCAACGAAAGATTATTATTATGAGTTAGCTGATAACAAAGGTGGCGAAGGTACAGAAATCAATAAGTCTTCATTGACAATGATTTCATTAGGTGCTGAAAAACACTTTGCCGGAACAGACAAATTATCACCTTATGTTGGCGCTGATTTTGTTTACGGAATGGGAAATAATTCAGCTAAATGGGATAAATTCGATGGGGCAGGTTATGCTGCAGACTTTACTGCCGCTGCAAAAGCTCCTATTTCCATGTTGGGTCTTAACATAGTTGCAGGTACAGATTACTATTTCGCTGAAAACTTCTATGTTGGTTTAGAATTAGGAATTGGTTTCCAATCAATGTCTGAAAAAGCAAGTGAATTTACATTCACAACAGGTGGAACAACTACCACTACTTTGTCAGAGCCTTCAAAATCAAGCAGTTTCGGAAATAACTTCATCGGAAATGCAAGATTAGGTTGGAGATTCTAAAAGAAACTTCTCAAAATATCAAAAAGCGTTCTTCGGAGCGCTTTTTTTATACTCGTCTATTTGCTAACAGTGGTGGCGGTTCACCTGAAAATGGATTCCAGCGACCAATGGTTCGAGCTTCCATTCCAATTGCGCGTATTACAGATCGATCACCATAACGGGAACGGATACGATCCAAGGCATTGTAAAGTGCCGCATAATCCAACGACTCATCAAATAAATTTAGTTGGTGAAAACCCGAAACGAGCGAGCTGTAGCGGACGCCTATCAATCGCACAAGTAAACGCCGACTATACAAGCGTTCAAACAAATCACTCACAACCGGTAAAAGCTGATGATCAGCAGCGGTGTAGGGAATTTGTTTTTGCAAGGTTTGCGTTTGAAAATCTGAATAGCGAATTTTAACCGTCACACAACCCGTTAGCTTTTCGCCTCTACGCAATTGAAAAGCTAGATTTTCGGCCATTGCCAACATGATTCCACGAAGTTTGACAACATCAATTGTATCATAATCAAAGGTTCGCTCGGTGGAAATGGACTTTCGCTCGTTGTATTGTTCAACAGGAGAATTATCCAAACCATTCGCTTTTTTCCAAATCGTAACACCGTTTTCGCCTAAAGCACTTTGAATCATTTCAACCCGCATCTCCTGAATCGTTTGAATCTTCCGAACACCCAAATTACAAAGCGTTTGATACGTTTTTATTCCCACCATTGGAATCTTCCGAACGGAAAGTGGCGCTAGAAATTCGCGTTCTGAACCATAATCGATTCGCAGTTGATTATTTGGTTTTGCCTCACCGGTAGCGATTTTGGAAACCGTTTTGTTTTGCGATAAACCAAATGAAATCGGTAAACCAGTTTCTTTTAATATCCGTTGACGCAGTTCCGACGCATATTTCATGGTTCCAAAAAACTTATCCATACCTGTTAAGTCCATATAAAACTCATCAATCGAAGTTTTTTCATAAACAGGAACCGATTCTCGAATGATGTCAGTCACTTCACGCGAAAACTTGCTATACGTTTCCGAATTACCTTTGATGATAATCGCCTCCGGACAGCGTTCTTTTGCCATTTTCATAGGCATCGCCGAATGAATTCCGAACTGGCGTGCCTCATAACTACATGAAGCCACTACTCCCCTATCAGATGTGCCACCAATCAAAATCGGTTTTCCAATTAATCTACTATCTAATTTTCGTTCACAGGAAACAAAAAACGTATCCAAATCCATGTGAACAATTGAACGCAATACAGCCATTTTTCAAATTTTTGAAAGGTAAATTTTTCTGTAAGCGCATATCGTTTGTGGATCAAAATTACAAAATGATTATTTAATAATCTTTATTTTTGATTATTTTTTAATCTTTTTGTTGATAATTTTATTCAATTATTAATTCGTTAAGACGAAGTCAACTCTTCCATCCTCCATTAAGAAGAAAAAGCAATTCTTTTGAAGACCAAACTATAGTGCTGGGAATAATGAGGAGGGTGACAATTTCGATTAGAAAAAAAAATTGTCTCAAAATGGTCAAAAGATGAACATAATTAAGCATCACCTCCCTTAATCCCTCCTCAAGGAGGGAAACCACTCGATTAATAAATTTTGTTAAGAATACACTCCAACTCATAAATCACAATATCTTTGATTTCAAATATTTAAGAATGAAACCAGTATATGTTGTTTTAGCCGCCATCGCGGGACTTTTATTAATCGTTTTCTTGGGTTATTACAATATGTATAACTCAGCGGTTAGACTACAAGAAAATGTGAATGAGAAATGGGGGAACGTTCAATCGGCTTATCAACGACGAGCAGATTTAGTTCCGAACTTAGTTGAAACTGTAAAAGGAGCTGCCAAAAACGAACAAGAAATCTTGACGAAAGTAACGCAAGCGAGAGCCGGAATTGTTGGCATCAACGAGGAAATTACCAACGCAAAAAATCCGGAACAGTTGGAAGTTTTAGGTAAGAAAATTAACACTGCAATTAATTTGGCATACGAAGCCTATCCGCAAATTCGTTCAACAGAAAATTTTCAAGGATTACAAGTTCAATTAGAAGGAACTGAAAATCGTATCAAAACTGAACGAGATCTGTATAACGAATCAATCAAAGAATACAACACGCACGTTCGTGGATTTTTTGCAAGCATGTTTTTGAATGCTGAGAAATTTCCAATAAAAGAAGGATTTAAAGCAGCTGCAGGGGCTGAAAATTCTCCAAACGTAAAATTCTAATTCCATGTTGACAGCAAGCGAAAAAGAAGAAATTCAAGAAAGCATTCGACTTGCTGAACTGAAAACATCGGGCGAAATTCGGGTTCACATTGACAAAAAATGTGATTCTGATCCATTTGAAAAAGCCGTTTCAGTTTTTAATAAACTCAAGATGTATGAAACGCACGAAAGAAACGGTGTATTGATATACATCTCATTTTCTGATCGCAAATTAGCAATCATTGGCGACGAAGGAATTAATAACGTTGTTCCAACTGACTTTTGGGAAAGCACCAAAAACGAACTAATTTTCAGATTTAAACGAAATGAATTCGCTCAAGGAATAATCGACGCTGTTACAGAAGCAGGAAAACAACTTCAACAGTACTTCCCTTTAAAATCAGATGATAAAAACGAATTAAGCAACGAAATCACCATGGAATGAAGTTACGTTTCTTCCATATCGTTTTGTTATGCTTGATATCACTATCTTGCTTAGCTCAGTTCCCAAAGCCAAAATATCCACCAAGACTTTATAATAATTTTTCATCTGTAAAACTTTTAACTGACGATGAAGAACAGTTGATTGAAAGTCAATTAGAAACGTTTGAAAAAGAAACTTCGAATGAGATTTCAGTAATTATTGTTGACAACCTCAACGGAATGGAACCGTGGGATTACGCAACGAAAATCGGCACAGAATGGGGGATTGGAAAAGAAAAGGAAGACAATGGAATTGTAGTACTTATTAAGCCTGTTAAAAACGACGAAGGAGGAAAAAAAGTCACAATCGCTGTTGGACGGGGTTTGGAAGCAGTTATCCCTGATATCACTGCAAATGAAATCATTGAAAATGAGTTTACACCGAATTTTAAGCAAAAGAACTACTACCTCGGGCTCAAATCCACGATTGAGGTAATTTCAAGTCTTGCCAAAAAAGAATATAATTACAAAACATACGCTAAAAAACACGAAGGAGGATTTTTGGAAGGGCTCATCGCTTTGATTATAATTGTTGTTATTGTATTTATCTTAATTCGAAGAGGCGGTCGCGGAGGAGGAATGACTATCGGAAGCGGGGGTTTTATTGGAGGATTCGGAGGTTTCGGCGGAGGTTTTGGAGGCTCTAGTGGTGGAGGTAGCGGAGGTTTCGGTGGATTTGGTGGCGGAAGCTTTGGCGGTGGTGGTGCCAGTGGAGATTGGTGATTTTTTGAAAATCTGTTTTTCTCATTCCTAAGAGTCTAAAAATCAATACATAAACTTCGTCCTTATCATATCTCGATATCTCATTAATTTATTTAATACTCGAATATTTTTGAGTTTTTAGTAGATTTCTCGTCTGAACTCGAAACTTTTTTGTTAGAAATTTCATTCAATAATTTGAAACTATAATTTTATCCAATTCAATCTTTACCCTTAATTCTCTTTACTTCACTTTCTGATATCAACTCTGCACGCGGAAAATTATAAGGTAATTTTTCTTTGTATAAAAATCGTTTTTGCGTTGATTCAAACGGACGATAAACATAAAAAACTTTGTTATTATGGACTCTAATTTTTTCTACGTATTTGTAGTGTAATTTGACTTTTTCGTTGATTTCTCCAGTTCTAACATCGACAATTCCAAGATACATGTTCCCATCTTTTTCGTATTGCGCATAAATGACTCCCGTTACGTTATCCTGAATGAGTTGCTTCCGCCAACCTGTTTTCTTAGGTTGATAATGATGATAAATTGATATAGTATCCAATGATTCTCCCAAGCGATTGAAAATAACAAGGCGATCTTTCGGATAATCAAATACAAATACGGAATCATTGCGGTGAAATAATGGTGCGTAAACTTCCTTGTAATAAATGGATTGCGTAAAGTAATTCGCTCCCACCCAAATCTGTGCGTCAATTCCTGTTTCTCGCTCTTTGTTCTTCGCCCAAAGCTTGGTGCGAACGTCTACCCATTTGTATTCCGAACGATATAGTTCCATCATCAAATCGTCTTTTATATTCAGAATGCAGCGATACGTTGAATCGTAGGTATCGAACACAAAATAATCAAAAGCCGGATAATCCTTATTGAAATTAGAGAAATAAAGTTTAGATGCATTTGTATCAACAATTGGAGCTACGTATTTAAAAAAATAATCTTTTGGAATCTGCCCCAATTCAATCAAATTATCGGACACATAAACTCCAAAAACTTTTTCCTTGCAAATGATATGTGTATTTCCACGATAATCGCGCACCAAATTCTTTGCTTCATCGTTTACTTGAAAATTGGATTTAATGTTAATTCCGTCAAAAAGTGAAATCTCACTTCCTTTTTGCAATTGCTTCGGATAAGTCAATAGGATAATATCCTCATTGTTTTGAATTTCAAAATCAGCAACACTCAATCGATCCGAGTGAAAAACAGTATCGGGAACACCAGGTGCTTTAACCACCACTTGTTTTAATTCCCTTACCTTTAATGGATAAAGTGGTATTTCAAGCTTCAAGGTATCAAAATCACTTTTAGGACGAACTATTTTCGACAATCCTTCATAAATTGGGTGGCTAAATAGAAATGAAAGCGTATTTCCCAGTTTAAACTTAGTAAGAGAAAAAACTACACATCCTTTCCAATTCGAAGTAGCGTTTAATGACGTATCCGAATTATCTCCATTAAATACATTCAATGAGGAATTGACATTTGGAATCAAATCACCCGTTTTTTGATCTACGCATCTAATAGAAATTACTTGCGACTGAAACGATAAAATTCCAATGAAAAAGGAGAAAAAAAGAAATAGTTTTGGCAGCATCCTAACTATGAGATGCAAAAAATGAAAAATTTCACAATTAAACTTTGAAATTCCAACCGAAATCGTCGTTTACACGTCCCGTTTTCATATCATCCATGTATGCCTTAATTTTATTTGAGATTGTACGACCTTCTAAAGGTGGCAATTCCAATCGTTCATCTCTGTAACCGATTATGGCAATTTGAGCAATTGTCGCGGCTGTTCCCGCACCAAATGCATCTTCGAGTGTGCCATTTTTCGCAGCTGAAATGATTTCTTCTACTGAAACTTTACGTTCTTCTACCTCTACTCCCATTTTTTTTGCTACTTCTAAAACAGAACGTTTCGTAATTCCTCGAAGAATAGTATCAGCATCCTCAGTTGGTGTAATCAACTTCCCTCCTATTTGAAACACAATGTTCATCGTGCCAGATTCCTCGATAAATTTGTGCTCTTTGGCGTCGGTCCAAACCAATTGATGAAATCCTTGCAATTGACATTGTTTTGCAGGAAACAAAGAAGCACCGTAATTTCCAGCAGCCTTTGCCCTACCTACTCCTCCAATTGCAGCACGTGTATAATGTTCTTCAATTTTCACGCGAACTGGCTCAGAATAGTACATTCCCACAGGTGAAGTAATGATCATAAATTTATAAGTGTCGGAAGGTTTAATTCCAACTAATTCATCTGTTGCGAATAAAAATGGACGAATATAAAGTGAATAACCAGGTCTGTTTGTTACCCAATTTGAATCAATTTCTACCAACTTTCGGATCGCCTCAACAAAGATATCTTCAGGAACTTCTGGCATGCACATACGCTTAGCCGATTCAGCAAAACGCTTGGCATTCATGTCCGGACGGAAAATGTTTACTTCGTCGTTAATTGTTCGATAAGCTTTTAATCCTTCAAAAATGGACTGACCGTAATGTATTGCGGACATAGCCGGATGCATTGAAATATTTTGGAAAGGCATAATTTCACCTTTCTGCCACGCTCCGTCAGCATATTCCATCAAAAACATATGGTCGGAAAAAACTTTTCCAAAAGGTAGGTTGTCCCAGTCAACAGCGTTAAAGTTTGAAGTTTCAGCTTTTTGAATGGAAAAATTAATAGTTGACGCAGACATTGTGTTCAGTTTGATGTGCGAATATAAGGTTTATCGACTAGCCTAGCAACATAATTTTTTCACAATTTCAATTCTATTACCTTTGTAAAAGTTCACAAAATTTTGAAAATAAGTCGCGACATATTGCAAAAATATTGGGGTTTCGAGCGCTTTCGCCCGATGCAAGAAGAAATTGTAGATGACGCCATAAACGGCAATGATGTTTTAGCTTTGCTACCAACCGGAGGAGGGAAATCAATTTGTTTTCAAGTTCCAGGGCTGGCGCGAGAAGGAATTACCATCGTGATTTCTCCCTTAATCGCTTTGATGCAGGATCAAGTTCAAAACTTGGAAAAAATTGGAATTCGAGCCAAGGCAATTACGAGTGGAATGAGTTTTCGGGAAATTGATATAATCCTCGACAATGCAAGATTTGGCGGCCTTGATTTTTTGTATACATCCCCAGAACGCATTCAATCCAAGTTATTTATCGAACGATATAAATTGATGAATGTCGGCTTGATCGTAGTTGATGAGGCGCATTGTATTTCCGAATGGGGTCATGATTTCCGGCCTTCGTTTCAACAAATATTTCGCTTAAGGGAATTTCATCCGTCCACTCCAATTCTTGCGCTAACAGCAACGGCAACAGAAAAAGTAAGAGAAGATATTATTGAACAACTCAAACTAAAGAAAACGCGCATTCACGAAGCGTCATTTAAACGAGAGAATTTAGCTTACCGAGTTTTAAAAACTTCCAACAAATTAGAACGAATTCTTACCTACTGTCGCGAGCACAATGATGTTGGAATAATCTATTGTCAAACAAGAAAAAGTGTCAAAGCACTCGCCAAGGTTTTAATTGCAAATAGAATCAATTGTGGAATTTATCACGGTGGATTGAATAATTCAGAGCGGAGCGAAATGCTACAACGATGGCTAAAGGAAGAAATAAAAATAATAGTCGCAACCAACGCCTTTGGGATGGGAATTGACAAACCCAATGTTCGCTTCGTTTTACATTATGAAATTCCACCTTCACTGGAAGCTTATTTTCAAGAAGCAGGACGCGGAGGAAGAGACGGCAAAGAATCGGTTGCAATCGCTTATGTGGAGAAAAATGACATACAGAATCTTAAGAATTCGATTTTGGAAAAATACCCTGAAAAAGACAGAATCAAAGACACATATCGGGCTATTTGTAATTATTTAAAAATCGCAATCGGATCTGGAAAAGACGAAACCTACCCCATTGATTTAAGATCTTTTTGCAAACAATATCAACTCGATCATACCGAGACTTATCATTCACTTAAAATATTGGAATTGAATGAAAATTTGGTGTTTTCCGAATCCGTTTTTCAACCAACAAAAGTGCTCTTTTTGGTCGATAATGTTCAACTTTACAATTTTCAAATTCAACACGAAAAATATTATCAATTAACCTCACTTTTAACGCGTTCTTATTCAGGTATTTTTGACACGTTCCAAAATATTCACGAAAATGAAGTTGCCAAACGCTTAACTATTTCGCTTTCAGAATTGGAAGAGAATCTAAAAACGCTAGAAAAATACGGAATTATTGAAGTTACTTGGCGTAACTCTCTACCAACTGTTACATTCGTTCAAGAGCGTATTCCTGACGACTATTTTTCGTTGAATCCAACAATTTATATAGAAAGACGACAAAACGCTCAAGATAAATTGGATAAAATCATAGATTTTGTTGAAATAGAACAATGTCGCGCCCAACAAGTTATCGCCTATTTTGGTCAGCAATCTGAGCCTTGCGAAAAATGTGACGTTTGTTTGAAGCAAAATCAGGGATTTGAGTTAAATGAATCAAACCTTTTGGATTATCTAAACGAATGGAGAACAATTTTCGAATTGTCTGACGCCTTTCGGGTTGATGAAAATAGGTTAAAGCCAATACTTCGAAAAATTTATTTGGAGGAAAAAATTACGTTTGAAAATGGGAAATTCATTCGGAAATAAATTTCGATTTTTTGAATTTATACCTGTTTTTCAAAAACAGCCCTTTTTGTATTTTTTTATTTTTCAAGCGATTGGAGTATTTGTCGGGAATTCGATAATTTCAACAGATATTCTGTTGACATCATTGAGTTTTTCCTTCTTAACATTTCTTATTCATTTGAATTTCAATGGCAAACTCAAACAATGGAGTTATCTCATTAGTTTGGCATCACTTTTCTTCTTTTTAGGTTA
>JACCDP010520087.1_pt1 | contig 14944 bp, 19 predicted proteins | sample 7445841 | NCBI WGS metagenome assembly JACCDP01 (sample SAMN15323441, study PRJNA562643) | freshwater metagenome | isolation source: river surface water | place: USA:Blue River Watershed | collected 2017-08-17 | reverse complement strand
TGCACCTCGGTCTCGTGCATACGCGAGTTCTCGTACGCCAGCACATCCTCAAATCGGTAGCGGATCAAACCTCCGATCTTCATATAGCAAACCCCCTTTGCTTCTGCCTTTTGTTGATTGCTCATTGCTTCTGCTCCTGTGAGGCGGCGAGCATGGCCTTCCAAACTCTCAGCGCCTTTCTTATTTCCTTGTGGTCTTCATCGTCATCTGATTTCTTTACTTCGTCTGCGCCTGCAAGCAGCATTGTCAACGTGTACTCCACCGGCACCAGCACCTTGCCATCAAACAGGGCGCCGAGCTTTTCTACCGACTTTCTTGCCTGCTCCAAAACGTCATTCGGCGCGCCGGCAACATAGCCAAATGCGGCGTCCTCTGTGAGCGCGTGATTAAATGCCTTTATATTGCTAACGCATTCCGCGATGTAGTTGGGCTTAGTCGCCCCCGGCAGCAAGTTACCATGCTGAATTTGTTCGGTGGCCCAATCCACAACGTCCGTGGCCATGATTACAATATAGCTGCCTGCTTCCCCGTGATGGCGAAAGCCTCTCTCTTCGATTAGCTGCTCAAGTGTCATGATTGCACCTCGGTCTCGTGCATGCGAGAGTTCTCGTACGCCAGCACATCCTCAAATCGGTAGCGGATCAAACCTCCGATCTTCATATAGCGGACTCCTTTCTTGAGCGAGCGATCACGCTCCAATGTCTCCTCGCTGATTCTCCAGCGGTCGGCAAGCTCAACTTGCGTTATAAACATAGGATCATTTGTCATGGTTAAACCTCAACGAGTTTGGGATATATGTTTCGTGTCTTTGTCGGTGCTCAATCGGCGCAACGATCTTTCCGTCCGCGTGACTGTGGTGCAATAGCGTTTCCACGACCGCACACACCCTGTCTAATTGGTATGTCAAATGCTGCACTTGATCTCGCAGGGCGTCGAGTTTCTCCTCTGTGTCGCGCTCGTTCCAGAATTTATTGTGTTGTGTCAAGCCTAGTGCGTCTTTCATTTCACAAATCTATAAATAATATGGTCATTAACTGTCGCCACCACGTCACCTGTACTCGCCCAATCAGGCCGCACTCGCGTGGAGTGGTAATGCGTTGCCTCACCTATCACTGGCGCAGCCCTGCCCTCGTAAACAGCCTGAGCGATCAGCTGCGCCACTTTCCACGGCACGTAGTCCGTGGGCTGGTCGCTCTTGCCGTCACAGTAAAACGAGAACTGACATTCATGCCTAGCCTCGCCGCCCTCGTACACCACACTGCAAGCATCGGACGGATAGCGCGGATCGTGCATGCGGTTCACCACCACCTGCCCTACTGCGAACTGGCCTTCTATCGGCTCGCCTCTAGCCTCCCAGTAGATTGCCATGGCGATGCACATCACTTCGTAGAGCATCACCATTCTCCCCTATTGAGTATCTCCCGCAGTTTTTGTTCTTGAGCAGTCTCCCCAGCAGCCCACGCAGTCTCCCCAGCAGCTCACGCAGCCCACGCAGCAGCCCTCGCATCCCGCGCAGCAGCCCGCGCAGCCCACGCATCTTCCCCAGCAGCCCACGCAGCAGCCCACGCAGCAGCAAGCTCTGCATCTGTAGCCATCCCTCTAGCGTAGCGCTCTGCCACGTCAATCGCGTCGATGCTACGTTGATCCTTCATCAAGTGCTGCACTTGGCGAGCGCACCACACCGCATAGAGACGCCATAGGTTGTCATGCTCCGGCAGGCACCTCAGACACCATAGCGTGTCCGCTAGGTCGTTACTGTCCAGTACATCGGACAGAGGGAATTCGGCGGAGTAATCGGCAGTGGCGCCGCCTTTGGACTTAAGCAGTTTCTCCCACCCAGGGGTGCAAGGATGCTGGTCGCGTATTTTTTGCAGAGTGATCGTTATCACAACCATTCTCCCTTATTGAGTATCTCCCGCAGCTTCTGCGCTTGAGCCGCCCGCGCAGCAGCCCCAGCAGCCCCCGCAGCAGCCCACGCAGCATTCCGCGCAGCAGCCCCAGCAGCCCACGCAGCAGTCCACGCAGCCGCCAACGCACCCCACGCATCCCGCGCAGCATCCCCAGCAGCCCGCGCAGCAGCCATCTTCGCACCCCACGCAGCCTCCCACGTAGCAGCTTCCGCATCCTCCCGCGCAGCAGCCCGCGCAGCAGCCCACGCAGCATCCCGCGCGGCATAAAGCTCCGCCTCTGTCGCCAGACCTCTAGCGTACCGCTCTGCCACGTCCAGCGCGTCGATGCTGCGCTTATCCGTCATTAGGTGCTGTACTTGGCGGGCGCACCAGACGGCGTAAAGCCGCCACAGGTTGTCATGTTCTGGGAGACGCCTCAGACACCATAGCGTGTCCGCTAGGTCGTTGCTGTCCAGTACATCGGACAGCGGAAACTCGGCGGCATAATCGGCAGTGGTGCCGCCTTTGGCTTTCAAGAGTTTTTCCCATCCAGAGGTGCAAGGATCCTGGTCGCGTATTTTTTGCAGAGTGATCGTTATCACAGGCATTCTCCCTTATTGAGTATCTCGCGCAGTTTTTGTTCTTGGGCAGCCCTCGCAGCAGCCCACTCACCCCGCGCAGCAGCCCACGCACCCCGCGCAGCAGCAGCAGTCTCCGCAGCAACCCACGCAGCAGCCCGCGCAGCAGCCCACGCGGCATCAGGCTCCGCAGCAGCCCACGCAGCATCCCACGCAGCCTCCGCAGCAGCCAGCGCGGCATCAAGCTGCGCATCTGTCGCCAGCCCTCTAGCGTGCCGCTCTGCCACGTCCAGCGCGTCGATACTTCGCTGATCCGTCATCAAGTGCTGTACCTGTCTAGCGCACCACACCGCATAGAGCCGCCACAGGTTGTCATGTTCGGGCAGACACCTCAGGCACCACAAGGTTTCGTGCAACCCGTTGCTGTCGAGTACATCGGACAGGGGGAATTCGGCGTCCATGCCAACACCGGCCTTGGCTTTCAACAGCTTTTTCCAGCCTGATTCACACGGGCTGTGCGCCCGGATTTTATTGAGCGTGATCGTTATCATGTCAGTACCCTCAGTGGACAACCGGCTCGTCGTCGAACGCGCCGTTGACGCGGAACGTGGACAGCAGCGCGTGGAGGACAAACTCCGGCTCTTGATCGTTCCTCAGAGTCACCGCGGTAAGTGCATTGACCATCACGTTCAGAATTACATCCTGCTTGAAGTCATCGGACTTCCTGCACTTTGCTTCCCACTTGTCCAAGGCTTCCATCACCATGTCGAAAAGATCGGCGACAGCGTCTTCTACACCTTCTGGGATATCACCCATTTCTTTCTCCTTTCTGATATTTAACAAACTGTTTGGTTAATAACGCCCCATTCAACTGCTCACCCAAGCTGAAGAAAGGGGCGCCGACGGCACCTCCGTCGGAAGGCATTACACTTTTGATAGGTCATGTGTCCTGACCCACGCGTCAAACTTGTGTTTTACGTGCTCTCGGCTGTACCCAAAAAAAGTGAGTGCCTCACGCCCGTAGCCAACGTCAAGTCTGTACCAGTCATTCTTGATCTTCATTATCGTCATCATCTTTCTCTCTGCATATTTGGCACCCGGGATGGTCCGGGTCACGGCAGTCTGGGTGCCTGTTCAGGTTTTGCCAGTACCATCTTTCCTTTAAAGACATTGGCTCGTCATCCATCGAAATCACCCCTTTTTTCGCCTGTCTTCAATAGTGTCGAACAGAATATCTCCGATTTCAATAGACCGCCTTACGATGTCGTGGGGATACCCTCTTGCGTTGGGATCACCTGCGAGTATTCCCTGCAGGATCAACAGATAAGCGGCTTCTTTCGTGGACAGGTCGTTCATGTCATTCTCCTTTGGATAGTGTTTCGGCTATTTCATCTTCAATTTCTAAAACAACACTTTCTTGCAGCATGGGCAGGATGTTTCGTGTGCGCTCCTTCTTCTTCAGGACCACAGCTATGAGATCTATTTGTTCCGGGAGCCACGGCTCGCCGTCCTTGCTGAGTCCGGGGAGTACCTTGTACAGCACGTACACAGGCAGCTCGAGGGAAGTAAAATGCTTTGGTGTCCTAGTCCTCGGTGTCTTAGGCTTTGTCAACGGAGTCCCCTCCGCGCTGCTCGCGTAGCTGTTCCTGCTGGATTCTCCACAGGGTCTTCTTGAACTCCGGCTCTACCAGTCTTCGAACAACCTCCCCTATGGCGATATCGTAATGCTCTGCCAATTCACGAAGCATGGCGTACACGGGGGCCCTTACGATAACCCCGACCCACGGTTCTTTCCTCCTGCTGGGAGAAGTCGGTTTTCTCCAAGTGGGGTCAACGGGCAGTTTGTCTTTAGCCTTGGCTTTTGGTTTTGCCTTGGCTTTTGCCTTTGCTTTGGGCTTCGCTTTTGGCTTGGCGGGTAACGCTTGGCTTCTCATGGATTCTCCTTTCTGTTTCTAGCGGCTTTTTTGTATAATATGATACAGGGGCAGGCAGTGCAAGCCCCTTTTCATCACTATTTAGCACTCCCCCAGCTTTCCCCTACCTCTACGTCAACCACGGAGGGGACGCTCAGTTCTACCGCGGTGCGCATGATGCGCCCAACCTCCTCTGCTTCTTCCCGGGTCTTCACGCTGACGACGATCTCATCGTGCAGCTGCAGCAGGGGCTCAAAGCCAGCTTCGTTTAGTTTGACCATGGCCCTCTTGGTCTGGTCAGCAGCCGAGCCTTGGATCAAGCGGTTCAGCCCTTTGTAGGTCATCGCGCGCTTGATGCGCGGGCCGTATTCAATCAGTGCCTGCTCGTACGGCAGGGCCTTGTTCACGCCCCACGCAACGGGTTCAAAGAGAGGGAAGCGGCACTTGCGGCCGAGCAGGGTGCGGATCGCGCCGCCTGAGGCAGGGTTCTCGATCCGTCGCATGACGGCATCCACCGTGCCACGCAGGAATGGCACTTTCTCGTGGAAGCGTGCGATGAGCACGTCTGCTTCCTCGGAGCTCAGGTCCAAGGAAGCCGCCAGTTTCTGCCGCCCCATGCCGTACATCATACCCAACGTGCAGTTGGATACTAGAACGCCCGATACAGTAAAACGATGGCGGGGTCCGGCGTTAAGGACGTCGTAGACTTTCTGTTTGCTCTTCTCGGGTAGCGGATAAGATCCTCGGCGCTCATTCCTGTCTTTAACAGCTTCGTTGTCCACCCCGGAGAAAAAGAAAAGTCTGGGTGATCTGTTTTTATTAAATGCCATACATGTGCTAAGCAAACACTCATGCCAAGATAACTTACCGACACGGTGTTTCTCCGGTTCGCGTTGTTTCCAGAAAACGAGACCGGGCGAAGGTTTCCACGACAGTAGCCCTTGTTGTTGTCTATTCGATCTATTGTGTTTTTCACCCATACCTCGATTGGAGCCACCGTAAGCATGTACTCCACTAGGTTTCTTACTGAGGAAAACTCGCAGACTATTCCACGTCCTCCGTATGACGGGTATGCCTTGTCCTTGGGGTTGTTGCACCGTTGGAAGATAGCGGTAGCCCTTCGCTGTAAAAGCGCCATCTCTGGTGATACAACACCCAAGTGCCCCCTCTCCGCATGCTGCTTTCGCATAGTGCATGGACGACACATCGAAGACTTTCCACTCTTCAGGTTGTCTAATAGCTTCCAATCCTCGGTCCCACAGGCGCACCGCACCTTGGCGTATTGATGCTTTCCACGACGTTGTATTTCCCTGCTTATCACCGTCCACATACCGAATGGCTTGTTCAGCATTTCCGGTGGAAACAAGTGCATCCAGTCTTGATGCTGCGATCCCGAAAGGAATTTTCCCTGATTGGACTGTCCAGACGTCATGGTCCGGTGTTGCTGTGAGATTGCCATAGGTAATCACCTCTTTGATCCCCATGAAGGCCACTCCTCCATGTGACACCCACTCTACCCCATCCCATACCTTATGTGCTAATGTTATTTTCTCAATAGGCACGAGACCTTGATCCGTAAGCACAAGCTGACCCTCTGCGATGCAGGTCTTCGCTATTTTTCGTGGGACCCCTGCCGCGTTCGCAACCGTTTGGTAAAAATCAGTGGTCGGATCGGCGTTGTACGCCTCTACCACAGTATCCACCCCGGGAAGATTTAGCAGACTTGCATAGTGAATCAGTAGACGCGGTTCTTGGGACGAGAAGTCGCAGCTCGCCCAGAGCTCGCCTTCCTCCGGCAGGAATAGGCCCCGCACTGTCGGGCCGATAACCTCGTGCCGGGCCGGCACTTGCTGAAGGTTTGGCGATGTCATGCTGAGGCGTCCTGTCACCGTGCCGCCGTCGTCGGAGCGCAGTTGGTTGACGTGGGGGTGGATGCGGCCGTCCACGGCCGACATGCTGATGTATGGCTGCAGGAAGGTGCCGTAGGTCTTGTTGAGCTCGCGCGCTTCGATGATGCTCTTCGCCATGGGATGTTCGCAGGAATCCAAGAAGCTCTTGGTGAAGCTCGGAGCACCGGCCTCGGTCTTGGGATAGGCGATGCCAAGGTTGTCGAAGCCTCGTGCGATGCTGGCTGCCGCCCAGATATCCACCGGGGTTCTTGCCATGGCGCGGATCTCGGCCAGTAGCGTCTTCTCCTTGTCCGCCATCTCCTTGGAGAGTTGGATGGCGCGAGTCCTGTCAAAGCGCACCCCGCGCAGTGTCATGTTGACCAGCACTGGCAGCAGTTGGGTTTCGAGGTCAAAGATTGATTCCACCTCTTCCCTACGCAGCAGCCCCTTGAAGCACTGCCACAGTTTCAGGGTCAGCTCTGCATCTCCCTCGGCGTACTCTCCGACGAACATTGCCGGCAGTCGCCAGAGCTCTTTCTTGGGGTGCAGCCCGAAATCCCGGGCCGCGTCCCGCAGGCCTTGCTCGCTCTTGGTCTCCTTCAGGTAGTCAAATCCGAGGGAGTTCAGGCTGTAGGACATGCGGTTCTCGTCAAGGCAGGCGGCGGCGAGCATGGTATCGATGATGGTGCCGTTGACCGTGAAGCCTGTGGCGCGCAGCCAGCCCAAGTCATAAGCGGCGTTGTGCATGACTTTAGGGCAGGGCAATTCCACGATCTTTTTCACCCAGCGCTCTACGAGAGCCTTGTCCAGATTTCCTCCGCCCTCGTGCGCCACGGGGTAGTAGCCTTTCCATCCGTCCACTGCCACGGCGTACCCGACTATATAGCCGTCTTTGCGTGGCCAGCCGGGGCCGTAGGTCTCCAAGTTCTCGTCGCGGGTTTCGAGGTCGATGGCGATCTCGCTTGCACCTGACAAGTCCGGGAAGGTGTCGGGGGGAATCCACTCACAGTGGGGAGGAAACAGGGGGCTTTGCTTCACAGGTAGAAACCTCTTTGCACGTTCTTTGGTCGGATGATATGCAGCGCCTTGCGGGTGCGCGTGATGCCGACGTAGAGAATCCGGTTGATGTTGTCGGGGTTGACGGCGTATTCATGGGCGAACTTGCTGGACAGATCCGTGATCAACAGGACGTTGTCCGCCTCCCCTCCTTTGGCACCGTGGATCGTGGACAGTCGGATTGCGGGCCTGTCGGCAATGCGGATGCCGCGGCGCAGCATGGCTACAATGTAGCTACGTTTGTCCTCTGCAATCTTGACGAGAGCCTTGTGCCAGATGTCCTCTGTCAACAAGCCGTGGTGCTGGCGCAGCTGAGCCATGGTGACCATGGCATCGTTGGACAGCACGGATAGCTGACGAGAGTTCTTGTGCACGTTGGCACCGAGGTACTTGTAGACGTTGCGCACCTGTTGGGCGGACACGGCGTGTCCCTTGCGCAACGCTTCCCAAGCCAGCACCGCCTGCAGGATGGAGTCAGACACGGACCGCGTGCCGTGGCGCTCGAACAGTAGCCCCTGTGACATCAGCCATTGCTGCACGTCGTTGAGCATGTAGTTAGCAGCAGCCAGCACCAGCCATTCGCCCTTGGACAGGTTGACGTGTTCAAAGTGGCTGTACATGTGCACCTCGCCCTGCTCCTCCCGGGGCTTCCACGTCTTGGGCTGCCTGTGCCGTATGCGTTTGACGACGGAGTCGGCGAGGGAGTGCACCTTGGCGGGCACACGGTGGGACTGGTCGAGGATGACGACATTGCCTTCGTAGGACAAGAAGCTGTCCACGTCGGCCCCGGCCCACGCATAGAGGGCTTGGTCATCATCCCCAGCTATAAAAAAACGCTTGCTCCTGCGCGCCAAGGCGGAGACAAGCCTCCACTGGATGCGGGAGAGGTCCTGCGCCTCGTCGATAATCAGTGCGTCGAGCGTCGGCAGGCGCTCGGGCACCTCCAGCAGTTTCTCGAGCAGGTCGGTGAAGTCCATCAGGCCGTTTCGCTGCTTGTACTGGCGGTAGGCTCGCTCCACGTATTCGAAGTGGTACCACTCTATCTCAATTTTGCTATGGTTGTAGTGCGTGCGCAGGTCCTGCCCTCGGATGCGGGCGATGTTGATCTGGTTCAGGATAGGGTGATCCGTGTTGACCTGAAACTCCTCTTCTCCCTCAGATATCTTGATGTCGAGGCCTGTTTCGTTGGCAAATTCCCTGAAGTTCTCAGGCTGCATCATGTCCTTGCGATGCACGGACAGGCAGTGGTAGGCCAGACTGTGCAGGGTTCGAAACCACGGGAAGTCGTGAGTGCTGTTCAGTGTAGGGAACTTCTCAATGGCCCGATCACGGGCCTCGGTTGCTGCCTTGCGGGTGAAGGCGAAGTAGCCGATTTGAAGAGAAGAGGTACCTTGCTGCAGCTCGAGATCGACGACGTTGAGCAGGTAGGTGGTCTTGCCACTGCCCGGAGGTCCGAAGACCTTGGTGGTAAAGGAGTTATCCATCAGAAAGGCGCTCCTGTGGTGTGGGCCGTTGGGGTGTCAAACGGGGCGTTCTGCTTGGTGAATACAGGCATGCGCCACAGCCGCGTAGCGCGGCCCTTGAGCGACAGGGTAATGGGCTCTCCGCCAAGGTCTCGCAGTCGCTGTGCTATGCGTGGGGCACTGAGCAGGGTGAAGTTGTTGCGCTTCAGGTGGGCTTCAAGATCCTTCATGCGGAAGTGGACTTTGCCTTCGTCCTCGTTGACCCATGGGCGGCCCATGAGCATCTCGTCGCGGTCAAAGGCCTGCTGTAGGTGGGTGGTGAACTCTTCCAGCAGGTCAGTGAAGCGGCCGGTGACACTGGTGTCTTCCGGGGCGTCCACGATCTGTTCCATCTCCACCATCTCACGTAGCAGGTTGTTCAACAGCTGCTCCCAGTCCTGCCTGCGCAGGGTTGGCGGAAGCAGGTTCAGGCGTTCCATGCAGACGCGCTGGAACTGCATTTGGTTGAACAGCTGGTCGGTGTCCAGTTCCACCCGGCGGGCATTGACGTCAAGAAACCACAGCGGGGGCTCGGAGTTGTATTTGGACAGTGCGGCCATGCGCGGGGCATCCGGAGCATCAGCGCCGATGCCGTGCTTGCGCGTGCGGCAAACCGAGGCGTTGCAGAAGCTGTTGATGGGGGCGTCCTTGCACTTGTAACGGTAGTCCTTCTTCTTCAGCTGCTTGATCACCACCTGTACTTCAGAAAGGGACAGCGGAGGGGTCATGTAGTTCTGGTTGTACTCGAGCATTTTCTCTTCCCACTTGTCACCGAAGGCCTTGTGCAGGTAGATGCCGAGGTTGAACAGGCCGTTGTTGCGGCTCCCTTCAGGGAAGCCCTGCTGACACAAGGTCTGCAGGCAGGGAGGGGCGTCTCGTAAAGGGGATGCGGTCGAGGCTTTTGGGGCATCCGGGATCGTGAGCGGCGCATCCTGCACGTGCTTGTCGTACAGCTCAAAGAATTCTGCCAAGGAGGCGGCGCTGCCATCGTCCTTGATCGCATAGCGTGTCGTGTTCTCCCCTGCGAAGTAGGGCAGGTTCAGGAAATTTCCCGTGTCCCCGCGTTCGACGAGGATCTCTGTTTGCTTGGGGAAGATTTCTCGCCCGGCCTCGCCCAGCAGAGCAGCCGCTGACTTGAGATATTCCTGCATGTCCGCTGCAGGCACGGGAGTCTTGGTGAACAGGAAGCAGTGTGCGCCTCCGCTTTTGCTGCGGCAGACGACCAAAGGCAGTTCAAGCTTTCGAATCTTGCTGACAAGCGCGGCGTGGTCTATGGGGTATTGATCGATGTCGATGGTTCCCCATGTGCAGGAGTTGTCTGCCCGTATGGGGATAATCCCCAGTGCAGGCTCAATCCCGTTCAGGTGCGCTTCCCACACGTGCGGCACCGGGGGCTGGCGAACGACCACGGCTTTGCCTACGCGCTTTCCGTTGTCCTTGTCCTTCTCGATTCGATAGGTCCCGTAAGCGATGTCGAGGCCCTCGAAGATATTCATGAAGCGCTTGAGGTTCATATTAAGTATCTCTGTCTAGTGAAAAACGGGGAGCCTTTCGGCTCCCCGCTGGGATCAAAACGCACTGTGGGACGAGTATTCTTCGTCATTTGAGTGCTTCACGGCAACAGTGCCTGAGGCAATGCTTTGTGAGAACGCGCGTGCTGCTCCGTACACTTCCATGTCAAGGACTGGGCCGAGGTGGGTGATTTCCCATCCGTACCACTTGCCCTTGTCATTGCTCTCTGCGGAAGTGGTCAGCAGGTAGCGCTGCGAGTACATCGGCGGAGTGAAGAACTGGCCTGAGCTGTTCTGCGCCTTCATGGACATCATCATGCTGTTCCACTTGCGGCTCTTCTTCAGCTGGGTTGCCTTCATGACAATCAAGGCCGGCTCCGGCACATTGTTGGACAGCACCATCACGTAATGGTTCGCCGTGTTCTCAATGTAATTGCCGTTGTCGAGATAGTCCTTGTTGGTAGCCTTGTCACGCGTGGTGCGGGACAGGATGTCGCTGGTTGCCGGGTAAACAGCAATCGGCGCACCGGTGCCTTGTCCGCGCGGGGCCCACTCAATGTACTGTCGCACGTAGGCGCAGGGGATCACACAGATTCCCGCCTTGCCGTCGTACAGCTCACCGGTGACCGTGTTGTAGATCATGCCGGGCAGTGCGCCCTCAAGCTCCCCGATTTCGGGAGAGTTTGCTGCCAGCAGGCGCAGGAAAGGCAGTGCCATGTCTTCTTGGCCCATGCCTTCAAAGCCGCCGTTGGCATCTTGCTCAAACGCCCCAGACAGGGCCGGCAGACGTGCTTCGTTCTGTACTTCTTCGAGCTCTTGTTTCTTGGTCATGTTCGTTATTCCTGTTTATGATTTGATGATTGCTTTCTTGCCGATAAAGGCACCAAAGAGCTCGGTGGGGAACTCTTTACCTTTCTCCACCTGCTCCTTCACCCACGCTTTGAGGGTCATGGGCTCTACCTTCTGGGCCTGTTCCGGGAGGAAACCGGTCCCTTTCAGGTTCTGTAGAAGACGCGCGCAAAGCTCGTCTTCCCCTTTGCCAAACCTCACGGACACGGTGTTCTTGATGATGTCATCGTAACCATGCTCGCGAAGCCAAGCGAAAGCCTCTGCCTGCCGCTCTGCCTTGATGGAGGCACCGTAGAACGGCTTGATCTGGATGCTGCTACCGTCTTCCATTTGAAAGCTGCTCATGCCCAGAGACGCGAGAGCCTCGGGCAGCGATTCTTCAGTCAGCTTGCGGTAGTTGTCCTTTCGTTCGGACAAGACCCGCTCAAGGTCTTGGATTTCCTTGTCCAGCTCCTTGGCCCTTTTTGCCAGCCCCGAGACGCCTTTGATGTCGTCGTCCGAGACGGATAGGGCTTCGGCGTCCTGTTGGAACACGTCAGTCAATGTCATAACTGTCTCCTTTCTTGAAAAGATCCACTTGGATCGGGATGTAACGGCGCTCCAGTTTGTCCCACTTGAGGCATTTGTAGCGTCCGTTGTTTTTTGCTGCGGCTACTGCTGCAACAATGCTGATGGCCGTTGGATCTCCAATGAACAACAGGTAATCGTCGTCAGTGAAGTTTTCCAGCCGGCGTTTGATTCGTTGCACCGTGGGAGCAACGGAGAAGGCCACCTGTGCATTTGGTGGAAGGATCGTCACCACAGTGCCGAAATCCATTGCAGTGGTGATATTGTGCTGTGCCGTTTCCGACACCACGTAGACTACGGGCATTACTTTCTCCTTTCTTTGACTGAGAGCCAGAAGTATACTCAAGTCGCAATTCCAAGCAACCCCCAGAAAGAGATATCGTATATGGAAGAGTTTTTGGCTCGTTACCCCTATCGCAACAAACCGTATCAACACCAAGAGGCCTTTCTTTCCCGTTTCTGGAAGAAAGCCGATGTTGGTCTTTTCGCTGACATGGGCACTGGAAAGAGCTTCATGATCATCAACAACTTCAGCATGCTGTACGACCAAGGCTTTATCAACGCCGTGCTGGTCATCGCCCCCAAGGGGGTGTATCGCAACTGGACCAACATCGAAATCCCCAAGCACCTGCCCGCCCATATCGTCTACCGATCCGCTACGTGGAGTCCGTCTCCGCGTAAGACAGAGGCGCAGGCGCTGGATGCACTGTTCGATGTAACGGAGGACCTGAAGATACTGGTCATGAACATCGAAGCGCTGTCCACGGACAAGGGGTTCAAGTTTGCCCAGCGCTTTTGCATGTTCCACAACTCCTTTGCCGCGGTGGACGAGTCTACGACGATCAAGACGCCGAGCGCGAAACGCGCCAAAAATGCAGTAAAGGTGGGCAAATACTGCAAATTCCGTCGAATCATGACGGGCTCCCCTGTTACCAAGAACCCGCTGGATCTTTTCCAACAGTGCCTGTTTCTGTCCGAGGACTGCCTTGGCCACGACAGCTTCTACACCTTCCAAGCCCGGTACGCCGTGCTGGTCGAGCGCAACCTTCCCTCTCACTCCTTCAAGCAGGTCGTCGGTTATCGCCACCTTGAGGAGCTCAAGGAGAAGCTGGACAGGTTCAGCTATCGCGTCACCAAGGCCCAGTGTCTGGATCTGCCTGACAAGGTGTACGTGCGGCGCGACGTGGAGCTGACCCCGGAGCAAGGGCAGGCCTACATGGACATGAAGCAGATGGCACTGTCGATGTTCGAAGACGGCATGATGACCACAACCAACGCCCTGACCCAGTTGATGCGGCTGCACCAGATTGTCTGTGGCCATGCAAAGCTGGACGATGGCACAGTCAAATTGATACCCAACAATCGATTGAAAGAACTGATGAACATACTCGAAGAAGTGGACGGAAAAGCCATCATCTGGGCCACGTATCGACGGGATATCGAGTCCATCAAGCTCGAGCTGCAGAAGACCTACGGCATGGACAGTGTGGGGACCTATTACGGGGACACCGATGACGCCGAGCGAACTCGGGTGGTAAGTGAGTTTCAGGACCCGAACAGCCCTCTTCGATTCTTCGTGGGCAACCCCAGCACCGGCGGCTACGGCCTGACCCTCACCGCGGCGCACGTGGTGATCTACTACAGCAACAGCTTCGACTTAGAGAAACGCCTGCAGTCCGAGGACCGCGCGCACCGCATCGGGCAGACCAACAAGGTGACGTACATTGACTTGATCGCGCCAAAGACAGTGGACGAGCACATCGTCAAGGCGCTTCGCAACAAGATCAACATCGCCAATCAGGTGTTGGGAGAGGAGCTCAAGCAATGGCTCTTGTAGAGTACGTTCCCGAGTTTTCCTATGAGCCGATGACGCGAATCGACAGCCCAGAGGGCCGTCGGTATGTCGTCCCCGGAGGCAAGGCACTGCCGAGCGTGACCACCATCCTCGCCGCCACCAAGGACGCTGCTGCACTGGACGAGTGGAAACGCCGGGTAGGAGAGGCAGAAGCAGAACGCATCAAGACGGAGGCCGCCTATGTCGGCACCGCCATGCACCGTGTCTTGGAGCATGTGCTGACCGGCGACCGGCTGGTGCAGGCCGCCGATTGGCTCGAGATGCGCGGGTATGAGATGGGGTTCCGTCTGGCGAATGCCTACTTCTCCAACCTGACGGAGTACTGGGGAGCAGAAGTACCTCTGCACTACCCGGACAAGTATGCGGGGACCACGGACCTGATCGGCGTGTGGCGCGACAACCCGGCCATCATCGACTTCAAGCAAAGCCTGAAACCCAAACGGGTGCAGTGGATTACCGACTACTTCCACCAGCTGGCGGCATATGCCTGTGCGCACGACAAGGTCCACGGAACGCAGATCAACTTCGGCGTCATTCTTGTCGCGACACAGACAGGGGAGAATCAGGTGTTCACCACCACCGGCCCTCAGTTCGAAGACTACAAGGGCCAGTGGCTGGAACGGGTGGAGCGGTACTACGCGATCAGCTCAGGCCAAGCGTAGTATCAAAGGGGAACAGCTGGCGCAGCATGTCACGGCTTGCCCCTTGGGCCCCGGGCGGCGCACCGGGGACCGCGGCCTGTGGGCCGGGGACCGCGGGCTGCGGGCCACCAGCAGGAACCCCGGGCACTCCTCGGGTAGCAGGGGCCGGAGGCTGCGGGCGAGGAGCTGCGGGCGCAGAGAACGCCCCGGTGGCGGGCTGATCTGCCGGAGGCTCATACTCAAACGGGTTGGTGAGTGCCGGGATCGCCGCGCTGAAGCCACTGATGCCAAGCTGGGCAGCCAGTCTTCTGCGAAGCTCCGCTGACCTCGGAGAATTAGGCGTGGTGCGTTCCAACATATCCGCCATCAGCTGTGGGTTCTCCGAGACCTTTTCCAAGACCTCCTTGATGAGGATATTAGGCTGATTCTGGAACATGTCCCGTGCGATACGGGAGCCCGCCCCCGCTATCACAAGCGAATCTGCTGATCCGCCACCCAAGCCTCCAAGCTTGCTGCCCAAGACTCGCAATGCCAGATCCTGCACGGCGCTGGCATTTCCACCAAGGACCTCTCCCAGCTGCTGCTTGTTGGCAAGGGCGTTTTCGATCTGCACCATAGGGATCAACAGTCGTCGGATATTGTTCTTCTCCATCTGCGTCATCATGCCCGACTGAGTCATGAACTGAATCAGGGA
>JACCDP010180334.1_pt1 | contig 14948 bp, 21 predicted proteins | sample 7445841 | NCBI WGS metagenome assembly JACCDP01 (sample SAMN15323441, study PRJNA562643) | freshwater metagenome | isolation source: river surface water | place: USA:Blue River Watershed | collected 2017-08-17 | reverse complement strand
TTGTACCAGAACTTAGATTCTTCGTTGGCAATCTGTTTTAACTCTGTATCGGTATAATGCTCGCCCAGCTCGTTTTGATCAACCCACTTGTTGTAAACTTCTATACACTGATCAAAGTTTTTAATAACCTTGCGTTTTTCTGACAATGTCTGAAGTTTGATAGGTACACCTGTTACTAATGTACCATTCTTAACTAAACTGTCAATTCCCATATATGCTTGAACATACTTTTGGCTATGCTGTTTAAGGTGTGCTTGATCAGGTAGTGTTAATTGATTTCGTAGTTTATCTAGAGTTACTATTTGATTAGATTCGGTATTTCTAATATGCTCTAGTTTCAATGGTTCAACAGAGCCAAGGTCGCTGACTAATTTATGACACTGATTCCAATCAGTCCATTCAATCGAAAAGATATCCTTCCAGGTCTTTTTTGCACCTCCCGGGAAGATGTCTAAACCCATTACAAACTTTTCAATGTCTTTAAGGTCGTCTTCGTAGTTAAAATAAGTGTTGACATGAAAATTCTGATCACACCATTTTAAATAATCCTTATATCTATCTAGGTATTTTATTAGTGATTCGGGATCTATACTAATGCCATCTTTATAGATATTATAAAAAGTATTGATCTTTTCTTCGTGTGTGTAAACATTAAGTTTCTTGCTGTGCAGATATATGCCCCAACTAATACCATGTTCAAAAAGATTCTTTCTTCTTGCGGATATAACAAAAAAGTTTTCGTTGATATAATTGTAGAATTTTATTTGATCTTGTAGCGAATCTTGTCTACTGACGATATGATATTGTGCTAGCCTACAAGTTTTATAATGGTCGGCTTTGTCTAATAAATTGACCACTTGTTCTAAACTTTGATAATATCCCCAACTGCCTTTTGGTGGCTTGCCTAATATTTCTCGTTGATATGTTTCATTCCAAAAAAGTTCTAAGCCATTGGTAAGTTCATGTAAATTAATCACCGGCTTATCATATACATGTCCGGCCATGTAAATCGTGATAAGCCGTTGTAACAGAGTACTACCGACTCGATCCGGGGTTAATACAATAACATTCATTAAAAGGTATCGGGATCTTTAAAGAAAACATCCTGTCCTAGACCTAATATACAGGCTACCTGATCATTGAATTGAAACAATGTCCAGGTATGTTCTTTTTTGTTATAGAGTATCATATACTTTGAGTCTTCGGCAGTGGCACCGACTACAGGTATTTCTTTGTAAGTTTTCATGATATGTTCTATCATGGGTTTAGTCTCGCCGCAGATAGTTTCTTTTTTAACTATAGTCGTTTTCGGTTCTTCAGCAAAGGCTGCGGTAGCGATTATTGCTGTGGCAAGTATAAGGTATTTCATATAGGTATTTAGTGATAAAAAAAGGCTCCGAAGAGCCTTTTTTGTTTGAACTGCTGATTACTTTTTGGTGCTTTGATTAACAAAAGCGTACATCTTTTCCGCAGTTTCTAGAACTTTGTCTAGACCTGGGAACTGAGGCATCTCAACAGTAGTAACGATCTGACCAGTCTTTTCGTCACGTTTTGCTGACATTTCCCAACCTTGGAACTTCATTTGATACTCGGCTTGCACGATTTCTTTGGCCATCTCAAGAATCTCAGTACGGATCTCATAGCCGTTTTTGTTAAACTTAACTTCGGGTAGTTTCATATTATCTGTTACCTGATTCATGTGTTCTCTCCTTACTTGCTTACTTTGAAAAACTTGCTTAGATCGAACTTGGTTAGTTCTGTTGTGGCTTTAACAGATTCTTCTGTTAAGCGTGTGCCAACTTCTGTGGCAACTTTAACTGCGCTCTTAGTGTAGGCAGTCTGACCATCAACAAAATCATTTAGTGCTTTTTTGATACCCTCGTGTTGTACTAGGGCGTTAACAACAGTTTTCTTGCTGTTCTGAACAGAATCGATAAAATACTCAGGTGTAAACATCATTTTTCTCCTTGTGTGTGTGTTGGACAGTTTTCCGCAGACTGTCCTAACTGCTAAACTATTTATTCGAGATTACTTCTTCTCTGCTTTTTTAGGGTATTTACATTTTTCTTTTTCTACACCGGTCTTTGGATCTTTAACCATGGTGCATTCTTTCTTGGCCTTGTTACCCTTAGGCTCTTCTTTCTTGGCTTCTGCTTTAGCAGGTGCTGTTGCCGCCGGTTTAGCGTCGGCTTTTTTGGGTTCTTCTTTAGCGCATGCGGCTAAGGTAAATGTACTCGCGATCAGTGCTACTGCTAACTTTGTCAACATGTGACTCTCCTTTAAGTTATAAAAAATATTTAACGCTTACGATCTACTGCTGTGAATTTTTACTGCCTGCTCAAATAAATCGTTGATTGGTAATGCTAGTTGTTTGATATGATAGTCTAAAGTTATCTTATCTAATTGTGTTTTGGTCATGGGTGTCAAATTAAAATGTTCGATCATTGAACAATATTCTAACCAGGGATACTGGAAATAGTCGTCAGCATTGATAACATATGCATCAGCGAAATCCCCGGCAGTAAGGTCAGTATGATCGAACCACCGTACTAATAATTGCAGTCTAATTTCTTCTGTCAGGTAACTGGGACGATGTTTGATCAATCTAGCAAAACTTTCTACGAACCAATCATTGCCCAGAGGCTTGATTAGTTTTTCATAGTAAAGTCTATAAGGCTTATAGAAGTCGTTGTGATCGATGTACAGTACTTTTATACTGGGCAATATCTCACATAGTTTTTTAGTCACTGCGGGATGACATCTAAAAGGTATCAATCCAGAATCTCGATCTAGTTCTTCTAGTAAGGCCAAACTTAAATTGTTAAAGAAGTAATCATCGTTGAGCAGTTCTGCTTGGTCCCAATGATGGCAATGGCTTAACCATTGTTCATTGCCTTGATGTGAAGTAGCCCAATGATCTAACCTATCATCAATACCCGATCTCTCGTAGACAGCAACACCCCCGGAGTTCTGTAGTAGTCCACAGAAAAAACTACCTTGACCTCCGGGGATGAACGTTACTGCAAGTAATCTAGATGCCAGTTGTTTACGATACAACTCTTTCAGGGAATCGTTCAATACCTAGTTTCCTAAGACTATTTTGTACACCCAAGACTTGACGCATAGCATCGCACTTGGCATTGTGAGCACCATCCTTGGGCATCTCGGGATCTGATACTAAGGCCCATAATGTTCTTGTATCCCTGACTTGCCAGTACTTCCATGGAATATGGATGTTAAACTCACGCATGGCATTTTCGATAATAACCACATCAAAAATACTGCCATTTGACCATACACCTTCAATGTCGTTGCACCAACGACTGAGTTCCTTAAGGCAAGTGATAAAATCTTTACGACCTTCTGCACCCATGGCTTCTTCTAGTGCTTCGGGGTTTTGTTTCCCCCACCATGCCACTGTGTTTTCATCTACATGGCGACCTTGTTCAATCTGTTGATCTACGTCGGGGCGCTCGTACCAAATCTCTACTTGTCGATCGGCTTTGTTACGATCGTCACGGAAAGGATCAAATTTGATAGCCGCCATAGTTAGTATCACCGGGTTAGTGGTGTTCACGCTCAGTGTTTCCAAATCGATCATCAAATGTTTCATATGTACCTCTGTGTCTGTGTGATAGTGTATTATACTTGATTATGTGGAAGAAGTCAATTTAAATGGTAGTATTTGCTGACACAGCCTACTAGGCTCTTAGTGATGTCAGACGGGTCATTCATCCATTCAGGTCCTATAATCTCACGGATCTTTTCTAAACCACGACGATAGTTTTGAAACGCTGTGCTGTCTGGCCTATAGAACCAAAGGTCTCGCTCAGTGAGCACATGCTGTTTAGGTTTCTTTACATAGGCCTTGCGTGGTAAATCTGGATACACACTGGCATTGATACGATCGTAATAGGCCTGTACATCTAGATGGATGCTTTTGATCATACCCTGTAATACTGTGTCAGTGCGAGCCTGATTCAATATGGCTCGAGCCTGTTTGTTGATCAGTTTGGGCATGTCCGGGCTCCAATAAAAGAACTCGTCTCGGACTTCGCTTTCCCCTTGATGCTGATCAACTAGGCCACAGCCGGCAGCCATACTAGTGTCAATGAAGTAAACACTATGCTGTCCATTCTGTTCAATCACTCGGGGTTTGTCTACACCCCAAACAAATGCCACACGCTGTCCAAACTCTGCCATCTTGCGATAATGAGGCTGTACAGTATGCAACCAGTTACGCATGATCTGATTGGCCTGTAATTTAGTGTTAGTCTGATAGATCCACTCTTTTGGATCGCGCTTGAAGAATCGTTCTAGATCCTGTGCATAATCGTAGACAGTGACTTTGACCCACGGATCTAATGTGCTGAGTCTGGGCATAACATAGTCGCGAAGTTCTTGGTGTATGTACTGATTGCTGTAATCACCCCAGCCGGTCTCATGCACAGCACTAAAGGCTACGAACACTAACACTTCGTCGAACTTGATTCCATGTCGTTCAAACACACGCAGGAAGTTTTCGCTGTCGTAGCCACCGCTGATGCACAATACCACATAATCGTAGTTGTCACGAATCTGCTGAGCTCGTTGTCGGTAGAGCTCCTCTAGACTTTCTGCAGGGTCTACCTTCCAGTCATGTAGATTAAAACTGGCTTCGTGAAAGTTCCAATGTATGCCGTGACCTTGACTACGAGCAAAATCAATGGCTTCTATTTTATTAAGAAAGTACTTGCCGCAACACTCATAAAAGCCACTAGCGCTACGCAGTATAGCCCTGTCCCTAGAAGATATCATTTCTGATACAGTTTCCTATGTTCTTCAATCTTGGCTCGTGCTTCTCGAACGTCACGACTAGTAGGAAGCACCATTGGTTGTTTCCAGGCTAAGGCATCTAGCCATTTACGAACATCAGGCTTGTTGAAACTGTCAAGCAATTGTTTTTGATGTTCTGCTTCTAGTCCCTTGTGCATGACAAATACCATAAAGTAAAACGGTTCACTTTTGATCTTGTGTGTAAGGCCTAAGTATTTGAGATCACCGGGTCTAAGACTGACGCATGCGACTTTGCCTTCTTGCTCTGCTTTTACGGAATTGAATCGAGGCAGTATAGTATACTCGACATCACCACTGAGTAAACTGGCCATTGCTTCCCCGCCACCTGCTACGCCGATAGTTTTGATTTTAGTGCCGTTGAGTTGATTAAAGTCTGTGATGAACTGTTTAACTGGAAACACAGCCGGTACACTAAGACGCACATTAGAGTCGTTCAGTGACCCTTTATGATCGACTCTGTGACAGACATCGTAATACCCTCTTACCATAAACACAGTGGTATGTTTAAATGGTATCTCACAGTTTTTACCAGCAACTTGTCCTTTGACCATGCTGGCATGTCCTACTACTGCGATCGCAGACTTTTCATTGTTAAACTGTCTAGTGGCTTCTTGGCAATCACCGGTGGCTACAACTTCGGGTTTGTTGTCAAGATTGTTACTGATCAACATGCCTAGGTTAGTAGTAGGACCACTCTTGGGACCATAACTGATTATCTTAAAGTCCTGTGCCTGTACACTAAACGAAACTGCTAACAATGCGGTAAGTAAAAACTTCATTTAAATCTCCTTAACTATAATATTCTATGGTCTGCATCAAGGCCCAGATCATCTTGTCACCTAGCACATAACCAAAGATCAATGCTACACCACTTACTCGGGTTTTGTATAATAGATATCCAACTGCTGACATTATACACAACCAGATAAAATAAAACTTCCAGTCTAATACATTGATCATAAGATCTATGGCTATCATAGACAGTACTAACAGTGACCACAACCAAGTGATCTTAACTCCCATGCGGTCTAACAGTTGACAGTATCGATCTAAGAATCTAGTGCTTAAGAAGAAAAAGATCACAGTAGCCACAACTGCTAACGCAAATACCACAGCATACACAGGCATGCCTATTATAGATGGTGCATATACCGCACTGGGCCAGGATACTAACTTCATAGTCAATATGCTATAGACTAGAACTGCTGTGGTATTGATAGGTATACCTAGTCCCATAAACGGGATTGTTTCTGCTACGATCGCTGAATTGTTTGCGCTTTCACTTCTAACAACACCTTCGCTGGTTGATTTCTTTGGCCACTTATAGGCCAATATACTGCTCATCATTGCAGCCGGGCCTGGCATGAATCCTATGACATATCCCATCAATCCGCCCTGTACTGTGGGCTTGATTATTTGTCGGTCTAATTTTAGATCAAATGTTCTAGTGATATTCTTAGACTGCGTAAAATGATAGTGTCTTGCGAACAGCATGCTAGGAATGATCACAGCACTCATAGCGATCATGAATACTGTAGTCTCGGCCGAGTAGTTCTGTATCTGCATGGCCCAACTGGGCAAGTCAGGGTGTGTCTTGTTAGTCAGTAGTATACCTAGACCTAACATGGCCAGGCTAACGATAAAGTTCTTGCTAGAAAATACTATGGCAACAGCACATAATGCCAGCACTAACCATTGTATTTTAAAACTAGTCAGCGTGGCTAGATAGTTTCCGGCCCAGGCAAATACTGCCCAAGTCACTGCTAATGATATGATACCTGTTAATAAACTAGCCCATGCAGTATCACGGATCAGTATAACACGATCACGCATGCCCAGTGTCTTAGAATCTTCAGCATAACTTAGACTGCTGGTCTCTCCGGGTATGCCAGTTAGTAGAGTAGCCACTGAACCAAAGTATTGACTGCCAATGGCTATGACAAAAAAGAATACCAGTATGTCAGCAACATCTAGGTATTGAATGAACGGCATTAATAACATAGGGCCTATCCAAATAGGCAACACTGGAAATAGGCCCACAAGTATGCCCACAACAAGGGCTAGAAGAAACACTGATGCCAGTGTCAACAACTCAGCCGCTCCATTGCGGCCCTAGGTGCTTCCCAGTCCCAACGAGGTTTCATTGGTAGTGTTTCACCGCTCATCATTTTACGCTGTGCATCTGTCTTAGCAGTAGTTTCATCTACTTCGCACATAGCGTCATTGCGATCGTGTTCATATACACGCACACGTTCTACATAGCAACGGCCGTTTGTTACTTTGTAGATATAATGATTAACATGTTCCCAGATAAACACTGAACTCATCTCCATGCTAACTCCACTGGGCAGAATTCGCAGGGTACCTAAGATGCCTCCGGGTTCAGTGAGTTCATCGGTGATCTGTCCAATCCTAGGATCATCTGCTGGAAGAACAGTCACGTGATCGAAGTAGTATTCTAGAAAATCTTTGATAGGTTTGAGTTCACCGAACGGAACAATCCATCCATGTTCGTCAATGTCACCTGCAAAAGTGAATTCAACTGATCGATCATACCCATGTACGCTAGCACACTCGCCGGGACTACCATCCGGCTCACGATCGAAATACTGTGCATGACCACAGGGTAGATATTTAAAAACTTTGGTTGCTTTAACTTGAATTGCCATCTCTAGTCTCCTTGTGAAAAATGAGCAAGTTTGATGACACGCAGAATATTTAAAGAGGGATGAGCGTCTGAGGCCTCTACTGACATTATATGATAAAAAAAGGTTCTAGTCAACATAATCTAATCCAATTATGCTCACAGAACCTATCTGCTACGGATGGCGTTCTAGGTGTATCACACTAGTAAACGGGTAACTACCCGAGGCGTCATTTTTGACCCGACGTCAACTTGCGTTGGCGTTGCGTAACTATTTACCTAATAGTGGTCTACCATCGAACTTTTTCATTTTTTCGTAGAAACTGCCTGTTTCACAATAATGAAAAAATACCTGAACTTGTTCATGGCCGCTGTAGGATCCTTCCCTCCAATGGGTAAGATCTCCACAATAAAACAGCGCATCGCCGGGCTGTTGTTCTATTAGATGATCGTTGCCGTGACGATCTTTTATACCAAAAGGCCAATTTGCTCGATCTCTTTTTAGACAAAGGCTGACATTATATTGTAGTTCGGGACGATCTGAGTGTGGAATTAATGTTGCACCATTGTAGTATATACGAGCATAACTGTTAACAGGAGTCAGCATCTTACCAATGGTCATCCCAACTTTCATGGCCCAGTAATCCATGGCATAATCGAACCAGGCATACTGTGCATAACTGCCGGGCACCTGGGAGTCTTGAAACCATTGACCAGTGTAATACTGATCACATTCTTTTTTCATGACCAGGCTATGTGCCATCAACCCAGCGATTTCCTCTGTACAAAAACCTTTGACTACTAAGAAACCGTTGTCCTGGAATATCTGAGGTAAGTTAGGTTCAAGTTCTTCATTCAATATTGTCATCATATACAAATTCTTCTTCGATAAATTCTAATTTAACACCTAGTCGTTGTTCTATGTCTGTCACAGAGTCAAAGAGGTTATCCTTGGTGTAGGCCAATCTAGCAATCTTATACTTACCTGTTCCGTCACGTTCTAGAACTAAACCTTGATCAGGTTTACCTGCGATTCTATAAAGTTCAAATTTACGCATCAAGGCATCCTTTAAAAAATTCAAAGTTCCTTTGACCATAGTAGTTACCTTCAACGTCACAGCCATTACAGGGATCGCAACTGCGTTGACCTTTTAACAACATCTTTCTATAGTCGTTGATAAGATCGCTGGTCCAGATATCTTTGAGATGTCTATAATGTATGTTACCAAATATCCTGTGCTTGTTCCAGTCATGCACACACAGGTACACATTGCCGTTCCAGTCTATGCTGGTAGAATAAAAAGGCAAGTGACAGGGTTTGTGTTCTGCTGTGATTTTGTTGCCTAGCATGCCTGCTCGGTTACTTACTGCCGGCAATCCCCATGCATCTTGTTCTGTTCGCCAAAAGTCTTTGACAGTATGACTGATTCTGCTTGCCAAAAGATCTCTAAAGTATTGGCTCTGATCGGGCCCATCATAACAACTGACATTGATATGATCTATGCCTGCAGATGCTAGTTCGTCTATGACCGAAGAAGTCAAGTGATCACCGTTAGTAGTAAGATGGAAATGACTACAACTCGGTATGGCTTCTTTGAGAGTGCGTACTATGTTAAAGAAGTTTTTGGTTAACAGCGGCTCACCTTGCCCGCCAAAATGTATCTGATTTTTATAATCGATATCTCGCAACTGTTGAGCAAGTTTACCAGCAGTAGCAGATGACATGTGTAGATTCTGATTAGGGTATCTACGTGCATCTACCCTAGGACAAAACACACAGGTTCTATTACACAGTTCCGTGGGATTAATGTCAATGGTCATTAGATAACTGATAGGGTCATCAGTTACAGCAAATGAATCTAGTAGATGTTTTCTTTCTGTGATTAAGTTTTGCACAGACTTATTTAGTTAGTGGTGCCGCTGGCCGGACTCGAACCGGCGCGCTGTTTAAATAATGGTGCTCCGAGCCGGACTCGAACCGGCACTTCCGAAGAAAGTGGATTTTAAGTCCACTGCGGCTACCTATTACGCCATCGGAGCATTACTTATACTATACTTTCTTTTAATTGATTCTGCAATCTTTTTTTTGTGTTCTGGACTTTTAGGTTTCCCTTTGTTTGCCTTGCCGCCTGCTGATTTATCGCCTCTTGAATTTCTTCTTTTTGCTTCTTCTAAACCGTACTTCTCAACACTTCTTGCCCAGGCCGTTTTGTAATTCGGGTTATCGATTATGATATTCTCTTTATCAGTTCCCCAATATAAATGCCTTGGATTAGAACACTTCTCGTTATTACAAGCGTGACATAAAAGTATTCTGCCACTCGGGATAGTTGTATCCAGGTATTGTGCTAATACACCTTTATGATTCGTGGAATTCCCCCCACGTTCGCAACAAGGTTCGTCTAATTGTAAATGAGCTTGTCTATCTTCTCTACTACGATGAATGAATTCAGTAATGTCTATCATATTTTGCCTCCAGTGTATTTATACTAAACACAAAGAAACAATATAATAATGTGTCTACCTATATTATATACTCTACAGACAATCTGTCAAGTAAATACTTGCTATGAAACATGATTTGGTAGTCGTAGTCTACGAAAAAGATATCCTATTGTGCCAAAACTTTGTGAGAAGTGTGGACTTGTTCACACCCAAATTTTGGAACAAAAAATGGATCATAGTCACTGATCGAACACCAATTGATTTTGTAGATACGACTTGGACGGTGGTTTATGCTCACGAACTGTTTGATCTCACTGATTCGGGCTATATCGACCAACAGATTGCCAAACTGATCATTAGCCAACAGATTACCACTGAGTGGTACTGGGTGTTTGATGCCAAAAATTTCCTAGTAAGAACTCCTGATCTAGAAGATCTTTATCACCTAGGTCGTGCTAGAGTTAATGTAACAAAAACCAGCGAAGAATGGGCAGATAGTTGGGATGCTGCCTTAGATTTTTATGGTGTTAATTATCCCTATGATCCTATACACAACAGATGCCCTTATCCCATACATACTGCTTCTGCTGTGAGATTGACAGGTAAAAATAATGTTGATGACTTTGCAGATTTTTTCAGCAAAGCCTGGGACATATACGGTATCTGTGAATTCTTTTTATACAATGCTCGATTACTGTCTGAAGAAGAATTTGTTGATCTTTATTACCCTGATGATCGTATTTTTAACACTACCCTTTGGCCTAAGGATATGGACATGGAAATCTATCAGCCAAAGAATCTCAGAATAGTTTTAAAGAATCACGAGGTTAGTCAGATGCCTGTATGGAGCACCGGTCTACATCGTACCGCTATCATGACCATGACTGATCGGCAGAAACAGGACTGGCAGGAGTTTATGACTGAATTAGGGCTATTCAAAGATCGCACAGAAGCAGAAGCATGGTTCCGCGATCAGTGGTTCAAGGTGCTTGTCGAGTAAGGAACTGAGGTCTGAGTTTCTTAGGCTTAAAGTAATCTTCTACCACAGCAATAACTCGATCGCCATCGAACATCTTGCAACTGAAAATATCTAAGTAAAAACTGCCGTCGTAGTCTACAAAGTGTGCAGTGATACTACTGGTAGTGATCAACTGTACGAGTGTGATGCCGTTCTTTGTATGATCTGTAGGATGTGCAAAGTATGCTACGATAGGTCTGCCCCAGGCTGTCATATCTAGTGCATCAACAAGATCGCGAGCAAAGTTTTCTACGTGACGTTTATTAGTTACGAGGTTTTTATCACTGCCCGAGCAGTCTAGGATTAAATGGTAACCCCAGTAATCGTTAGTGTTCATTTGAATATATTAGACCAAACTTTAAGTTTTTCTTTTTTAGCCTGCTTAGCCAGGCCAAGTTCTTCCGCAGTAAATACACCCTGATCTAACAGTATATCGACCATAGCCAGGACATCGCCTACTTCTTTGGCTAGATTGTCTCGCTGTGTACCTTGGTCTTTGAGGTAGACATTGTCTAGACCAAATCGCCTGCACTTGCTGACATTCTGTATAACTTCAGCACATTCTTCTTGTAGTATGTCTAGTGTCTCTTGTGTTTTATCCATGATCATTTCACATATATGTCGTTAAACTGCTTAGTAACTTTGACAAAAGTAGTACACTTGCTAAGTTGCTTTAGTGTAGGCGCACCTACGTATGTACAGGTGCTACGAACTCCACCTAGTAGATCTAACACAGTATTATCTACTGAGCCTTTGTACTTGACTTCTACTGTACGTCCTTCACTGCTACGATAATTGGCTACACCACCGTGATGCTTATTCATAGCAGTATCTGAACTCATACCGTAGAAAGTAACTTTTCCATCTTTGACTTCACCGCCACCTTGATCGTGACCGGCTAGCATTCCTCCCAGCATCACGAAGTCAGCACCAGCACCGAAAGCCTTACTAACATCGCCAGGACAAGTACATCCCCCGTCAGCCACAATATGTCCACCAAGACCGTGAGCAGCATCGGCACACTCAATGATAGCACTAAGTTGTGGGTAGCCCACACCAGTTTGAATACGAGTAGTGCAAACAGCACCAGACCCAATGCCCACTTTAACAATATCTGCTCCCCTTAGTATTAGTTCTTGTGTCATGTCCGCAGTGACTACGTTGCCTGCGATAATAGTACATTGTGGAAATGTTTCGCGTACCTTTTGTACATAATCTGCAAATCGTTCTTGATATCCGTTAGCCACGTCAATACAGATAAACTGTATTTCTGGATAAGCATTAACGATCTGTCGTAGTTTTAAAAAGTCCCTGTCGCTGGTTCCTGTGCTAACTGCAAAATTATTACCAGTGATCTCATCAGTTAACCCGAATAATTCATCTTCACTGTATGATTTGACTAAACAGGTAAACAGTTGATGTTGACATAGCGCTCGGGCCATCTCCACAGTACCCACACCATCCATGTTAGATGCCATGATAGGCACACCTTGCCATTTGTAGCCGCTGTGTTTGAACTTGTATGTGCGGGTAAGATCTACGTCTTTGCGACTGCTTAGTGTACTACGCTTAGGTACAAACAACACATCTTTGAAGTCTAGTTTAACGTCATCGACGATACGCATTAGATTCCTTCGTTGATAAGTTTCGTAGTTAATTTACTGAAATTTACAGTGGCTTCCTGTCTAGTAATGTTAGGATCTGGATTAACATCTTTGACAGTTATGACCAGCATATACTGTGTATCTGGATTGTAGACTGCGTGTTTTAATTGTAGATTTAGTAGATAGTACTGATCGGGGTTTAATGGTACTGATTCGACGTACAGTTGCTCGCTGTTAAATTTACCAACACCGTAGAGCATTTTAGTATTAACGCCGGAATCTAATAGAGAACAGAATGCCAACTGTTTATTAGGATCAGTGCGAAAAGTCTGAAATACGCCGCCTTCGATCCTAATTAGGCGTACACGATCTGACAGCAATTTAAAAGCACCAATCACATAGTTAACAACAGTTTCTTCTGTGAACATTTCTGCGGGCACTGGTGCACTCGGGTGACCTAGCACTAGATTCTCTCGACTCCAACTGTCGTCTGACAAACCACGAGCATAGTCTAATAGTGTGCCACGAATACTGCATGTGCTAGATAATTCAAAAAAACATTTGTCGGGACTATACACTTTAGGCATTGTTTTTACTCTCTTTAAATTTGGTGCCCCATGAGAGACTCGAACTCTCACACCGAAGTACTGGAACCTAAATCCAGCGCGTCTACCAATTCCGCCAACGGGGCATATGTGTTATATTATACAAATATTCTTTACTACTGTCAACAGATTTAACCATAAATATTTAACCGTGAATGCCAAAACGTTCTTTTCCGGTTCCGAGTATGAATTAAACCTCACACACGATATTGATCCTTGTGCTACATCTCCGGAACATTTTTTACAACAGATGGAATCAGTTGATTCCGATTCTGTGGTTGTCTTGGGAAATCCTTACGAAAACCCCCACAGCGTCTTACGGCCAAGAACACTAAGCACTGAATACTTATCTGAAGTTGCAGACAATCTAAAGATTCGTATATTAGAAGTCACAGGTGCGGTAAACAGTTATCATCAGTATTCTGACAGGTACAGTCAGATGGGTTATGCGTTCTGGCCTATGTATACAGTTGATCGTCTCAGAGATCACGCAGTGACTAATCCAGTCGGGGCCTGGACTATGTATAATCATGCAGGCCGATGGGATCGCGACTGTCTATTATACATGCTGGATAACTTTAATCTACTAGATTTGGGACTATGGAGCCATCATGAATCTAGTCGGGGAGACTGGCCCGGCATAACTGCCTGTGTGACCAAACAGGTACAGGATCGTGCTCGGGAACTCTGTGGTCGCGGCAACTCGGGTATCAATACAAATGGCCACCCGGGTCTAGTACAGGATTGGCAAGATCAGATCTGCTTTGACATTAACATGCACAGTTATGGCGCTGCCTGTATAATGACCGAAACGCAGACATTTGACAGTTGGTTTGTTACAGAAAAACTATGGCGCACATTCCTACTAGGACGTATACCCTTAGTGGTTATCAGCAACGAACTTAACGAATGGTTGAGCGAACAGGGATTTTGGTTGCCTATAGAACAGTCTGGCAGCACCTATGATCAATGCCGGCGTATCGCCAATTATGTAAACAGCAATCGTTTAATGACTGTGTATCTAGATAATCTCGCGAGATTAGAAGAAAATCGATCACTGGCCAAAAGCAGTAAAGTAATGAAAAAACTACAACGGGGTTATTTCGAAGCGGCTAAAGATTTTTCGCTTAAATGATCTTGCTTGACTTCTCTGTGCTGGCTACCATGGCGTTCTGATATAATATTTTTGATACCTATACGACGGTTGTTCCAATTTCTTATCTCAATGGCTCTGCGACCGATCTCTTCTAGAGATAATTGATCTTCTACTCCCTGCTTGAGTTGCCATTCTAGATCCCATATAGTTCTGTGTATGCTGGTTAATGATTCGATACCGTCGGCATTTTCAATAAAATCAAATCCTAGATCGTGTAGGCTCTGTGTATACCATTCCAGTTCATTGAGATCATAATTTTTAATTCGTTCGGCCTTTACTAGACAAATACAATATCTGTCCAATAATTCTCCAAAAGGAAAGTAATTTACCAAAATAAATCCTCGAGGTTACTAGGCGTATTGATCAAAGACTGTACATTATTATTATGTGTATTAGGCCTGCAGGGTTTACAGAATTCTACCAAAGTCTTTTCGTATATCTCGCGATGCCTAGCACCCTGCCAATCGTCACGGAAATCGCCTTTATCCCAATCAGTGATCTTAAATGAGGGATTACCTTTGTTATCGCAACAACTGTACATGCCGCCGTCTGCACAAAACACTGGAAACATATACATAGCATGACAGCGTTTGTACTGCCTAGGTTCGCTTTTAGTGAGATTGAGTTTATAGGGCATGCT
>JACCDP010310907.1_pt1 | contig 14951 bp, 10 predicted proteins | sample 7445841 | NCBI WGS metagenome assembly JACCDP01 (sample SAMN15323441, study PRJNA562643) | freshwater metagenome | isolation source: river surface water | place: USA:Blue River Watershed | collected 2017-08-17 | reverse complement strand
ATGCGGTGGTAGCTATCCTCCACAAATTTGCGGTCTTGCATCATGCGGTTTGCATAATCTTCTACCCATTGTTGGTTGTCACCAAGCGCACCTAATTGACCACCCATGTAGCTAAACAATTGTTGTTTAGCAAAGTCACGAATATCGTCAGGCATTACTTCAATTTTATTATCGGCAGCTAATTTGCTACTTACGAGTGTCCATTTTAATTGACCAGCAAAGCTTGGATAATCTGCTTCAGCTTCTGCTTCTGTTTTTGGTTTTTCACCACCTGTTTGTAACCAACGCTTTAAAAATCCTTCTGGTAATTCCATTGGGGTATGGTCTACAAAGTGGTGATAAATTTGATCGTGGATTTGATTGCGAGACTGCGCATCATAATAAGCTTCCATTTCCTTCTTAACTTCTGCAGTAAATTCTTCTGCAGTTGCAATAGCAGCATTTGGATACACACTTGCAAAAAATTCAGCGTTCATTTCTGCTTTTTCTACAAGACCTACTTTCGTAATTTGTAAGTTAAAATATTTGTCAGCATCCGCATCTGTTAAACCTAAATCTGCTAAAATAGCATCCTTTTCTTTCGCCTCAAACGCTTTGCCCAATTGCAATACAACGCTATCATCGTTTTTCTTGCCAATTAAATTTTTTCTAAACTTAGGTTCAAAATATTTAACGAGTAAAGAGTTGTCTTTTGTAATACCACCTTCAACCGCTACACCAGCTTTATCGCACTCTACAAATTTTACGTTTAAAACGTTGTCATCACCAGTTACGGCTTCTGGCTCTGTCATTTTACCGCTACGGATTTGTAAACGCTCAAGTTCGTCTTGTAACATTTGATCCGTAACATTTATTTTGTAACGCGTAACTTTTACTTTTTTTACGTCAATATCAACCGCTGGCTTAAGTCCAATTTCAAAAGCAAACGTGTAGCTTTCTGGGTTGTTGATATCCATATTGCGAAGCTCGCTATCAAGTGGAAGTGGCTGCGCAAAAATGTCTAATTGCTCAGCTTGTAAATAACTATTTAATTCCTGCTCAACTGTTTTTAAAACCTCGTCTGTAAAAACGCTTTGACCATACATTTTTTTCACAAGTCCTGCAGGCACCATACCTTTTCTAAAACCAGGAATATTTGCTGTTTTTGCATATTTCTTAAGGCTCACTTCAAAGTTTCCTAAGTAGTCTGCCTTGTCTAAAGTGACTGTTAGTTTGTCTGTAAGCTTTGCAATGTTCTCTCTAGTAACTTTTGCCATGTCTTCTTATTTATAAGGGTTTGCCTGTAGCCTATATAGGCCAAAGGGGTTAAATGGGCTGCAAAGGTAAGAATTGTAGGCTAAAAAGAGCTCTATTATTTGCCAAAAGCGGCAATATTGCTGCTAAAGATCTTTACGGCAATGGCTAGTAAAATGACGCCAAAAAACTTCCGAACGGCTAGCAAGCCGCCTTCTCCAAGGCCTTTTTGGATCCAATTCAGTGATTTTAAGACAATAAATACGATAACGAGGTTTACAACAATGCCCGATAATATGTACACTTCTTCAAAGTTGGCCTTTAAGGACATGATGGTGGTAAGGGTACCGCTTCCGGCTATAATGGGGAAGGCAATAGGAACCATGGTGCTGGATTTAGCGTCTTTGTCGCCTTTGAAGATTTCGTGGCCAAGCACCATTTCGAGACCTAATAAAAAGATAACCACCGATCCGCCCACAGCAAATGACCTAACATCAAGTCCTAAAACGTTTAAAAAAGGCTTACCTACATATAAAAATGCAATCATGAGTGCACCAGAAATGAGGGTAGCATTAACCGATTTAATGCCACCCATTTTTTCTTTCAAGGATATTAATAGTGGAATAGACCCCACAATATCTATAACCGCAAATAATGTAAATGTAACGGTGATGAGTTGGTCAAATTGAAAGTTCATATTGGTAAGTATTGGTGCCCTTCTTACAAATATAACCAATTATTTTACCAAGAAAACACAGCCCCTACACTAGCATTGAGGGGCATAGTTGTAAAACCATATACCTCGTAATATTTTGTGTTGGTGAAGTTTTGAATATCTGCGGTAAAGCGCCAGTGTTTGCTCATCTGATACCCTGCATTTGCTGCGAGTGTCACAAATGATTTTAACTCAACGTCTGGCGCCCCATAGCCACCAACGTCCTGTCTTTTGCTTGCATACCTGCCTGTAATTTCTAGGCGTAATTTTGCATTGACTTGCGCGCTAATCCCTAGGTTTAATTGGTGTGTAGGCCTACGCAACAAATAATCGTAAGTGATGGTATCTTGGTTGGTGATTCTGTTTTGTGTGGTTTCTTTTCCTTGTAAATAAGTATAGTTCGCAAAGGCGCTTACACAATTTGTAAAAGATTTTTTGATTTCAAATTCTAAACCATTAACCGCCTGTTTTACATAATTGAAATACTGGTAATTGATATAATTATAATCGATACCATTTGCGGTTTGTCTATTAAAATAAACAAGTCTGGTTTGAAGCGTTTTGTTTTGATAACTTAAACCAGCTTCATAGCTCGTTGCTTTTTCTGGATCAAGCTTGTCATTGATGCTAATTTGGTAGAGCGATGGCGCTTTAAATCCGGTTGAAACACTCGCAAACATTCTTGTGTTTGCACTGATTGCAAAAGATGGATTTAATGTAAATGTTTGGTTGCCTCCATATACCGAATGTTTGTTGGCGCGGCCGCCTAATTCGAGGGCTAATTTTTTATTGAGGCTGGTGTAAAGCAGCGATCCATATAGTGCAGACTGCTCCGCAAATCTTGTAGGATCATTAAAATTATAAGGCCCCCAACCGCTAACAGATGTATAATTTTGACTGTAAGATCCTTTTCTGTAATCGACGCCCAGTAAGGCTGTTAGCCTATCAGATAATTTTACACTCGTAAAAATTTCTGCGTAATCGGAGGCGGCAGCGTAATCATTTTTTTCAAACCAGTTGCTTGTTTTATGCGAACTATCATTTAAAAAATGTCGGTCTAGTGTGTTGTGCTGATAGGTGCCCGTAATTTGCAAATTATTTTTTTTGTACACAAAGCCAGTGCCCACAAGTAAGCTGCTATTGGTAATAGTAAAATCCCTATCATCTTTAAATATTCCTGCGTCTACACCTGCTTTGTATTTATTGTACATACTAAATGCTTTGATAGACAAATGCTCGGTAGCAGCATAGTTGAGTTGACCATGTAACGCAGTTCCATTATAGGCGTCTGCATCAAAATTATTTTTTCCGGTGGTATCATTCGCTGCAGAAAATCCTTTTATATATGTTTGCGCAAGTCTAGCACTGTAAGTCCATTTATTTTTTTTACCAGCTACTTGTAGATTGTTTTTTACGGTTCCAAAACTGCCCAATAAACTACTGGCATTAATTTGTAGCGGCTTTGAAATATCTTTACTTGTTGTAATAATATTGATAACACCTGCAATAGCGTCGCTACCGTAGAGGGTAGATTGCGCACCTCTACAAATTTCAATGCGCTCAATACTGCTTGTTGCAAAAAGGTTTAAATCTAGATCGTTATTTATAAAAGAAGGGTCGTTTACCGGAATGCCATCTAGTAACACTAACGTTCTGCCACCAGAAGCACCGCGGGTAAAAATGGTTTGAACACTGCCTGCGTTATTGCTTGCTCCATTGACTGTAACACCTACTTGTTCTTGGAGTAGGGTGGCTAAATTTTTGTTGCCCATTTTTTCTAAATCGGCCTTGGTAATAACGGTAACTACTTTGCCGGTGGTCGACTGTTTTTGTGCCATTTTATTAGCTGTCACCACCACTTCGTCGAGGGTTGTGGTGTCTTGTTGTGCGCTTACCATTTTCGCCGAAAATAGCAAGGTGAGGAGCATTAATTTTTTGCCCATTGTTTGTGTTTTTTAATTTGAACAATGAGCTTTCAAGAGTTAAAACGGTAGAAACATAAATAGCCGCTGATACAGCATTTACATTCCATGCTTTTCGCCCGAAAGCCGTGAATGATGGTTTGTGACTGGCAGGTCTTCTGGCTTACGCGCTTCCAACGGGCCTTCCCATTCAAAATTGAACAGTGGCTTGTAGGGTTGGTTACATTTTCTGCGTTTACAGCTACGGGGATAGCGCAAGATTCACACTTGCTTCCCTTTTAATCTCGAAACATTCGAAAACCAATTACAAAACGAAAGTAGCACTTCTGTTTCTAAGGGCTGCTCATTGAATGTGTTTAGTTTTGCACCAAGCGTTGAAAACTTCGCTTAAGTTTGCTACATTTAATCCCATACACGCAAATATGCAATCGAAACAAAAATTGAATTTATTTAGCTTCACCATGATTGTGGTAGGCCTTGTGATTGGGATGGGAATTTTTAGAACCGCAGCTACGAGTGCGAAAGACGCTATTGCACCTTCGGTGTATTTTAGTGCATGGATTGTTGGCGGAATTGTGGCTATGTGTGGGGCACTTACATATGCCGAAATTGGAAGTAGATACCCTGTTACAGGAGGATATTATAAAGTGTTTTCTTACGCCTATCATCCAAGTATTGCCTTCGCTATCAACTGTATTATTTTAATTAGTAACGCGGCTAGTTTAAGTGGTGTAGCACTTATTGGTAGTGGCTATATTGCTAAACTTTTTCCTGGACATAGTTGGACCGATATTGATAAGGCACTTTTAAGTGTAGCTGCTATATTGCTTTTTTATTTTATCAATTTGCGCGGATTAAAAATGAGTGCGCGAGCGCAAAATATTTTAATGCTTATAAAAATTAGCATGATACTCGTGATTATTGCTGCACTATTTTTTCCGCATGAAACCCTTTTGCATGCTGCATCTGCGCCGGTTGAAGCAACTCCCAATATGGGTTGGATTCAAAGTTTTGGTATTAGCTTAATTGCCGTTTCATTTACCTATGGTGGCTATCAACAAACGATCAATTTTGGTAATGAAGTAGACAAGCCATCGCAAACAATACCTAAAGGAATATTTATTGGTATCGCTATTATCATTGGACTTTATTTACTCGCCAATTTTAGCTACTACATGATTATTGGTTTTGACAATATGAAAGGTGAACGTGAAATTGCGTATGCGCTCATTCAAACAACTTTTGGTGATAGGGCCGCTAATATCTTTTCATTCTTTTTATTTTTTGGGGTGCTCGCTTATGTGAATGCATTACTTATGAGTAATCCTAGGGTCATGTATGCCATGAGTGCCGAGGGAACCCTCCCCGCCATATTTTCTAAACAAGATAAAAAAACAGATGTGCTTGTTTTTTCATTAACCATTTTTGCTGCAGTGTGTATTGTGATTTTGTTTTTTGCACAAACTTTTGAAAAGATTTTAAACTTCACCATCTTTTTAGATTGCTTTGGCATGGTCGCTTCAAGTGCTGCTATTTTTAAGCTGCGCAGTAAAACAAAACACCTGGATGGTACGGGTATATTCAAAATGAAATTATTTCCGCTGATCCCCTTGTTTTTTATAGCCAACTATTTGTTTGTAGGGATTAGTATTGCGATGCAAACACCAGAAACAGCAGGTGTTGGTGTTGCCGTTTTGGCAGCCTTTATGGTTGTCTATTTTATGACCGCCCGGTACCGAAAAACAGGTCCCGAGGCCAGCCAGTAGTCAAATTCGCCCTTCATACCACATAAATAGCCAAAATACCCACTTTCTTTCCGTCTGTCTAAATTTTAAGGCAAAGGGCATGGAATGCACTATTTTTGCTCTTCTATGAAATCATTATTTACCCTCCTTGCAGCCCTTGTAGTATTACAGGCACAGTCCCAAGTAGAAAAGTGGGACCTCAAACGTTGTGTAGAATATGCGACCAGTCATAACATTTCTGTTAAACAAGCCGATATTCAGGCCCGAATTGCAGCTGTTCAAGCCAAGCAGTCAAAATTAGCTTTATACCCTTCTGTTTCGGGTAGCTCTGGCCTCGGTGTGCGTTTTGGTAGATCTATTGACCCTACCACCAATGCGTTTGCCACCACGCAATTTTTATTTCAAAATATAGGTTTGTCTGGAGGTATGCAACTCTATAATTATGGCAGTCTCAAAAATAATGTTGCTGTTGCAGATTTAAACGCCAAAGCAGCCCTTGCCGATATTGATAGAATTGTTAACGACATTTCGTTAAATGTGGCCAATTTTTATTTAAATATATTAGCGTCAGCGGAGCAAGTAAAAATCACACAAGTACAAATCGCACAAACATTAACGCAATTAGAAATCACAAAAAAAAGAGTAGAAGCTGGCTCTTTACCAGAATTAAATTTGGCTGAAATACAGGTACAGCTTGCCTCTGATAGTAGTAATTATGTTTCTGCCTACACTGGATACGAGCAAAATATTTTGAATTTACAAGGCTTATTGAATGTAGATCCTGCAGTACCTTTTGAAGTAGCTACGCCTAATATCAGTGCTATTCCTATTCAAAGTTTTGCCGATTTACAACCACAGATGGTTTATGAAATGGCACTTGGCACACAACCTTTACAGAAAGCAAATGCCATTCGTTTAGAAGCCGCAAAAAAATCGGTATTGGTGGCAAAAGCGGGGCAATATCCAACCTTAACAGTGGGTGGAAATTTGGCATCCAATTTTTCCAATTCATTTAGAAGAACAACGGGCGCTAGCTTTTTAGGCTACGGAACACCCGTGCCTGGATTTGATCCAAAAGTATCAATAGGAGGTCAAGATTATTTTGTACAAAGTCCCGTATATAAACTCAATCAAACCAACCGAAACATGAGTGAAATATGGGATGGTTGGGCTAAACAATTGAGCAACAACTTTGGTCAGAATATTGGATTTAATTTATCCATTCCCATTTTTAATGGCGGTCAGGCCAAGGGTGCATATCAACGTGCTAACCTGAGTGTGAAATCTGCGGAGTTGCAAAAAGAGCAAGCAGATATTACCTTAAAGCAAAATATTTATACGGCGTATAACAATGCAACTGCTGCGTTACAAAAATTAAATGCTAGCACCAAAGCTGTCGAAACATCACAAAAGGCTTTTGATTTTGCTTCAAAAAGATATGAGGTTGGCCTTTTAAGTTCACTTGATTTAATTACCAATCAAAACAATTTATTGCGTGCTAAAGTGCAACAACTAAGCAACCAATATGATTATATATTTAAGATGAAAGTGCTAGAGTTCTATAAAGGACAGGGTATAACACTTTAATACATCATAATTACATTTTTAAAAAGTTTGAAATACAATACCATGAATAAAAAATTACTTTGGACGATCGTATCACTTGTTGTTTTAATTGTTTTGTTTGTAACGCTTAAAAAAACGGGCGTTATTGGAAAAGAGGATGGACTTACCGTTTCTGCAGAGAATGCAGCAATGCGAACCATCATTGAAACTGTAAATGCAAGTGGAAAAGTATATCCAGAAATCGAAGTAAAAGTGAGTCCAGATATCAGTGGAGAAATTGTTGAGTTAAATGTAAACGAAGGTGATAGTGTAACCAAAGGTCAAGTATTGGCCCGTATTTACGCAGACATTTATTCTACGCAGCGTGATCAAGTAGCTGCAGGTGTAAACCAGGCTAGAGCTCAGTTAGCTAATTCTAGCGCAAGCATCATTGGTTTAAAAGCAACAGTTGAAAACACGAAGCAGGTGTATGAACGTCAGCTTAAGTTATATAACGACAAAGTAACTTCACGTCAAGAATTTGAACAAGCGGAACAGGCTTATAGATCTGCAGAAGCAAATTATAATGGTGCTAAAGAAGGTTTAAAAGGAACGCAGGCTGCTATCAGTGGCGCAGAAGCACAACTAGCGCGTGCTAATAAAGATTTATCTAGAACAACACTTGTTGCACCAATGAATGGTATTGTTAGTTTACTCGCCGTTAAAAAAGGAGAGCGTGTTGTAGGTACAGCTCAAATGGCGGGTACAGAGATGATGCGTGTAGCAGATATGCGTAGTATTGAAATTAGAGTTGATGTTGGTGAAAATGATATACCAAAAGTTAAAATTGGCGACACAGCAGTTGTAGAAGTAGATGCTTACACCAATAGAAAATTTAAAGGACTTGTTTACAAAATCGCAAATCCAATAACATCTGCTGCTGCAGCAGCAGGCGGAAGCGCTGAAGTAACAAACTACAAAGTACATATCCGTTTATTAGCAAGTAGCTACCAAGATTTAATAGTAGCTGGTAATAGTTTTCCTTTTAGACCAGGCATGAGTGCTAGTGCAGATATTCAAACCAAAACCAAGGTAAACGTTTTATCTGTTCCTTTAAATGCTGTAACTACAAGAGATAAATCAGAAGGTAAAGCGGGCGCGAGTACTGGTAAGGAGGATAAAGAAGAAGCAGCGCCAGCTTCAGACAAAAAATCTTTAGATACAGACGATTCTGAAGAAGTTGTATTTGTGCTTCAAAAAGATAACCGTGTTAAAAAGGTAAAAGTAAAAACAGATATCCAAGACCTTAATTACATTGAAGTTATAGATGGAATAAAAGCAGGCGATCAAGTTATCACGGGTCCTTACAATATAGTGAGCAAGCTGATCAAAGATAGTAGCCTTGTAAAAGTGGTAAGTAAGGATAAACTATTTGAAGACAAGAAAAAAGACTAAAATTTTCGATAAAAAATCCTTTCGTATGTTTGTGGTTGATTAACAACCAAATTAGATATGCGTTTTGGAATTATCGGAAGCGGAAGTTGGGCAACAGCACTTGCTAAAATCTTAACAGATAATGGTAATGCCATTCACTGGTGGGTTAGAAATGCTGAAACCATTCAGTACATTCAAAAACGCAAGCACAACCCACATTATTTAAGCGCTGCTTATTTTAATCAGGTACAATTACATTTAACCAATGATTTGCAGGAGTTGGTATCTGCCGTGGACGTGATTGTAATAGCCGTTCCTTCTGCCTATGTAAGTTCGATTTTTGAAGGGGTTGATGCTAGATTACTAGATGGTAAAAAAATAGTGTCGGCAGTCAAGGGTATTTTACCGGATCACAACGTACTGCTAAATCAATACCTGCAAACGAAATTTAATTTTCCGTTAGATCATTATTTTACTCTGCTGGGTCCCTGTCACGCCGAAGAAGTGGCCGCCGAAAAACTGTCCTATTTAACTTTTTCTGGAACTACACATGAAGCAGCGCAGGCAATAGCATCGCATTTTAATTGTGATTATATCAACACGGTAGTCAATACTGATATCTTCGGTGCACAATTTGCTTCTGTATTAAAAAATATTTACGCATTAGGAGCTGGTATTGCACATGGGCTAGAATACGGCGACAATTTTTTAAGTGTTTACATTGCCAATTGTGCCAATGAAATGGCCAATTTTTTACAAAAATGTGATCACCCAGTAGCGGATAGCAATGCTGCGGTAGCTCCTAATTATAACGCTTCTGTATATCTAGGCGACCTGCTTGTTACTTGTTACTCTTTGTATAGTAGGAACCGAACTTTTGGCAATATGATTGGTAAAGGGTACTCTGTTAAATCGGCTCAACTCGAATTAAACATGGTAGCCGAAGGTTATAACGCTAGTAAGTGTATTTATGAAATAAATCAGGCATACGGCGCCGAAATGCCTATTGCTACAGCAATCTATCAAATTTTATGGAAGCATGTGCATGCTGCAAATGGATTTGCTGAGGTTGAAAAAATCTTATTTTAAAGTTACGATAGCTACACTTCAAAAAAATCGGCGGCAATGCCATCTAAAAAAAACTTTCCTTGAGCCGTTGCCATTAAAAAATTTTCTCGCTCTAGGAGTTGACCTTGATCAATATAATGTTCCGCTATTTTTTTTGTTCTATGAACAGCGCTATCTCCAAATTTTTCATGTAAATATTCATAAGAACATCCTTCCATGGTGCGAAGTGATGTCATGATATATTCATTGTATTGTGTAGTTGGTGCTAGTATTTCTGACTCAAACGGCACGAGTCCTTTTTCGATACTACTGATATAAAGCGAGTTGTTAGCAATGTTCCATTGACGCGAACTTCCCGTAAATGAATGTGCAGAAGGGCCTATGCCAAGGTATTTTTTTTGTTGCCAGTAACTGGTATTGTGCTTGCTTCTGTATCCTGGTAATGCAAGGTTAGAAAGTTCGTAATGTTCATATCCAGCCTGCTCCGCATATTTTGTTAATAGTTCAAAATGGGTAGCTTGTTTTGCAGTATCTATATCTTCTTTTTTGCCTTTTAAGATAAGCGCATTGAGCGGTGTTTTGGGTTCTACGGTTAATGCATAACAAGATAAATGCTGCACTTTTAATGCAACGGCTTTATTTATATTTTGTATCCAGTTTTCGTTTGTAAGTGTAGGAATGCCATATATGAGGTCTATCGAAATATTATGAATACCAACTTCTTTTGCAAGTTCAATGGCCTGAATGGCAGCTTCTGATCTGTGCGCACGATTCATCCAAATAAGGTCTTCGTCTACAAACGATTGCACACCCATGCTAAGCCTATTGATACCCATCGATTTCAACGATATTAATTTTTCTTTTGTGATATCATCTGGGTTGGCTTCAAGTGTGATTTCTATTTGCGTAGAAAGGCTAAAATACTTTTTAATGGTATCAAGTATTTGCGCGGTAGCATGACTTGACAAAAGCGAAGGCGTGCCGCCTCCAAAATAAATGGTGTCAATTAAAGCGCTTGGCGCCTCAAAAAAATGCTGCTGTAATTCTAATTCTTTACAAATGGCCTGTACCATTGGGTCTAATAATTTGGTAGAAGCACTAAAATGAAAATTGCAATAGTGGCAGGCCTGCTTGCAAAAAGGAATATGGATGTAAATGCCTGCCATGTCAATGTTTATGATGCAAATCTACCAAATACTTGCTACTATGCCGTTAATGTTAGACGAAGCTCCTTATTTTTGTAACTATGCAAGCCCGTTATTTGTTATACATGGTCGCTTTTTTGAGTGCTTCCCTATTTATATGTACTGGCCTCTTGGCACAACAAAAACAGGATAGCACATCCATCATTGATACAACGTCCATCATTGCTTCCAAGGATTCATCCGATATAGGCAAAAAACAAAAAGCAACAGATTCACTTTTGTTGCTTCAGAAAAAAAAGTCAATGAAGGACACGACTTCATTTAAAAAATTAATGACGCATCCTTATTTGCCGATGCAAACAAAACCTTCTTACCGAATCAATGAACTTCGTATTGCACCTAGTTTTGAAGGCAGGTTTTACTTGATTATTGGAATGCTATTTTATTTGGCATTTATAAAAGTGACTTTCCCCAAGTACTTTTCTAATGTTTTTCAACTCATTTTTCAAAGCCCCATACGGCAAAAACAAACGAGAGAGCAGTTGCAACAAAATAATTTGGCTTCACTTTTTAGTAATATTTTATTCATTCTTAACGCATCCATCTTTGTTTCCCTGCTAGCCGTTAAAAATGCATGGGTAGATTTGTCATTGTATAGTTGTATTGCCTATAGCGCTCTTGGATTTACGGCTCTTTATTTATTTAAATTTTTATTTTTATGGCTTTCAGGCTGGCTGTTTTCACAGGGGGAAGCTATTGGTAATTATAGCTTTATTGTTTTTTTAACCAATAAAGTGATGGGTGTATTTTTAATACCAGCCATTTTACTATTGGCATTTTCGCCGGTATCTGTTCAAGATTTCGCCTATAATTGTGCCTTAATAGTCATCAGTATCCTTTTTGTATACAGGTATTTGATATCCTTCACCATTGTAAGGGCTTCTTTGAAGGTGAGCGCCTTCCATTTTTTCTTGTACCTTTGCACCTGCGAAGTACTTCCTATGTTGGTTTTATACAAATTGACCATGGATTTTATTAGCGGAACTTTTTAACTTTGCACAATCTTAGATAAGTAGCATGGCAAAAATCGGATCAAAAACTGGAACAGCTGTTAAGACAGTAGCTCCTAAACGAATTTTAATTTCTCAGCCAAAACCGGAAAGCGACAAATCTCCTTATTATGATTTGGAACGCAAGTACCAAGTAGAACTGGTGTTCCATCCTTTTATAAAGTTAGATGGTATTCCTGCTAAGGAGTTTAGAAAACAAAAGATTGATATAGCTGCTTATACAGGTGTTATTTTTACCAGTCGAAATGCTATTGATCATTTCTTTCGTACCGCAGAGGAAATGAAAGTATCTATTAGTCAAGACACAAAATATTTTTGTATTACTGAGGCTGTGGCACTGTACCTTCAAAAATTTATTTTATACCGTAAACGTAAAGTTTTTTATGGCGCAGATGGATCAAGTAAGAGCATGCTTGATGTGATTAATAAACATAAAGAGAACGAAAAATTCCTCTATGTATGTAGTGAAAATCAACAAGACAATGACATTTGTGGCTGGCTTAAATTACAAAAGTGTAGTTTTGATTTAGCATTTATGTACCGCAGTATTAGCAATGATATTACACCTTTATTTCAGAAAAAAGGGTTTGAAATCATCTGCTTTTTTACCCCTAGTGGCGTAAAAAGTTTATTTGATAATTTTCCGGAGTTCAAGCAAAACAAAGTTGTTATCGGTGCTTTTGGTAGCAATACTTCTAAAGCAGTTGAAGACGCTGAACTTCGTTTGGATATTAAAGCACCAGCTCCTCAACGACCTAGTTTAGTTGCTGCTTTAGACCACTATTTGCAATCTCTTGTCGCAAAAAAATAATTTTTTTGCAAACACCTCATTCAACACCTAATCTATTAATCGAGGAAACAAGTCCTTATTTACTTCAGCATGCCTATAATCCGGTGGAATGGCATCCTTGGGGTGAAGCAGCTTTGCAATTAGCTATTGATGAAGACAAACCCATTTTGGTGAGTATTGGATATGCCGCCTGTCATTGGTGTCATGTGATGGAGCGTGAAAGTTTTGAAGATATAGCTACTGCAAAAATCATGAATGAACACTTTATCAATATAAAAATTGATAGAGAAGAAAGACCGGATCTAGATCATATTTATATGGACGCCGTGCAAGCTATGACGGGCAGTGGAGGATGGCCACTCAATGTTTTTTTAACCCCAGACAAACAACCTTTTTACGGGGGCACTTATTTTCCGCCTGAACCCATGCACAATAGAGCAAGTTGGAAGGATGTCTTACTTGGAATTGCAAAAGGATTCAGAGAAAACAGAGAACAGATAGATGCGCAGGCACAAAAATTAACCGACCATTTACAAAGTTCCAATGCTTTTGGATTTCAAAAAGCGGGTGCCATTCCAGCACCTGGTTTAAGTGATATAGATGCAGCTGTTTCGGCGCTATTAATACAGGCAGATACTGTTTGGGGTGGCTTTGGCGGTGCGCCTAAATTTCCGCAAACAGCATCGATTCGTTTTTTACTCAGGTATCATTATTTTAATCCTACGCACAAAGCTTCATTGGATCATGCTTTGCTTTGTTTGGATAAAATGATTGAAGGCGGCATCTATGATCAATTGGGAGGCGGATTTTCTAGGTACAGTACCGATGGGCAGTGGCTTGCTCCACACTTCGAAAAAATGCTGTACGATAATGCACTTTTAGTAACAACATTAGCCGAAGCCTATCAAATAACTAAAAAGGAATCTTACCATAAAGCCATCACAGAAACACTTTCATTTGTTGAACGTGAATTGATGGATGCTGATGGTGGTTTTTTAAGTGCACTTGATGCAGATAGTGAAGGTGTGGAAGGAAAATTTTATACATGGTCCGCACAAGAAATAAATGAGTTACTACAAAATGATGCGCCACTTTTTATGGCGTACTATGGTGTAACAGAAGCTGGCAATTGGGAGCATACCAATATTTTGCATACGCCACAACCTGCTGCAGCAGTGGCTCAGCAATTTGGTGTCAGCGAAAAAGAATTATTGAAAACTATTGAAAATTGTAAATCTGTTTTGATGGAAGAGCGAAGTAAAAGAATACGTCCTCAAACAGATGACAAACAATTACTGGGTTGGAATGCGCTCATGAATTCAGCATATAGTAAAGCCTATGCTGCTATTGGAAATAAAAAATATGTAATGCGTGCGCAGCAAAACATGGCGTATTTATTTGAGCATTTCAAAAAAGCTGATGGCGAAGGTTGGTTTCATACCTACAAAAATGGAGTTGCAAAAACGCCCGCTTTTTTAGATGATTATGCTTATTTAATTGAAGCGCTCATTCAGCTGCAAACCGTTTCTGGCGATCTGCACTGGCTTGAAAAAGCAGAATCAATAACGGTATATGTAAATGATCATTTTAAAGAATCTAGTACTGGATTTTACTTTTATACCCACGACGCTCAAACAGATGTTATACTAAGAAAAAAAGAAGTGTACGATGGTGCTACCCCAAGTGGTAACGCTGTAATGGCAGGAAACCTAATGCATTTAGGTGTCGTATACGGTAATGACCAGTATTTGTCCTTAGGTAAGAAAACCTGTTTATCGCTATTACCGGCCATTACTAAACATCCGGGTTCATTTGGGGTTTGGGCGTCGGTTTTGCTAAATCAACTGGTAGATTTTAGAGAATTAACCCTTGTTGGTCCGGGTGTTTTGCCCTATTTGGAAGCCGCACTTCCCTTATTTAGACCCAATTTAATCTTAAATATTTCAGAAAATCGGCTAACAAGTATTTCAGCGATTTCTCAAAAAATAATTGATAATCAATTAGTTACGTTCCAATTATGTGAAAATCATACCTGCCAATTGCACCAACTTACTGATTTTGACAGTTTTTTAGCAATTGTGTAAGGTGGAATCCACTATTTTGCATTTCAGTTTTAGCCAATCCCCCGGCAAAACAGTGAAACATAAAATAAATAATTACTGGATAGAATTTTACCCTGGATCTCTAAATTTATTGGTTTTAAAGCGCTAAAACTCAGGTTTCTGACGTTTCAAAACTTATATTTGTCACTGTTATAAATCACACAGATCAGATGAAAGGATAT
>JACCDP011428131.1_pt1 | contig 14957 bp, 12 predicted proteins | sample 7445841 | NCBI WGS metagenome assembly JACCDP01 (sample SAMN15323441, study PRJNA562643) | freshwater metagenome | isolation source: river surface water | place: USA:Blue River Watershed | collected 2017-08-17 | reverse complement strand
GTCTGTGTTGGCTCTGCAATTACTGATCCATGGCTATCAACAAAACGATTTATTAAAGCCATAAACAACAAAGCATAAAACTTTAAACTAGTCGATCTTAAAGTCTCTACCACCAATTCGATTTCGTAATCCATCGAAGTGGCTATGAAGAGCTATACGTGCACCTCTCGGATCTGATGCTTTGATAGCTAACAAAATTGCGTGGTGTCGATCTGCAGTTTTACTCGCTGCTGTTGGGTCGTATTTTGTATCTAATAGTTCGTCAAAGATTCGCCAAAAGACTTCAAGAAGTAAAATCGAAAGTGGGTTTTTCAAAGGGGCGAGAAGTTCTTCATGAAACTCTCGGTCTGTAGCTGAGGTAACAAATCCAGATTTTGCTTCTTCATCCATCTTTGCCAAGATTTTTTCTAGCGCTTCTAAGTCTGGCTTCAAACCTTCAGTAACTAAGTTTGTAAGCAAACCTTGTTCGAGTGACTCGCGCACTTCACTTAAATATCTAAGGTATGTGCCATGGTCATCAATTGTTAAACGGCTGTGAAAAATCAATTCATCAGACATTGATTTAAGAGAGAGAACGCCGACATAAGTTCCGGCCCCTTGTTTTACCTCGAGGACTCCCGTTGCGCGCAAAGTTCGCACAGCTTCGCGCAGTGAGTTTCGCCCAACCTTTAATTCAGCACATAACTCAGCTTCTGAAGGAAGTAAATCGCCTGACTTGAGGCCATGAGCAAATATCCACTCTCGAAGTGAGCGAACGGCCCCATCTGTGCGGGATTCCTTTACTTTTGTGGCAACTTTCCCACTCTGTTTAACTGGCAAAGTCATCCCACCTTTCAGCATATAAAAGCCACTTTTTTCGCTTCAGATAGCTATCTCGAAGGTAACGCAATCGTTATCTCGAAGTGCTTGACCTTAATTTAAAGGAAAGATAGATTTTAGTCAAGACAAACATGGGATGTCTTCAGCTGCAACGAAACTTGCCTCAGAAGGTTTCCCAAAAAGTTCTAACACCTCAGGACGCCCCTGGAGTGATTAAAAAGTGGGAGGGCTTTTGTGAGAAAGTTTACGAAATCACTTGGCGCATTAGGGCTAGTAGCTGCACTTGCAGTTTCTGTGCTTGCAGTGCCATCACAAGCAGCAACAAATAACTCAATCACCGTAGCAGAAGTAACTGCTGGTGGCGGTGGAGTTCAAACTATTCAAACACCATGGATTAACTCCGGTTCAATTTCGCACCATGCAATGTTCCGTGCCTTGTTCAAGGCAGATGCCAACCTAACTACTGTAAAACCTGATCTAGCTTCAGGTTACAAGTTCAGCAAAGATGGCAAGACACTAACTGTCACACTTAAGTCAGGCATCAAGTGGTCTGATGGAAAAGATGTAACTGTTGACGATGTTGTCTGGTCAATGAACTCATTGCTTCGCGTTGCTAAATCAAACGCAATGTATGTAAGTACATTTAAGCAAATTGTTGGTAGCGAAGATGTAAGTGGAACCAATACAAAGAACATGAGCGGAATTACAACTAAGGGAAATGACATCACCATTTCACTTAAGGCTCCTGTTAACACATTGATTCCAGTTCTAGCTCAGTTCATGATTTTGCCTAAGCATGTTCTAGCCGGCGAAGATATCTTGAAGCTCGATGCAAACAATTACTGGAAGAATCCAGTTGTTGCTGGTCCTTACAAAGTAGGAACATTTAGCCAAGGTAACTTCATCACACTTGTACCAAATGACAAGTACGAAGGTGTAAAGCCAACTATCAAGGAAATTAACATCATTGTTTCTTCAAACCTTGTAGCAGATGCAAAATCTGGAAAGTTGGATTACTTCACAACTAACGATCCTGACACCATTCGTGCAATGAGTTCAGTATCTACCTTCAAGTCAGCCCCACTAGATGTGCTTTTCTATCGCTACTTAGTGATCAACCCAACCGGTCCATTCAGTAACGTTAAATCTCGTGAAGCGCTTAAGTACGGCGTCGACTGGAACCGTCTAGTTCCAGCGATCTACGGACAACAGGGCAAGGTAATTTACGGTGGCGTTGCTTCAGGTATGCCTAACTACTTATCTTCAACTCCAAAGCATAAGTTTGATAAGGCAAAAGCAATTGCTCTTCTAAAGGAAGCCAAGTTCGACTTCTCGAAGACAATTCGCCTACGCACATACAATCAAACCCAACCTGCAGTAATGATTATTCTGACTGCAGTTGCTCAACAACTTGAAGACCTTGGCATGAAGGTTGAATTCCTACCATTCACAGGTGATGCAACTACCGAACTTTGGACAAATCGTAATTACGAACTTGCTCTAAAGGGTCTCAGTGCATTCAACGTTGGCGAGTGGTACGCGGAGTACAGCAACCCAGCAACTTTTGAAAAGTTGTTAGGTGCTCAGCCTGCATATGCAGCTCTAAACGCAAAGCTGATTCAAGCAACAACACTTCGCGATACCGCAAAGGTATTGACCGATTTGCAGAAGCTTGAGCAACAAGATCTTTACAAACTGCCAATGCATTTCTTGAAGCAGGTTGTATTTATCTCAAAGAACATCAGTGGTACACCATCTAAGTGGGGTAACCCACTCTATGTTTATCAAAACAACATAGCCAGCTGGTCTGCTAACTAATTAGTTAAACGCGGTACTGGCCAGGGATCTAAAGCTTCCTTGGCCAGTACCGCCACTAGTTTTAATTAGATTTTTTATTAGCGTTTTGTTTTTTGAAGTTTGATTTTTTAAGGATGGTAATTTCTTGGTTTCGTTTCTAATTCGGCGAATAGCGATCTTGGTGCCCATGGCATTTACGATCAGCGCGTTGATTTTTTTTGCATCGCGACTTTCTCCGATTGATCCGATTAATGCAATGGTTCCACCTGATATGGCAGCCGATTCCGCGAACTTAAATCAGCTTCGCGAAGAGCTTGGATTAAACGACCACATTATTTTGCAGTACTTCACTTGGCTAAAAAACATAGCTACTGGCGAATTTGGTTACAGCCTGCAAAGCGGCCAGAAAATCTCGGAAATTCTGGCGTTACGTATGCCAGCCACTCTCGAATTAGTGCTTTCAGCCCTGATTTTGTCCACTTTATTAGCCTTAACCCTGGGCTTATTTGCCGGCGCTAAAAAAGGTGGAATGGCAGATAAGTTATCTCGCATTCTGGCTGTGGTCGGTATCGCTATGCCAGATTTCTTTATTGGATTAGCCCTACTAAACATATTTGCTTACCGAGTCGAATGGCTCCCAACTGGTAACCGAGTAGCTCCTGGACAAGTCACGCTCTGGGACCGATTACCGAATTTAATTTTGCCGGTAGCAACTTTAACAATTGCGATGCTCGCAGTTCTTATTCGTTACACCCGAAATTCTGTTCTTGATACTTTAAATCGTGACTTTGTTAAAACTGCACGTAGTAAAGGCGTACCTGAGTGGCGTGTTCTTTATAGCCATGTTTTTAGAAATTCACTAGGACCAGTAATGGTGTTGTTGGCTTTTAGATTGCCTTTACTTGTAGGCGGATCGATTCTGGTTGAGACTGTTTTCCAATGGCCAGGCATCGGCACCACAATCATTGCAGCCGTTTCCGCTTCTGATTATCCGGTGATTATGGTTGTGAGCATGATTATCGCAATGGTGATTTTAGTTGCGAGTTTCTTAGTAGATATCATCAAATCAATACTTGATCCTCGAGTGAGACTAGGAGGAGGTAACTGATGAAAGAAAAAAGCAATAAGCAGCAATCTACTGCCAGGATTTTCATAAGTAATCTTTTACATAATCCTTCAGCCGTAATTGGTTTGACCATCATTTCTGTAATGATTTTAGGTGCAGTATTTGCAGTTCAAATTTCAGGTGTTGAACCAGATTACATCGACCCAGTTAATGGACGTCTCGGACCTAGCTTGGATCACCTAATGGGCACTGATCAATTAGGTCGCGATATGTTTAGCCGAATTTTGTCGGGAGCTAGACAATCAATTTATATTGGTGTGCTCGCTTCATTCTTGGCGAATTTAATTGGAACTATTTTGGGCGCCACTGCTGGCTACTTGGGTGGCAAAATTGATGCCGTCGTTATGCGTATTTCAGAGCTAGTAATGACCTTCCCACAACTGATTTTAGTGCTCATTTTCGTTTCACTCTTAGGGCAAGGAATCAATAACGTAATCATCGTTTTTGCTTTAACTGGCTGGATGACAACTTTCCGATTGGTGCGAGGAGAATTCTTCTCTCTTCGCGAAGAAGCTTTCGTTGAAGCTGATCGAGCATTCGGATTTTCTAAACCAAGAATTATCTTTAGGCACATCTTGCCAAACACAATGAGCCCGATTGTTGTTGCATTCACGATCAATATTGCCATCTTTATTATTGCTGAAGCCGGTTTGTCATTCTTGGGTCTTGGTGTTCCAGTAACAACGCCAACTTGGGGCAACTTGCTAACAGCTGCACAAAACCCAGTAGTTGTAAATGAGTATTGGTGGTTATGGGTATTCCCAGCAGCAGCGATTGCCACTTTCGTGCTGGGCGTTAACTTTGTTGGTGACGGCTTGCGTGACGTTCTAGACCCAAGGCATAAGTCGCTAATTGCAAAAAATAAATGGAAAGTTGCACTAGTTGGTCGTTTAGGGAGAAAAAAGTGAGCCTATCGACTGACAAAGATCTGATTTTGGATCTCAAGAGCGTAAATGTTAAATTCAAAGTTGAAGATGACACACTACACATTCTGCGCGATGTTTCACTAAGTGTTCCGCGTGGCTCGTTTCTTTGCGTTGTTGGCGAATCCGGTTGCGGAAAATCTGTAACTGCGCAAGCAATCATGCAATTGCTTCCTGACAATGGCGAAATTAGCAGCGGAGATATTTACTTTTCACAAGGCGATCAGGTTTTAGAACTAAATAAACTTGAAAAATTTGGCAAAGAGATGCGTGATATTCGCGGTGGAAAAATTGGAATGATTTTCCAAGACACCCTTTCTTCGCTAAACCCAGCGCACAAAGTTGGTCGCCAAGTAGCCGAAAGTCTTTTGCAGCATTTTCCAATTTCTAAAGATGAAGCTCGTACTCGAGTAGTTGAGTTATTCCGAAAGCTGGGAATTCCTGACCCAGAACGTCGCTATGACGCTTACCCGCATGAGTTTTCAGGGGGTATGCGCCAACGTGTAATGATCGCAATCGCCACCGTTTGTGAACCCGATTTAGTGATTGCCGATGAGCCAACAACTGCCCTCGACGTAACTATTCAGGCTCAAATCATGACCTTGCTTAAGGACTTACAAAAAACTGCGGGCAAATCATTCATTCTTATTACTCACAACATGGCGCTGGTTTCAGAAGTCGCAGATCACGTGGCCGTTATGTATCTAGGACGGGTAGTTGAATATGGTGCGGTGGATCAAGTTCTTCGTGACCCTAGACACCCTTACACAAAGGCTTTGATGGCGAGCGTTCCAACACTTGATGCAGATAAAAACGTTGAGCTACAAACAGTAGATGGACAAACACCATCACCAGCCGAAGTAACTGTTGGTTGTGAGTTTGCCGGACGCTGCCCATATGTAGTTGCAGCCTGCAGAGAGAAAACGATTGAGATGACACGCGTTAATCCAGGTCACGATGTTCGTTGTATTCGTTTGGATGCAAACGGAAAACTTCCGGTTCTGACTGGAGGTGCATAAAGTGAGTAACACTCGTACTCCGCTCTACAAAGTAGGGCAGATCAAGAAGCACTTCCCTGTGTTGGGTGGAGTTTTGCGACGCACTAAAGGTTACGTGAAAGCTCTCGATGGTGTTGATCTTGAGATCTTCCGCGGTGAAACAATTTCAGTTATTGGTGAATCTGGATGCGGAAAGACCACACTTGGTCGCATGTTGGCTTTACTTGATAAACCAACAGGTGGCGAACTTTCTTTTGACTTTGGACAAGGTCTACAAGATGTAAGAAGTTTGCGCGGAGTCGATCAGATGCGCTTCCGCAAAAAAGTTCAAATGATTTTCCAAGACCCATACACTTCATTTAATCCGCGCCAACGTGTTGGTGCTGCGATGGATGAAGTACTTCGTGTTCACGGAGTTAAAGATGAAGCCGAAAGAACTGCGCGAATTCTGGAAGCCTGCGAAATGGTCAATATTCGCCCCGAATATCTGCAGCGCTATCCGCATGAATTCTCAGGCGGCCAGCGTCAGCGCCTAGCAATTGCTCGCTGTTTAGCAACTAAACCAGAGCTGATTATCGCTGATGAAATTGTTTCAGCCCTAGATGTTTCCATTCAAGCCCAGATAGTTAATCTGCTGTTAAAGATTCAAAAAGAAACTGGTCTGTCATTTATTTTCGTGACACACGACGTGGCTGTTGCACGTTATGTAGGACATCGAGTCGCAGTTATGTATCTAGGTAATGTAGTTGAAATTCTTCCCGCTGATTCATTGCCTGAAGCAGCAGAACACCCTTACACAATTGCGTTGTTATCAGCGGTTCCAAGTATGAATCCAACTGCAAAAGATCAGCGAGTTGCGTTACAAGGAGAAGTACCAAGCCCAATTGATATGCCAGCCGGCTGTGCTTTCTCAACTCGCTGTCCATCAGTCATGGATATCTGTCGAACCGAACGACCAGTATTAAAAATTTCAAATATCTCAAAGGGTGACCATCAAGTCGCCTGTCACTTAAATAAAGGAGCAAAGTAATGGCGACCAATTCAAAACTACTAAGAGGTGTGGTTCCTCCAGTTTGTACGCCGTTTACCGCCGATTACGAAGTAGATGAAAAATCTCTTCGCCGCTTGATCAACCACTTAATTGATGGTGGCGTTCATGGTCTCTTTGTTCTTGGCTCAACCAGCGAAGTTGCTTATCTAACTGACAAGCGCCGCGCTGATGTAATTCGCATTGCTATTGATGAAACAGCCGGGCGAGTTCCGGTTGTGGCAGGCGCGATCGATATGACAACTTTCCGCGTTAATGACCATGTGCGCGCTGCTGTTGCTGCCGGCATTGATGGAATCGTTATAACTGCACCTTTCTATGTTCGTACTCACCCAGAAGAAATCGCACTACATTTCAGATTAGTTAAAGAAGCATGTGGCGATGTTCCACTATATGCATATGACATTCCGGTTGCAGCAAATAACGTAAAACTAGAAACCGCGACAGTATTGAAACTCGCTAAAGAGGGCGTAATACAAGGACTTAAGGACTCGTCCGGCAACGATGCTGGAATCAGAGCAGTTATTCTTGGCGCTAAAAAGATGGGGCTAAATGAATTTGTAGTTCTTACTGGCTCTGAACTAACCGTTGATTCAGCTTTGATGTTCGGGGCTCATGGCGTGGTTCCAGGTATTGGCAATATTGATCCAGCCGGTTACGTAAAGATCTTTGATCTAGTAGCTGCTGGTGATTACAAGTCTGCCAAAGCCGAACAAGAGCGTCTGACTGAAATGTTTGGTTTAGTTGACGTTGGATCAACTGCGCGCATGGGTCGTGGCTCATCAGCACTTGGCGCATTTAAGGCTTCGCTAAAACTTCTTGGAGTAATTGAAGATGCTCGCATGGCACCTCCTCAGATTCCACTTAACGCTGATGAGATTGCAGCAATCGTGCCATTCTTAAAGAATGCGGGTCTTTCAGTTAAGTAATGGAACAACAAGCCCTCGCAGTTCGTGGAGTCGGTGGATACCGACAGTATCGAATTCCTGCAATGGCGGTTACTCCATCTGGTCGAATAATTGCAATTTACGATGCCCGGCTTGATTTCGATGATTTGCCCGGACCTGTTGATCTAGTAATTCGTGCTAGCGATGACAATGGTGCAACTTGGTCTGAACAAAAGATATTTAGAAAACACGAAGGCATTTCAGGTTTTGGCGATGCCAGCATTCTTATCGACCCAACCTTTGGTGCAAATGGAAGAATTATTGTTCTTTATCAATGGACAAAAATTGCTGGTTTCTTTGAAAGCACCTTAGGAACAGATTTAACTGACCCATTAGTTGCTCACATTGCTAGATCTATCTCTGATGATGATGGAGTTACTTGGCGTCATGATGTGATCACAGAACAATTAAAAGATGCCAAAACTCCTGGAATTTTCGCTACCTCTGGAATAGGTGGCCGCATAGCGCATGGCGAGTTCGCAGGTAGATTGCTGCAAACCTTTGTATTACGCAGAGAATTTGAGCTTTTATCAGCGATTGGATTTAGCGATGATCATGGAGAAAATTGGCAACTGGGCGCCTACATTACTGGCGGCAATGAAACAGCGATAGCTGGATTAACTGACGGATCAGTTCTTGTGCACTCTCGCGCAACTCCATATCGAATCGTAGGCAGGTCGCAAGATGGCGGAAAAACTCTCACTTCATTAAACCCCGATCTAGCCCTAAGTGATCCAAGTGATAACGGATCACTTTTTGTTTTGAAAGATGGCGACGTAATTTGCACTCATAACCACGATTCGGATTTGCGTAGAAATACCGTTATGAAGAGATCGAAAGATGGCGGAGACACATGGTCATCAGGTATCTGCATCGAAGCTGGGAGCTCGGCATACTCGACAGCCTGCGAATTAGCAGATGGATCGATTGGTGTCTTGTACGAGAAAGATGCCTACCAAGAGATTGTCTTTGCAAAGTTGAACAAAGCTGAATTTCAACCGATTGACAAAATAGTTAACCCAAACCAAAACACGACAGATATTGAATTCACTGTGGTTCCTAGATATATCAGGCCAGCCAGAAATCAAGAGGTAGAGGCCGAAATATTAAATGTCCCAAAAGTTCCAGATGTAAATATGAATGGTTTTAACCTCACTGAAAGAAAAGAAGTTGGCCCAGCCGGCGGAACTACCAGCGGTGACCCTCTTTACACCGCCGAAGAACTTGAAAGAATTTTAGGACCCATTGCCCCGGGTCTACACGTTTCTGATGAGGTTAGATTTAGTGCCCGCATTTCAAATCATTTGTCATGCCCAATCGCGGATCTAAGGATTTATGATCGATTTGGGGAAATTATTAGTAAATTTGAAGCTATACCTGCGGGAAGTAAAGAGCGCATTCTAGATATTAGGCAAAAAATCACGAGTGATGATGTAAATATTGGTTATGCACGCTTTAATTTTGAATTAACTGGGGCGATTCGAAATTCGAAAGGTGCAGAGATCTCGGTTTTTACAAAGGTCGTCACCGTGGAGCTTCCCATTAATCAATGAGCAATAATGGAATTTGTTGGTGAGCAGCGATAATGTTTATTAGACTGTCGTCATGCCTCAATACAAAGTAGCGATAGTCGGAGCTGGCCCTGCCGGATATTTCGCTGCCCAAGCTCTTCAAAACTTACAAACTGCCGACCTTTCGTTTTCGATCGACATGATTGAGCGCTTACCAACACCCTGGGGCTTGGTTCGAAGTGGCGTTGCGCCAGATCATCCAAAGATTAAGACGGTTTCTAAAGTCTTTGAAAAGGTAGCGACGACAGAAGGCTTTAGCCTCTATGGAAATGTCGAGTTAGGTACGGATATCTCAATTGAAGTCTTGAAAGCAAAGTACGACGCCGTTGTCATTGCAACTGGTTCGGCGCTTGGAAAGAAACTTGGCATTCCTGGCGAAGATCTACCTGGCTCTATTTCGGCCGCGGAGTTTGTGCCTTGGTATAACGGGCATCCTGATTTTGCAGAATTTAAGCCAGAATTGAATTGCGAAACCGCAGTTGTAATTGGTGCGGGCAATGTCGCAATGGATGTTGCGCGCATGTTGGCACTAGAACCAACAGAGCTTGATGAAACTGACACAGCACTGCATGCAATTGATGCACTTAAAAATAGTTTGATTCGCGAAGTTGTGATTAGTGCGCGTCGTGGCCCCGAGCATGCAGCCTTTACTTCACCTGAACTTCGCGATCTTCCTAAACTCGAACATACAAATGTCTGGATGAGTAAAGCTGAAATTGATGCCGCAATTGTTCGCGCCGGCGATGCTCCCGAAAAAGATGTGAAGAGTAATTTGGATGCAATGCTTCTGATTGCTGAACGCGAAGCAACAAATCATGATCGCACTATGCATTTTCATTTTCTTGCTACTCCTAAAGAGATTAAAGGCAATGGCCGCGTCGAAGAGGTTGTTTTTCAAAAAACCGGAACTAACGAAACATTCAGCATTAAGTGCGGCTTAGTTATTACCGCAATTGGTTATGAAGCTGACGCAATTACTGGGATCCCTTTTGAAAAAGGAAAAGTTGTAAATACCGACGGACGAGTGGCGGAGAATTTATATGTAGTTGGTTGGGCTAAACGTGGCCCATCAGGTGTAATTGGTACAAATAAATCAGATGCTGCAGCGGTAATGAATTTATTGTTAGAAGACCTCAAAGAACCAAAGCCAGACTTTGATTTCACTTCACTAATTACAACAAATAAAGTGATTTCACAGAGTCATTGGGAATCAATTAATGCTGCAGAGATTGCAGCAGGTGAACCTCATGGAAAGCCACGAATTAAAGCGGTTTCTCGCGAGGAATTACTGAGTTTGGGTGGGCTGTAAAAAGCAGGTATCATTGCGACTTCGGTAAGCGCCCGTAGCTCAACGGATAGAGCATCTGACTACGGATCAGAAGGTTAGGGGTTCGAATCCCTTCGGGCGCACGTTACTTTTTCTTATATCCCTTCGGGCACACTGGTTTAACCGCAGTTACTTTTTTAACCAGTTTGCCTTTTACGCAAGTAATTGTAGTTTTCTTAGCAGCTGAATCCTTAGCCTTAGCTTCTGATTCTTGCTTAGCCTTCAATTCTGCAGCAGCCTTCTCAGCAACTAATTTAGCTTCTGCATCTTGTTTTGCTTTCAACTCAGCCGTAACTTTAGCTTCTGCTTCTTGCTTAGCCTTTAGTTCCTCCGCCGCCTTTTCAGCAGCAGCCTTTGCCTCAGCCTCTTGCTTAGCCTTTAGTTCCGCCGCAACTTTATCTGCTGCTGCTTTAACTTCAGCATCTTGCTTGGCTTTTAGCTCTGCGGCAGCTTTCGCGGCTGCGTCTTCCTTCGCTTTAATTTCTGCGGGGCAGATAGGAACGATTGGAAATCCAGTTAATTTTCCACAGTACTCGATTCGAGTTAGCGAAACAGTCTCTTCAAAAGCATCTTCACCTAGCGACTCTAAGTCATCTGGGATAGAAATCATTTTTAATACATCTGATTCCGCAAAAACTTTATCGCCCAAACTTTTTAACGATTTAGGCAACACGATTGAAACTAATTTTGTTTGAGAGAACGCAAGACTTCCTATACTCACAACCGAATTTGGAATTGTTATCGCTTCAAGCGGAGTCTCCAGAAAGGCGCTATCTCCGATTGCGGTGACTGAGTTAGGGATAGCTAGTGACGTAAGAGCGGTTTTAGAAAACACCCCTTCACCAATGCTGGTCAATGTGCTTGAAATTTTTATTGATTTAATTGGGGTTTCAAAAAAGGCATAATCACCAATAGTGGACATCGAATTTGGTATCTCAATTGACGTAAGGGCAGTCTGCGAAAATGCAAAATCACCGATGCTCGAAACCGAATCGGGGATTGTGATAGATGTAAGTGGAGTTTCAGAAAATGCTTTGCTTCCTATACTTGATACAGAATTCGGAATTATTACTGAAGTTAAACCCGTTCGAGAAAATGCGTAGTCATCGATAGCGGTTACCGAATTAGGAATCGAAACTTGAGTAAGCGGTGGCTCCAGGTATACATATGCTTCATCTAACTTTGATCCATCGAGCTTGGTTGCACGAGCGCTTTGCGTCGGTGGTGCACGCCAAAAGGCTCCAAAACCAATAATCTTTACACTCTTATCAATTACCAGAGAACCACTACATTTCTCGGCGTCAGTTAATACGCCTTCCGGCATTTGAACTTTATAGGTTGCGCTGCCGCCACATGGGAAAGTAACAATCTCTTCGGCCATGGCAGGGAGGGAAGTTAAGACTAAAAACCAAACCACCGAAAATCCGAAATACTTTCTCATTCTTGAAGTATAGGCATCAGCGCGAATATCGCTTATAGGTGAGCGAGGTAACCCCAGCATTTATAACAGGCAAGTTCTATTGAGTGAAACTTAACCATTGACGCAATTGGATTAACGCGCAACGCTAAGCACATGAAAATAACCCGACACTTTCTCGATGTGAATGGTCGCCGGGTTCATTATCGAAAGTGCGGCAGTGGCCCGACAGTGATTATGGTTCATCAAAGTCCAAGATCGTCTGCCGAATATGAAAAGTTAATGATCAAATGGGGAAGTTCATTTACTTGTATTGCGCCAGATTCGCCGGGTTACGGTCAATCCGAACCGCTTGCTATTGATTCACCAAACATAAATGATTTCGGTGACGGCCTAATTGAATTCCTAAATGTCCTAGGCGTGAAAGAAGTCGCCGTTTACGGTTTCCATTCAGGTGGCGCAATCGCAATGAATGCTCATGTTCGAAATCCAGGGCGCTTCACCGCGCTTGCATGTGGCGGATATCCGATTTGGACTGATGCCGAAATGGCACTTTATGCCAGTGGTTATTTACCTTCATTTAAACCAAGTAGCTATGGCGAACATTTAACTTGGGTTTGGTCTCGCATCCTTGAACAAAGTTGGTTCTTTCCATGGTTTAAGACAGATGCAACAACTCGTATGCGCAACGCACATGATGATATTGCTCGAGTTCATGCACAAGTAATGGAGTTACTTGATGCCGGAGATAACTATCAACATGGATATCGTGCTGTTCTATCTGCGCCAAGTGATATCCCGCCAGCAGCTGAAGAACATAACCCGGTTCTTATTGCCACCTATCAAGGCGATCCGCTTTTAGTTCACCTTGAGCGCCTACCTGAAATGCCTGCTGGCTGGTTAACCGGAAGTGCTGATAACCCAGTTGCACTCGAAGATTTATTCGGCGATTTCTTAAAGAATTTCCCGGCACCAAGCTATGAATCTTTTGCATCTGATAGCGATCGTGGTTTTATTTCGGTTGAAACCAAACACTTTGATGGCGTAATTCAGTGGAGTGGAAACCTAAACGCGACCAAGTTAGTACTACATAACGTAGGTGAATCGATCGAAATGATTCAAGACTCGGGATCACTACTAATTGATCTACCCGGGCATGGATTATCTGGAGATATCAGCGAAGCTGCCTCGCTTGATGACTGGGCAGAAATAATTAAATTAACTCTTACCAACCTTGGTGCTACGAAGATTAATTGTGTATCAGGTGATCAAATTTCCGCTTTATTAGCACTGGCTATCGCAAAAACTATTGGTGCTGAGTGTGTATGTGCGACTAATGCTCATATTCCTGCAGATGGCGAGAAATGGCAAGCTGCCCAACCTGATTTAACTCCTGATCGATACGGTAATTATTTAACTAGAGCGTGGCAAGTTGTTCGCGCTAGCCAATTCTTCTGGCCCTGGTTTGAAGCGAAGAACACAAATGCAATTGAATTTACCGCTTCTGAGATTGACCCAGAGTATTTAGCAACTGCTCATCGTTCTTTGATGCGAGCACGTTCACGCAAACAGCTAACTAAATTGTTATTTGCTGCCGATAAATCAGAACTAATAAAGAACACACCCAAAATATCCGAATGGCAATTAGCCGCTTGGGCTAAAGATCGCACCGATATCTGGAGGCCATAAATGTCACGACCATGGGTAGATTTTATCAATATCGACGAGCAAGAGTTGCAAAGTTGTAGCAATGAATTTGGCTCCTATAAGTTCCGAGTATTCGCAAATGGGACAACCAGAAATGAAGGACGCAATTCCAAAGTAATTGCACCAGGTCAATCAATAATGCTGGAACTCGATGGCAACACAGAAATTTTGACGCATGAAGCACCAGTAATGATTCGCGCCTTTGTATTTGAAGGAAATATCGCGCTTGATGGTAAAGAAGTTAAAGAGCGTACTTACATTGAAATCCCGGCCGGAAGCCAAGTTCCCACTGTTACTTCAGCGGGTAATGCACGCGTCTTTATTTCTTACGACGGAGAATATTTAGTCACTTCTGCTATCGCAAAAAATAACGACATAGTCATTAAATACACACAAGATTTAGTTTGGCGCTCACCGATAGTTTCTGACTTTCCTGGTGGAGCAGCTCGTAAAGCGTTCCACGATCACGGCGAATATGGCTCAGGAATATTAGGCATCTTGCCTGAATGGGATTCGCCATTTTATGAGTGGCATACCTTCAGCGAAGAAATCTTGATTGTTCAGGGCAGCATTATTTCTTCGTTCGGCACTATGAAGCGTGGCGCCTATTTATCTCATCCTGGTGGCGATGACACCGAGCATGGCCCGATGTACAGCAAAGAAGGCTGCCTAATGGTTGTTCTACGCGAAGGTCCAGTCGGCAACACGTTCACACCAGCTGACCCAGCCGAGGTAGCATCGCGCAGGGTTTAATTGAATTTACGAAGTCAAAATTTTTTAGAGATGGGATAGCACGTGCGCGATTTATCAGAACTAAGAAAACTACATAGTTCAAAATGGTTGCGCTACCCCGCAGATGTTTTACCACTACACGTTGCCGAAATGGATTTCGAAGTAGATCCAGGTGTTCGCGCAGTTCTTGCCGAAATGGTCGCTAAATCTGATCTTGGTTATTTAGGGCCAATTCCTGAAGTTCCAGCAGCATTTGTAGGTTTTGCACAACGACATTGGGGTTGGACCCCAGATGCTGCACAGATTCGCATGACCACCGATGTCGGAGTTGGCGCCGTTGAAGTTATTCGCGCACTTAGCAAACCGGGCGACAAAGTAATTGTAAATTCTCCGGTCTATCACAGTTTTTATATGTGGCTTGATGAGTTGAAGTTAACAACTGTTGATGCTCCCCTGATTCACGAAGGCGATATTTGGCGACTTGATATTGCAGCAATCGAAGCTCAATTCAAGGCCGGGGCACGTTTTATCTTGCTTTCAAGCCC
>JACCDP011276725.1_pt1 | contig 14959 bp, 10 predicted proteins | sample 7445841 | NCBI WGS metagenome assembly JACCDP01 (sample SAMN15323441, study PRJNA562643) | freshwater metagenome | isolation source: river surface water | place: USA:Blue River Watershed | collected 2017-08-17 | reverse complement strand
GCACCAAACCGGCCAGGGATTCTTCGCTGAAAGTCATGGCGGTGATCAGCATGCCCACCGAAAACAAGCCACCTGAAAATCCAATCAGTGACGTGCCAGTGCGAAACAACAAGGCTGAATCGAGCGGGGCCGAAAAAATCACACAAGCAAAAGCAGGCAGACCGAGCAGCACGCCAGCGCTGGCCAATCGGCAGGGGTCCATGCCTTTGCTCAACCACACCGACGACAGGTAAAAAGCCAACAAGGAGCCTGCGGCGCTCAGGGCGGTGAGCGAGCTGGTCATGCTCACATCCAAACCCAGGACTTCAGCACCGAAGGGCTCCAAGATGATGTCTTGCATGCTGAAGGCGGCTGTTCCCAGGCCCACCGTCCACAAAAAACGTTTCATACCGTGTTGGTTCAACAAGCGCTGCCAATTTTTTTGGAAGCCCTTGTCTTCACGCGGGCCGCGTTTGTCGGCACGTGCCTCTTGTTTCCACAAAGACATCAGGTTGAAGATGACGACAACAACGGCACAACCCTGGATGACTTGAATCAGGTGTGTCGGCGTGAAGTCCGTTAAAAACACGCCAAACACAATGCTGCTGGCGATCATGCCCAGCAACAACATGCTGTAGAGCAAGGCCACCACGCGGGGGCGCTTTTCATCATCGGACAAATCGCTGGCCAAGGCCATGCCAGCGGTTTGCGTGACTTGCATGCCAAAACCCACCAACACAAACGACAAGGTGACACCGATCATGCCCAACCATTCGGTGTTCGGCGGGGGATCTGACAACAACAGCAAGGCGAAGGGCATGATGGCCAAACCACCGAACAACAACAGTGTGCCCATCCACATGTAGGGGATGCGCTTCAAGCCCAGTGCAGAGGGATGGGTGTCGCTGCGGTATCCAATCAGGGCGCGCAAAGGCGCAAACACCACGGGAATGGCCACCGCCAAAGCCACCAACCACGCAGGCATGCCCAATTCGACAATCATGACCCGGTTCAAGGTGCCCACCAACAAGGCAGTGATCATGCCGATCACCGCTTGGAACAATGACAAGCGCAACAACTTGCCGATGGGCAGCTCTGTCGAGGCCGCATCTGCGAAAGGCACATAGCGCAGGCTTTGTGCTTTGAGCAAGTTGATGAACTTGGACTTCATGCTTGACGCCACTCCCAAGCTTGCGAGGTGTAAAAACCGCTGCTGATGCGCTGGCTGCGCCCTGCTTGCCAGGCCGTGCCTTGCAGCACCGCTTCCAGGCCCTGGTTCAAGTCCAGCGCCGACACGGGCTCCAGGGCCGGTGAACGGTCAGAACGCGGAAACAGTCGGCCCACGCTGTGCATCACGGCCAGCAAAGGTGTGCGCGGTGCAAAGGTGAACAAGATGGCGCGGCGTGTGCGCAGGGACAAGCCATGCACAGCTTTGACGATGTCTTGGGTGTCGTAGTGGATGAGCGAATCCATGCCGACCACGTAATCAAATTCACCCGTGGCGGGGCTGAGCATGTCGCCAGCCAAAAACTGGATGCTGCCTGGGCCTTGCACCGCGTCTTGCGCATAGCGTTCACGCGCCAACTGCACCAAGGTGGGCGAGAGATCGATGGCCACCACCTCGGCGCCGCGTTGCATGGCCAGGGCCGCCAAGGCACCGGTGCCGCAACCGGCATCCAGCAGTCGCATGCCGCGCATGTCTGGTGGCAACCAAGACATGAGGGTGCTGCGCATCTGGTCGCGGCCTTCGCGCACCGTGCGGCGAATCCGCCCCACCGGTGCATTGGAGGTGAGCACCTCCCAGGCCTTGGCCGCGGTTCGATCGAAGTAGTGCTCGATCTGCTCGCGTCGTTGCAAATAGCTGGTGTGGTCCATCAATCGAATCCCAACAGGTCAAAAATATCGCGGTCTTTCATGGGCACGGCAGGCAAGGGGTCACCACCCAACCACAAGGCTGCGGCCAAACGCATGTACTCGTCTTGGACTGCTTTCACTGCGGGCGTGGCTTCGAGTTCAAACAAGGTGGACTTGGACAAACGGCTGCGACGGATTTCATCCAGCATGGGAAAGTGCGCCATGGTTTTCAAGCCGGTGACCGCGTTGAACTTGTCAATCTGGTCGGTGGCGTCACTGCGGTTGGCAATCACGCCGCCCAAGCGCACGTTGTAGTTTTTCGCTTTGGCACCGATGGCTTGCACGATGCGGTTCATGGCGAAGATGGAATCGAAATCGTTGGCCGTGACGATCAAGGCGCGGTCGGCGTGTTGCAAGGGAGCCGCAAAGCCGCCACACACCACATCGCCCAGCACGTCAAAAATCACCACATCGGTGTCTTCCAGCAAATGGTGTTCTTTCAAGAGCTTGACGGTTTGACCCACCACATAGCCACCACAACCGGTGCCGGCAGGGGGGCCACCAGCCTCCACACACATGACGCCGTTGTAGCCCTTGAACACGAAGTCGTCCAAGCGCAATTCCTCAGCATGGAAGTCGACAGCTTCCAAAGCGTCGATCACAGTGGGCATGAGCTTTTTGGTCAGGGTGAAGGTCGAGTCGTGTTTCGGGTCACAACCGATTTGCAACACACGCTTGCCCATTTTGCTGAAGGCCACCGACAAGTTGGAAGAGGTGGTGCTTTTGCCAATGCCGCCTTTGCCGTAAACGGCAAACACTTTGGCGGTGCCAATTTTCAAGTTCGGGTCCATCTGAACTTGGACACTGCCTTCACCATCGGGTCGCCCTCCGCGTTTGATTGAGGACACCGGGACTGTGGCTGTTTCCATCATGCAAGTACTCCTTCTTGGACGCCTTCTAAGCGGTCCTCTAGCTCATCGCCTGCCTGTTGCAGTACCTTCATTGTTTCGGCGTCAGGTTTCCAGTACTGACGTCGAGACGCTTCCAACAAACGACCAGCCACTTTGGCTGAAGCCGTTGGATTGAGTTTGGCCAAACGTTCACGCATCTCGGGGTCGAGGATGAAGGTCTGGGCCAGTTGTTGATACACCCAGGGCTGCACTTGGCCGGTGGTGGCCGACCAGCCCATGGTGTTGGTCAGGTGGGCTTCAATTTGCCGCACACCTTCATAACCGTGTTGCAACATGCTTTCGTGCCACTTGGGGTTGAGCATGCGGGTGCGGGTTTCCAGGGCCACTTGTTCGGTCAGGCTGCGCACCACGCCATCGCCTTGGGTTTGGTCACCGATGTACACCGGGGGTGCGCTGGCTTGGTTGCCATCGCGTTGGTGTTTGGCCTGCAACACGGCGCGGCTGATGCCGCCCAAGGTGTCGAAATAGGTGTCGATGCTGGTCACGCCCAATTCAACGGAGTCGACGTTTTGATAGGTCAGGCTGACATTGGCCAAGGCGCTTTGCAGCAAGGCGTTGTTGCGCACGGGTTGACCTTCGCGACCATACGCAAAACCTTTGCGGTTGGTGAAGGCGTTGCCCAACTCGTTTTCTTCTTCCCAGCAGCTGCTGTCGATCAGGTGGTTGACATTCGCGCCGTATGCGCCTTCGGCATTGCCAAACACACGCAGCGAAGCGGTTTCCATGTCGCAGCCATTGGCTTGCATGAAGGCCAAGCTGTGTTTGCGGATGAAGTTTTGTTCTTCAGGTTCATCGGCGCTGGCCGCCATGAAACTGGCCTCGGCCAACAGCTTGATTTGCATGGGCATCAAGTCACGGAAGATGCCCGACAAGGTGATGACCACATCAATGCGAGGGCGTCCCAGCTCTGCCAATGAGATGAGTGCTGCACCCGCCAAACGACCATAGCTGTCAAACCGGGGCTTGGCACCCATGAGCGCCAGGGCCTGCGCCAAAGGGCCACCTTCCGATTTCAAATTGTCTGAACCCCACAGCACCATGGCGATGCTTTCAGGGAAACCTTGGCCATCCGCCGCGTAGCGTTGCAGCAATTTATCGGCTTGGCGTGTGGCATCTTTCACCGCAAAGGCGCTGGGCATGCGGAAGGGATCCAAGCCATGTAAATTGCGTCCAGTGGGCAGCACTTCAGGCATGCGCAGCAAATCACCACCGGGGGCGGGCTCGATGTAGCGGCCATCCAGAGCGCGCATCAGGCCTTGCAGTTCATGCTGTTGGCCCAGCATGCGGTTGGTGTCCACCAGCTGGTGAATTTGCTGCACTTGTGCGTCACTGAAACCATTCAAGGCTTTGGCCGGCAACTCATCTTCATCCACCAACTGCTGCAGCAACTCAGGCGCTTCGATGTTCATGGCCTTGGCCATGGCTTTCAGGGTGGACAAGCGCGCATCCCGCGTGGGGACACGCCCAATGACATGCAAGCCATCCGGAATCAGGGCGTATTCGAGTTCAAACAACTGGGCTTGCAAACCATCAATCCAGCTGGCGTCGTCATCCAACTGAGAGGGCACTTGCAAGTCCATGGCCCGTGCTTGCTCGTGCAACATCTGCATCAGTGACAGACGTTCGGATGCGTCTGTTTGCGCCTCGGCACGCCAGCGTTCCAGCGTTTGCTTGAGTTCAATCAGGCCTTTGTACAAACCCGCCTCGGTGATGCTGGGGGTCAAGTAGCTGATGAGGGTGGCGGCGGCGCGGCGTTTGGCCAGCGCACCTTCCGAGGGGTTGTTGGCCGCGTACAAATAAATGTTGGGCAGGTCGTGGATCAAACGCTCGGGCCAGCATTTGCCCGACAAGCCGGTTTGCTTGCCCGGCATGAATTCCAATGCACCGTGCGTGCCAAAGTGCAGCACCGCATCGGCCTTGTAGTCTTGGCGCAAATAGCGGTAGAAGGCACTGAAGGCGTGCGTGGGTGCAAAGCCTTTTTCAAACAACAGGCGCATCGGGTCGCCTTCATAGCCAAAGGCTGGTTGAACAGCGATCAGCACATTGCCCAGTTGCAAGCCCATCACAAACAAGCTGCGGCCATCGGTCAGGTGCTTGCCCGGGGCAGCGCCCCATTGGGCTTCAATCTCGCCCAGCCATTCTTCGTTTTGAATATGGTGCGACACCGGAATGTGGTGCACCACATTGGCTTGGGTGCCGTACTGCGCTGCATTGCCATGCAGCAAGGCATCACGCAAAGCATCGACACTGTCGGGCAGCGCCACCTTGTAGCCTTGGGTGGACAGGTTGTGCAAGGTGTTGAACAAGGATTCAAACACCGACAAATAGGCCGCCGTGCCCACGGCACCTGCATTGGGCGGGAAGTTGAAAATCACCACCGCGATCTTGCGGTTGGCACGCTCGGTTTGACGCAATTGCACCAATTTGTGCACCCGTGCGGCCAGCATCTCGGTGCGCTCGGCACAGGTGAACATGTGCTGGGTTTGGTGCGCTTTGGTGAAGGTGCAAGCACGTTGGCAACCGGTGCAAGTGGTGCCCTCGGCACCCGGGCGACCGCCATAGACCATGGGCACGGTAGAGCCATCGAGTTCGGGGATGGCCACCATGATGGTGCTTTCCACCGGCAACAAACCGCGCTCGGAGCCACCCCATTGGTCGAGTGATTGGAACTCGACAGGGTGCGCTGCGATGTAGGGCACATCGAGTTGCTTCAAGGCGGCTTGTGCGGCCTTGGCGTCGTTGTAGGCGGGGCCACCGACCAAAGAAAAACCAGTGAGCGACACCAAGGCTTGAATCACAGGCTGATCGCCCTTTTTGAAATAAGCGTCGATGGCGCAACGCGCATCCAAGCCGCTTGAAAAAGCAGGGATGACACGCAAACCCTTGGTTTCCAAAGCCTCGATGACCGCGTCGTAATGGGCGGTGTTGCCAGCCAACAAATACGAACGCAACACCAGCAGGCCCACGGCTGCTTGGTCTTGCCGTTTGATGTTGGGCAGGTCGCTGGATTTTTCAGAGAACAAACCCTTCATCCGCGGGTGGTAGACACCCACTTCGGGGTATTCCACCGGCGGCTGCAGTTCGGGCAAGCGGGCGAGTTGTTTGGCGGGCAGTTGGCCGTAGCGCTGCACCAGCATCAGGACCATGTGCAAGATGTTGTGCTCAGAGCCAGCCAACCAATACTGCATCACCAAGAAAAAGATGCGCACATCTTGCGCAGTGCCTGGAATGAAGCGCAGCAACTTGGGCAAGCGGCGCAGCATGGCCATTTGTTTGGCCCCCGCAGACGCGGGCTTGTCTTTGCCGTTCTCGTCTTTGGCGGAGGGGCGCAGTTTTTTCAGCAAGCCAATCAGGCCACCACTTTGTGTGTTGGCCACGTACTTGCCCATGCGGCCCAGTTGCATGACCTGGGGTGCCGACATGATGCAGACCATGGCATCCACCTCAAAGCGGCGCTGCTCCAACACATCGATGATGGGCAGGAAATGGTCTTCCATGAACAACATGGTGACGATGACCATCTTGGCTTGGGCCAGGTCATCGCGGCAGTGTTGCAAGCGGTCTTGGTTGTTGCGCCAATCGCTGGCAGCATGCACTTTCAAGCGCAAGCCCAGGTCGCTGAGTTGCAGCGCCACTTTCTCAAAAGCGCCCGACAAATGGTTGTCCATGGTGACCAGCACCACGGTGTTGGCGGCGGCCAACCGATCAGCGGCTGAAGTGGGCTTTGGCATCGTAGAGCGTCTCCACGGTGATGGTTGACACGCCTTGCTCGGTGGCGAAACGCTCGGTGTTGCGCTTGGCTTTGCCGCGTACAAAAAACGGGATCTTGCCCAGTTCTTTGGTGGCTTCAGGGGACCATTGGGTGGATGCGACTGCGTCAGCGGGCAACACAATCAATTCGGGTTCGGGCTTGGGGGCTTCGGGTTGGCGACGCGTGGAGCCCAAGTGCGAAGGCGCAGCGGTGTCGTTGAACTCGAAGTCGTCGCGGAACATGCCCAGCAAATGCTCTTCCAAGCCCATCATCAGCGGATGCACCCAGGTGTCAAACAAGACGTTGGCCCCTTCAAAGCCCATTTGTGGTGCGTAGCGGGCGGGGAAATCTTGCACATGCACGGGGGCCGAAATGACCGCGCATGGAATGCCTTGGCGCTTGGCAATGTGGCGCTCCATTTGCGTGCCCAAAATCAATTCGGGGTGCAACGCGGCGACTTGTTTTTCCACCGCCATGTAGTCGTCGGTGATGAGGGCTTCCACGCCATAGCGTTTGGCAGCATCGCGCACTTCGCGGGCGAATTCACGGCTGTAAGTGCCCAAGCCCACCACCTCGAAACCCATTTCTTCCGAGGCGAAGCGGGCTGCAGCCACCACATGGGAGGCATCGCCAAAGATGAACACGCGCTTGCCGGTGAGGTAGGTGGAATCGACCGATCGCGAGTACCACACCGAATGGCCGTCGTCTTCCAAATCGGTGGGCACGTTCACACCCGCCAAAGCCGCCACTTCGTTCACAAAGTCGCGCGTGGCGCCCACGCCAATCGGGATGGTTTTGGTGAAGGGCTGGTTGAATTGACGTTCTAGCCACAAAGCAGCAGTGTTGGCCACTTCGGGGTAGAGCACGACATTGAACGTGGCCAAAGGGATGTTTTGCAAGTCAGCCACACAAGCATTCAAGGGGGCCACCACATTCACTTGGATGCCCATGTCTTCCAGCAACTTGGTGATTTCTTTCACATCATCGCGGTGGCGAAAGCCCAAAGCGGTGGGGCCCAAGATGTTGCAGCTGGGCGCTTGCGCTTGGCGGTCAAAGCCCTCGGGCGGCGATACCGCCACATGGCGCAGCAGTTGGTAAAAAGTTTCAGCCGCGCCCCAGTTTTCTTTGCGTTGGTAGGCGGGCAATTCAAGTGGCACCACCGGGATGGGCAGTTGCAGGGCTTGCGCCAAACCACCGGGGTCGTCTTGAATCAGCTCGGCGGTGCACGAGGCGCCCACCAACATGGCGTTGGGTTTGAAGCGCGCATTGGCATGGGCCACAGCGTCTTTGAACAACTGCGCGGTGTCGCTGCCCAGGTCGCGCGCTTGGAACGTGGTGTAAGTGACCGGCGGGCGTTTGTGGCGGCGCTCGATCATGGTGAACAACAAGTCGGCGTAGGTGTCACCCTGCGGGGCGTGCAACACGTAATGCACATCTTGCATCGCGGTGGCGATGCGCATCGCACCAATGTGGGGTGGGCCTTCGTATGTCCAGAGCGTGAGTTGCATAGTTGCCTCAGGCGACCAGTTTGAGTCGACGAATCAGGGGGCGGCTGAACAAGCCTGCCAAGTCACCTGCTTGCTCGTAACCTTGGATCGGTGTGAACACCAATTCAATGGCCCATTTGGTGGTGAAGCCTTCGGCCTCCAAGGGGTTGGCCAAACCCAAACCGCAGACCACCAGATCGGGGTTGGCAGCGCGGCAACGGTCGAGCTGCAACTCCACGTCTTGGCCTTCCACCACGCGGGTGTTGGCTGGCAGTTGGTTCAGGTCGGCGTCCAGGTGTTTGCGGTGCACATAGGGCGTGCCGACTTCGGCCAGGTGCATGCCCAACTCGTGGTGCAGAAAACGCGCCAGCGGGATTTCCAACTGTGAGTCGGGGAAGAAAAAGATTTTTTTGTCTTGCAGTTCGGGGCGGTGTTTGCTGATGGCTTGCACCGCGCGTTTGCGGGGTGCATCGATGGCGGCTTCAAACACCTCGTTGGTGACACCGAAAGCCTGGGCAGCTTCTGCCAACCAAGCAGTGGTGCCTTGGGCACCCAAAGGGAAGGGCGCGGGCAGGTGTTGGGCACCCAGGTTTTCCAAGGCACGGGCAGTGTCGGCCAAGAAAGGTTGGGCCAACAAGAACACGGTGCCGGGTCCCACGCTGGGCAATTGCGTGCTGCGACGTGGCGGGAAAAAGTCGACCTCAGTCAGTCCCATCTTGCCAAACAAACTGCGGAACTGGTCTTCCACCACATCGGCCAAGGTCCCCACCACCAACAATTTTTTCTGTTCGGTTTCGGTGGTTTTCAGGGTGGGCACCAAAGCGGCCAAACAAGCGTCTTCGCCTTGGGTGAAGGTGGTTTCGATGCCGCTGCCCGAGTAGTTCAGCACCTTGACGCCGCCGTTTTGACTGTATTGGGTGCTCAGGCGGTAGGCCGCGCGGGACAAATCGAGTTTGATGACTTCAGAGGGGCAAGAACCGACCAAGAACAACAGCTTGATGTCGGGGCGGCGTTCCAATAAATCAGCGACGATTTTGTCGAGCTCTTCGTTGCAGTCGGCCAAACCGGCCAAGTCGCGCTCGTCGATGATGGCGGTGCCAAAGCGTGGCTCGGCAAAAATCATCACGCCGGCGGCAGACTGGATGAGGTGGGCACAGGTGCGCGAGCCCACCACCAAGAAAAACGCGTCTTGAATTTTGCGGTGCAACCAAATGATGCCGGTCAGGCCGCAAAACACCTCGCGCTGGCCGCGCTCTGTGGTGATGTCAGGGGCGCATGCTTCGGCGGCGGCGCTGCGAATCGGGATGACCGGGCTCATGCAGAGGCTCCTTCAGGCAGTGCGGGGCTGAGCGACAGGGCTTCTGCTTGCAAGCGTGCGGCCCGCAATTTCCAAACAAACTGCGCAGCGTTGATCAGGTAGGCGGCGTAGGCGGCCAAAGCCAACCAGAGTTGCTGCTGGGCCGACAAGCTGCCGGTGAACCAGGCCCACAAATACGCGGTGTGCAAGGCCAGCACCAACATGCTGAAGACGTCTTCCCAAAAGAAGGCATGGGCGAACAGGTATTGGTCGAACACCACTTTTTCCCAAATGCAGCCCGTGACCATGATGGTGTAGAGCGCGATGGTTTTCACCACCACCGAGTACAAGGCCATCTGCTCACCTTCACCGGTCATCAGGCAGCGCACCACCAACCCCAGGCTGACCAAGAAAATCAGAAACTGAACCGGTGCCAAGACGCCTTGTACCAATGTCCACACGGAGGCGTCCCGCCGGATTTTTTGTTCCGGCGTGTAGAGCATGTGTGTGGGCGGGCTGTGGTCGGACATGTCGGTTGTGGTGGCTTTCGGTGTGCTTCGACTTTAGGGGGCAGGTGCCCATCTGTCAACCCAAGTTGACGTATTTATTTGTTTACAAAACTAGGGTTTTCCATAGGAAAGCAATTGAAAATACAGATAAAACTATTCCGTCTGAGAATTTCAAAGCTTCATACAAGGGTCTCGTATGGAAAGCAGTGCGCTGTCCTTCAATGTGGAAACCGCAGCCTCGCACCATGGCGTGGGCGGCTTGTTGCTGCACACCCTCAAGCAAGCCACGCAGTTCGCCCCGGTGGATCATGGGCGCTTGGACATGAAGCAGGTCCATGGCTTGTGCCAAGCCAGTCTGCAGGGGCCGGACCAGGTCAGAGACATGGTGCAGCACTGGCTGGCATCCGGCGTGGACATTGAAGACGTGTACTTGGAAGGCATCACCCCTGCAGCCCGTTTGATGGGCCAGTGGTGGTGCGATGACGTGCTGGATTTCGCCAGCGCCAGTTTGGGCCACGCCCGTTTGCGCCATTTGTTGTTCGAATTGAGCCCGGTGTTTTTGAAAAACGCCAGCGGCCAAGCCAAGGGCTTGGGTTGTTGCGTTGTCGGGGCCTTCCAAACCCAGCACACCATGGGCAGCTTCATGCTGTCCGAATTTTTCCGCCGCACCGGTTGGCAAGTCAACCTGTTGGAGTGCGATTCAGCCGAAGAATTGCTTAAAAAAATGGCATCGGATTGGTACGATTTGCTCGCTATTTCGCTCAGTTGTGAGCAACAACTACCTGAAATTCGTCGGTGTATAAAGAACATCAGGCAATCCTCTGCCAATCCGCAGATTCAAATCATGGCGGGTGGCCCTTTGCTCCACAACCACCCCGACTTGCTGCTGAATCTGGGCGTGGAGGTGGTCGCCGAAGATGCCCGGGTGGCGCAGGAGCGGGCTTTGGAGCTGGTCATGGCCGTCCGATGCCGAAGTCAAATAGAGTTGACGCTGGTGAATGTCAATTAATTATGAGCTTTTGTCTCTAAAAGTCATAACTTCTGTACACTATTGACATTGACAAAGCCAGACCAACACCCCCAAAAATAATATGAAGATTCCCAGTTTCACCGCCGATAAATTGGCCCAATTGATCGGTGTGGCGTCGGATATCGCGCTGCTGGTGGATGAAAAGGGCATGGTGGTGGATGTCTCGGTGCGCAAAAACGAGTTGGCAACCTTGTCTTGCCAAACCTGGGTGGGCAAGTCCTGGGTCAGCACGGTCACCCCGGAAAGTGTGCCCAAGGTGAAGGAAATGCTGGTGGCGCCCACGGCCAACCCCGACATGCGCTGGCGGCACATCAACCACCCGTCCATGCAGGGCGAGGACGTGCCCATCCAATACGTGGCGCTGCATTTTGAGAAAGAACACCGCACCTTGTTGCTGGGACGCGACCTGGGGGGCATTGCCGTGTTGCAGCGCCGTTTGGTGGAAACCCAGCAGTCCATGGAGCGCGACTACCTGCGGCTTCGCCACATCGAAGCCCGCTACCGCATCTTGTTCGACACCTCCAACGACCCGGTGATGGTGGTTGATGCCTTGAGCCAAAAAGTGGCCGAAGCCAATGTGGCCGCCATGGGCCTCATGAAAGACCAGACCAAGCGCTTGGTGGGTCGCGACCTGCTCGATTGTTTTGATGTGCAAAGCCACGACGAGGTGCAGTCCCTGCTGCGCATGGCCCATGCCACTGGGCGCATCGAGGTGTGCCGCGTCAAATTGCTGGGCTCGGATCACGTCATCACCCTGACTGTGACCGTGTTTCGCCAAGAGGGTGGGGCCCAGTTTTTGGTGCGTTTCCTGCAAGCCGACCCGGTCTCCACCAGCCCGCTGGATTCCGACCAAACCCTTTACGCCGAGGCCATGCAGCGTGCCCCTGAAGGCTTTGTGCTGACCGATAAAAACGGTCAAATCCGCTCGGTCAATACAGAATTCATGGCCATGGTCGGGGCCACCGCCCAGTCGCAGTTGCAGGGTCAAAGCCTGGACCAATGGCTGGTGCGTGGCAGTGTGGATTGGGGGGTGCTCAACACCCATTTGCGCCAACAGGCCAATGTGCGCGGCTTCGCCACCGACATCCGCAGCATGTCCGGCCTCAATTTGGCGGTGGACATCTCAGCCGTGGCCATCTCCGACAAAAGCCAGATGTTCGCGTTTTTCATCCGCGACACCAGCCGCCGCCGTCAGCAAGAAACCCCGGCATCGGGTGGCATGGCCGGCTCGGTGGCCGAACTCTCACACCTGGTGGGCCGCATGCCGATGAAAGACATCGTCAATGAAACCACCGAAATGATCGAGCGCATGTGCATCCAGTCCGCACTGGAGCTGACCCACAACAACCGCGCCTCCGCCGCCGAAATGCTGGGCTTGTCCCGGCAAAGCCTGTATGTCAAATTGCGGCGATTTGGCATCATTGACGACAACGAAGCGGTTTGAAAGTGTAAATCCCAGTTGACATTGTTGTCTGTATTGACACAATGTCAGCATGAACCGTCCCGACCTCGCCACTGTCGCCGAGCTGCTCAAACCCATCACCTGGTTTCCGCCCATGTGGGCCTTCGCCTGCGGCATGGTCTCCACGGGTCAATCCTTGAGCGACAACTGGCTGCTCATCATTGGCGGCATCTTGCTGGCCGGGCCTTTGGTCTGCGCCACCAGCCAAGCGGTGAACGATTGGTTTGACCGCCATGTCGACGCCATCAACGAGCCGGATCGGCCCATTCCTTCGGGCCGCATGCCCGGGCGCTGGGGCCTCTACATCGCCGTCCTATGGACAGTGCTGTCTTTGTTGTGGGCGTGGCAACTGGGTCCTTGGGGCTTTGCCGCCAGTGGTTTGGGGCTGGTCTTGGCCTGGGCCTACAGCGCCCCCCCTGTGCGATTGAAAGCCAACGGTTGGTGGGGCAATTCCGCCTGTGCGCTCAGCTATGAAGGTTTGGCTTGGGTCACGGGTGCGGCCGTCATGTTGGGCGGGGCCATGCCCTCGCAAGACACCATCGTGTTGGCCTTGCTGTTCAGCTTGGGGGCGCACGGCATCATGACCCTGAACGATTTCAAAGCGGTGCAAGGCGACGCGCTCATGGGCGTGCGTTCCTTGCCAGTGCAAATGGGTGTGACCAAAGCGGCCTGGACCGCTTGCGGCTTCATGCTGGTCGCGCAGTGGGCAGTGGCCGGTTTGTTGATGCATTGGGGCTCACCGAATGCGGCCTTGGCCGTGGTGCTGCTGAGTGCAGCGCAACTGCCGCTGATGGTTCGCTTCATTCAACAACCGGTTGAAAAAGCCTTGAGTGTGAGTGCTTTTGGTGTGCCGCTGTTTGTCAGCGGCATGATGGTCAGCGCGTGGTCGCTGCGTGGTTTGCAGGAGGTGGTGTCATGAGTGCAACAGGGTTCACTTGGCTGCAAATTGCCCGTCTAGGTTTGATCCAAGCTTGCATGGGTGCGGTGGTGGTGGTCACCACGTCCACCTTGAACCGCATCATGGTGGTGGAGTTGGCGCTGCCCGCGTTGCTACCTGGTTTGTTGGTGGGCTTTCACTACCTGGTGCAAATGGTGCGACCGCGCATGGGCTTTGGTGCCGACCAAGGACGCCGTTGCACGCCTTGGATGATGGGCGGCATGACGGTGTTGGCCAGCGGCGGCTACTTGGCCAGCGTCGCCACGGTGCACATGGCGCAGGACTTGACGGGCGGCATCGCCTTGTCCGTGCTGGCGTTCAGCTTGATTGGGTTTGGCGTCAGTGCCTGCGGCACGTCGTTGTTGGTGCTCATGTCCAAGCGCGTGGCTGAAACACGCCGCGCCCCGGCGGCCACCGCGGTTTGGATGATGATGATCGTTGGCTTCGCGGTCACCGCCATCACGGTGGGCAAATTGCTGCAACCCTATTCGCCCGAGCGCTTGCTCGACATCAGTGCCAGCCTGAGTGTCGTGGTGGTGATCATCACGGGCTTGGCCTTGTGGGGCTTGGAGGGCCAAGCCAGCAGCGTGGTGTCGGCTGATAGCCAGCCAGCGCACCCACAAAATTTCAAACAAGCCTTGGCCAGTGTGTGGAACGAACCGCAAGCCAAAGCCTTCACCGTGTTTGTGTTTTTATCCATGCTGGCCTACAGCGCCCAAGACCTGATCTTGGAGCCGTTTGCGGGAGCCAGTTTTGGTTTGACACCGGGGGAGACCACGCAGTTGTCGGGCCTGCACCACTCGGCCGTGTTGTGTGGCATGTTGATCGTGGCCCTCGCGGGCAGTTCATGGATGGCGGGGCGCATGGGCTCGGTGCAATCTTGGATGGTCGGTGGTTGTGTGGTGTCGGGCGTGGCCATGGTGGGCTTGTGCTTGGCGGGTCTGTCGGGGCCACCGTGGCCGCTCAAAGCCAATGTGTTCTTGCTGGGTGTGGCCAACGGTGCTTTCTCCATCGCGGCCATCGCCACCATGATGCGCTTGGCCACCCAAGGTGGTGAAGACCGCGCCGGCACCCGCATGGGTTTGTGGGGCGCGGCGCAAGCCATCGCCTTTGGTGTCGGTGGCTTGCTGGGCACCGGTGCCAGCGATTTGTCGCATTGGTTTGTCCATGCACAAGGCACTGCTTATGCGTGGGTATTTGGTTTCGAAGCGCTGATGTTTGCCATGTCAGCCGCGTGTGCGGTGTGGGTGGGGCGTTACGACGCACCGCGCACACCTTCTTTGTCTGTGCCGGCCAGCCATCATTCCAAGGAGTTGGGCCATGAATACTGATACCTATGACGTGATCGTGATTGGCGGTGGACCCTCGGGGGCCACGGCGGCCGACGACCTGGCCTTGCGCGGTTGGAAGGTGTTGTTGCTGGACCGTCAAGGCCGCACCAAACCTTGTGGCGGAGCCATCCCACCACGCTGCATCAAAGACTTTGAAATCCCCGACCATTTGCTGGTGGCCAAAGCCCGCTGTGCCCGCATGATTTCCCCCAGCGACAACAAGGTGGACATCCCCATCGAAAACGGTTTTGTCGGCATGGTCAACCGTGACAGCTTTGACGAGTGGTTGCGTGAACGCGCACGCTCGCATGGCGCAACACGCTTGCGCGGTTCGTTCTCCAAAATCAGCCG
>JACCDP011173333.1_pt1 | contig 14964 bp, 14 predicted proteins | sample 7445841 | NCBI WGS metagenome assembly JACCDP01 (sample SAMN15323441, study PRJNA562643) | freshwater metagenome | isolation source: river surface water | place: USA:Blue River Watershed | collected 2017-08-17 | reverse complement strand
GCGGTGGGGGATTCCGCACCGGGCGCCGACGCTGCGGCTGGCGGGGCGGGTGCCGGTGGGACCGCCGGCACGGCCGGCGACGGCGGCCACTGATCAGCCTCTCGGCGCAGCGCTTTCCGTTCGCAGAATCTCGCGGGCCAGGGTCCGCATCGCAGGCACCGACCGGTCAGCTGCCACACAGGCCTGGGCCTGTGCAAACTGCCTGAAGTTGCGCTGGGTGGAAGCCGCATAGCCCGGGTCGTAGTGCAGCGTCAGCAACTCCTGCACCACCCGCCGCAGTTCGCCGGCTGCCACCCAGGCTTTCCAGCGTTCCACCACCTCATGGCCGCGCAGCGGCACCAGCGCTTCCAGCCGCGAGCAAAACAGCGCCGGGTCGCGCACGAACAGGTCGTAGTCTTCCATCAGCAGTTCCACCCGCTCGGTGTCCGGCAGGTCCAGCCGCAGGCAGGCACTTGCGCGCATCGCGTCGATCAGGCAGGCGGGCACGGCGACGTTGCCCACCTTCTTGCTCTCGCTTTCCACATACACCGGCCGCGCGGCGTCGAAGCCGCGCAGCGCGCTCCAGATGCGGGTGTCAAACTGCTTCTGGCTGGGCTGCGGCTGGTCTGGCAGCAGGCCCAGCACCGAGCTGCGGTGGCTGGCCAGCGCTTCGAGGTCGAGCACCTGCGCGCCCTCGGCAGCCAGGGCCTGCAGCAGCCGCGTCTTGCCCGAGCCGGTCGGGCCGCAGATCACCCGGTAGTTCAGCCGCTGCGCCAGTGCCGGCAGCTGTACCAGCAGTTCCGCGCGGAAGGCCTTGTAGCCGCCCTCGATCAGATGCACCCGAAAGCCGATCTGGCCCAGCACATGCGCCAGCGATCCGCTGCGCTTGCCGCCGCGCCAGCAGTACACCAGCGGCTGCCAGTCCCTGGGCTGGTCGATCACCTCGCGCTGGATGTGGCGCGCGATGTTGGCTGCCACCAGCGCGGCACCGCGCTTCTTGGCCTCAAACGGGTTGACCTGCTTGTACAGCGTGCCCACCTCGGCGCGTTCCGCATTCACCAGCGACGGCCAGTTCACCGCGCCGGGCAGGTGATCCTCTGCAAACTCGTCTTCGCTGCGCGCATCGATCACCGCGCTGAAGGCTGAAAGCCGCGCGATGGCATCGGCGGCGCTGATGGTGTGCAGGCTCACAGCAGCTTTCTGAGCTCGGGCCAGACGTTGTCGAGCATGCGCGGCTGCGCGTCCTCATTGGGATGGATGCGGTCGGCCTGGAACCAGCGCTGCGCATCGGGCTGGTCGGCAAAGCCCTTGAGGAAGAACGGCACCACCGACGCGCCTTGCGCCTTGGCCACCCGCGGGAACACCGCGGCGAAGTCGCGTGTGTACTGCGCGCCGTAGTTCGGCGGCACCTGCATGCCGACCAGCAGCACGCGCGAGCCGGCGGCCTTGGCGTCGCGCGTCATGCTGGCCAGGTTGTCCTCGGTCAAGGATAGCGGCAGGCCGCGCAGCGCGTCGTTGCCGCCAAGTTCAAGAATCAGGTGGGTGGGCTTGTGCTGCGCCAGCAAGGCGCCGAGCCGCGAGCGCCCGCCCGAGGTGGTTTCGCCGCTGATGCTGGCGTTGACCACGCGCGCTGCGATCTTCTCGCGCGCCAGGCGCTGCTCGAGCAGTGCCACCCAGCCGCGACCGCGGGTGAGGCCGTATTCGGCGCTGAGCGAGTCGCCGAGGACCAGCAGGGTGCGCTGTGCAGGGCCAGACGCCAGCGATGTACGAGCGCACGCAAGGCCAAAGAGCCCCACGCCGGCAGCGGCCATGGCCCGCGCGATACAGTCGCGGCGTCGAATCGAAAAGCCCCCCATGTCCGAACCCGTCATTTCCGTCGAGCACCTCTTCAAGTCCGTGACCGACGCCACGGGAACGCTCGATATTCTCCGCGATGTGGATTTCCGCCTCGCGCCGCGCGAGACGGTGGCCATCGTCGGCGCCTCGGGTTCGGGCAAGAGCACGCTGCTGTCGCTGATCGCCGGCCTGGACGTGCCCAGCCGCGGCACGGTGCGCCTGGCCGGCACCGACCTGTTCTCGCTCAACGAAGACCAGCGCGCGGCGCTGCGCGCACGGCAGGTCGGCTTCGTGTTCCAGAGCTTTCAGCTGCTGGGCAACCTGAGCGCGCTGGAAAACGTGATGCTGCCGCTGGAGCTGGCCGGCCGCCCCGATGCGCGTGCTGCGGCCACCGCGATGCTGCAGCGCGTGGGCCTGGGCGAGCGGCTGGGCCACTACCCCAAGGTGCTGTCGGGTGGCGAGCAGCAGCGCGTGGCGCTGGCGCGCGCCTTCGTGGTCGAGCCGTCGGTGCTGCTGGCCGACGAGCCCACCGGCAGTCTCGACTTCGCCACCGGCGAGCGCATCATGGACTTGATGTTCGAGCTCAACCGCGAGCGCGGCACGACCCTGGTGCTGGTGACGCACGACCGCGGCATCGCTGCCCGCTGCCAGCGGGTGATCACGATTGCGGCGGGGCAGGTGGCTTCAGACGCAGCCACCGCTGCCGCCTGAGCCGGCTTCGCACGCACGCCGATAATCGGCGCATGTCTGCTCCCAAGGTCCTGTTTGGCTTTCATGCGGTGGGCGTGCGCCTGAAGACGGCGCCGCACAGCGTGCTGGAGGTCTATTACGACGCCTCGCGCCGCGACGCGCGCATGCGCCAGTTTGTCGAGCGCGCCAAGGAGGCCGGCGTGCGCCTGATCGAGGCCGACGGCCTGCGGCTGTCGAAGCTGGCGGGCAGCCACGGCCATCAGGGCGTGGCCGCGCGGGTGCAGGCGGTCGAGCAGGCGCGTTCGCTGGATGACTTGCTGGATCAGTTGTCGGAGCCGCCGCTGCTGCTGGTGCTCGACGGCGTGACCGACCCGCACAACCTGGGCGCCTGCCTGCGCGTGGCCGACGGTGCCGGCGCGCATGCGGTGATCGCGCCCAAGGACCATGCGGTGGGCCTCAATGCGACGGTGGCCAAGGTGGCCAGCGGCGCGGCCGAGACCGTGCCGTACTTCATGGTGACCAACCTCGCTCGCACCCTCGGCGAGCTTAAGGAGCGCAATATCTGGTGCATCGGTGCCAGCGACGACGCGCCCAAGACGCTGTATCAGGTGGACCTGAAGGGCCCGGTGGCGCTGGTGCTGGGGGCCGAGGGGCCCGGCATGCGCCAGCTCACCCGCAAGACCTGCGATGAACTGGTAAGCATCCCGATGCGTGGTGCCGTCGAAAGCCTGAATGTGTCGGTGGCCAGCGGCATCTGCCTGTACGAGGCGCTGCGCCAGCGCGGCGCTTGAAGCCTGCGCTCAGGCGCTGGCGGCCTGGAGCGCAGCCATCGAGGTGGCGTCCAGCCGCAGCCGGGTGGCAGCCACCAGCTCATTCAGTTGCGCGAGCGAGGTGGCGCTTGCAATCGGCGAGGTCACGCCGGGCTGCGCCATCACCCACGCCACCGCCACCTGCGCCGGCGTGCAGCCGTGGCGCTGCGCCACTGCATCGAGGGCGGCCAGGATCTTCAGCCCGCGCGGGTTCAGGTACTTGGTGGTGGTGTTGATGCCGCGCGCGCTTTTACCGATGTCGGCGCGGCTGCGGTACTTGCCGCTCAGGAAGCCGGCCGCCAGCGCATAGAAGCTGATCACGCCGACCTGCTCGCGCCGGCACAGCGGCCCAAGCGCGTCCTCGAACACCGCGCGGTCGTACAGGTTGTACAGCGGCTGCAGGCTCTCGTAGCGCGGCAGCGCGAGGCGCGCGCTGGTCTGCAGCGCCAGTTCGAGCCGCGGCGCGGTGTAGTTGGATGCACCGATGGCGCGCACCTTGCCCGCGCGGATCAAGTCGGCAAAGGCGCCCAGCGTCTCCTCCAGCGGCGTATCGGCATCGTCGTCGTGCGACTGGTACAGGTCGATGCAGTCGGTCTGCAGCCGGCGCAGCGAGTCCTCTACCGCAGCACGGATGTACGCAGGCTTCAAGCCCTTGCGGTCCGGGCCCATCGGCTTGCCGACCTTGGTGGCAATGACCACCCGGCTGCGCTTGCCGCTGGCCTTGAGCCACTTGCCGATGATGGCTTCGGATTCGCCGCCCGCATGGCCCGGTGCCCAGATTGAATACACGTCGGCGGTGTCGATGAAGTTGAAGCCTGCATCGACCCACGCATCAAGCAGGCTGAACGAGGTGCGCTCGTCCGCAGTCCAGCCGAACACATTGCCGCCAAAGCACAGCGGGCTGACCTGCAGGCCACTGCGGCCGAGTTCACGGGTTTGCATCAGGTGTCTCCGTTGGAGGAAAGGAATCAGACCCAGCCAAGGGCGCCCAGCAGGCCGCCGGCGCCCAGCAGCCACAGCAGGTGGATGCGGGTCTTCCAGACCAGCAGGGTGCTGACCACGGCAATCGTCCACAGCGGCCACTGCGTGAGGTCGTAGCCCGCGCCGGTGGCAAGAATCCAGCCGGTGGCCACCAGCAGCGCCACCACCACCGGCGCCATGCCTTGCTTGAAGGCGCGCACCGCCAGCAGCTCGCGGTTGCGGTGGGCCCAGCGGGTGGCGGCCCAGGTGAGGGTGCAGCTCGGAATCATCACGCCGGTGAGGGTGAGCGCAAAGCCCAGCAAAGCGCCCGGTATGCCGGCGGCATTCAAGCCGACATGCCAGCCCATCAGGCCGACGAACAGCACATTGGGCCCGGGGGCGGCTTGTGCGATGGCGATGGACGCGCTGAACTGCGGATCGCTGATCCACATCTTCTGGTCCACCAGGAAGCGGTGCATGTCGGGGGCCACGGTGATGGCGCCACCCACCGCCAGCAGCGACAGCGTGGCGAAGTGCAGGAACAACTGCAGCCAGTCGGCAGTGGCCAGCGTGATGCTCATTGCGCTGCCTTCATCCCGCGTCAGGCCTTCAGCCGGTGCCAGGTGATCACACAGGACGCACCGCCCACACCCAGCAGCACCCACGCCAGCGGAACGCGCGCCAGCGCCACCAGCGCAAAGCACAGCACGGCCACGGTGGCGCACATCGGCACGCCCAGCGGATGGCGGCGCAGGGCCGGCACCAGTTTCAGCCCGGTGGCCGTGATCAGGCCGGCGGCCACAGCGCCCATGCCGCGCAGCGCGCCGGCCACCTGCGGGTGGTGCGAGTAGTTGGCGTAGACCAGCGCGAGCGCCAGCACGATCAGCATCGGGGCGGCCAGCACGCCGGCGAGCGCCGCCACCGCACCGCGCAGCCCGAAGTGCCGGTCGCCAATCATGATCGCGAGGTTGATCACGTTCGGGCCGGGCATGGTCTGTGCCACCGCCCAGTCCTCGACGAACTCCTCGGGCGTGAGCCAGCGCTTCTTCTCGACGATCTCGCGCTGCACCACTGCCAGCACGCCGCCGAAGCCCTGCAGCGCCAGCCAGGTGAAGGACCAGAACAGGTCGGCGGGCGAGTGCGGACGCGGGCGATCGGTCACGGGCAGGTCACGCAGGTGGCTTCAGTACACCGGCTGATGCCTGCGAATGGTGTCGATCACCTCGGGGGCCAGCGCAAAGCCCTTGCCGTGCGCAGCCGCCAGTTCGGCGCAGCGCCTGGCGAAGGCATCCACGCCCTGGCTGTAGATGAACTGCATCGCGCCACCGGTCCAGGCCGGAAAGCCGATGCCGAAGATCGAGCCGATGTTGGCGTCGTGCACCGTGGTCAGCACGTTCTCGTGCAGGCAGCGCGCGGTTTCCACCGCCTGGCGGTACAGCAGCCGGTCCTTCAGCGTCTGGATGTCCCAGGCGGCGCCGGGCTTCTCGAAGCGTGCCTTGAGTTCGGGCCACAGGTGCTTCTTCGCACCGGCCGGGTAGTCGTAGAAGCCGCCGCCCGCCGCGCGGCCGTTGCGCTTGAGCTCCTTGACCATCTTCTCCACCAGCAGCTCGCCAGGTGTGGCCTCATGGGTCTTGCCTTCGGCGGCCAGGTCCGCGCGGGTCTGGTCGAGCACGTGGACCGAGAGCGACAGGGCGGTTTCGTCCAGCACCGCCAGCGGCCCGACCGGCATGCCGGCCTGGATGCCGGCGTTCTCGATCGCTGCAGCCGGGATGCCTTCGCCCAGCATCGCGGCGCCTTCCATCACGAAGGTGCCGAAGGTGCGGCTGGTGTAGAAGCCGCGTGAATCGTTCACCACGATCGGCACCTTGCCCAGCGCCTGCACATAGTCGAAGGCGCGCGCCACGGTCTCGTCGTCGGTTTGCTTGCCGCGGATGATCTCCACCAGCTTCATCTTGTCCACCGGGCTGAAGAAGTGGATGCCGATGAACTTTTGCGGCCGCGCACTGGCGGTGGCCAGCCCGGTGATGGGCAGGGTAGAGGTGTTGCTGGCGAAGAAGCCGCCTTCGGCCAGCATGGCCTCGGCCTCCTTGGTGACTTGTGCCTTGAGCTCGCGGTTCTCGAACACCGCCTCGATGATCAGGTCGCAGCCCTTGAGGTCGGCCACATTCGTGGTGGCGTGGATGCGGTCGAGCAGCGCCTTCTGGTCGTGCGGGCTCATGCGGCCCTTGTCCACGCGCGGCTGCGTCAGCTTGACGCTGTAGGCCTTGCCGGCGTCGGCCTTGTCCTGCGATACGTCCTTCAGCACGGTGGCGATGCCGCGGCTGGCCTGCGCGTAGGCGATACCCGCGCCCATCATGCCGGCGCCCAGCAGGCCGACCTTCTGCGGCTTGTACTTGGGCACCTCCTTCGGACGCGACTGGCCGGACTTGATCGCGTTCATGTTGAAGAAGAAGGTGTTGACCATGTTGCGCGCCACCGGGTGCGCAGCGACCATGGCCAGATAGCGGCTTTCGATGCGCATCGCGGTGTCGAAGTCCACCTGCGCGCCCTCGACCATCGAATTCAGTGCCGCCTCGGGTGCCGGGTACAGGCCGCGCGTCTTCTGCTTGAGCACGGCGGGCGCCACGCTCAGCATGCCGGCCACCTTGGGGTTGCTGGGCGTGCCCCCGGGCATCTTGTAGTCCTTGGCGTCCCAGGGCTGCTGCGGCGCGGGGTTGGCCGCGATCCATGCCAATGCGGCGCTGCGCATCGCGGCAGCGGCATCGGCGTCGTTGGGTACCAGCTGGTGAATCACGCCGAGTTCGAAACCCTCGCGCGGGTTGAACAGCTTGCTCTCCAGGATGTAGGGCTGTGCGCCCATCAGGCCCAGCAGGCGCGTCATCTTGGTGATGCCGCCGGCACCGGGAATCAGGCCCAGCGTGATCTCGGGCAGGCCGAACTGCGTCTTGGGGTTGTCCACCGCTATGCGGCAGTGCGCAGACAGCGCCAGCTCAAAGCCGCCGCCAAGCGCCGCGCCGCCCAGGCAGGCCACCACCGGCTTGCCCAGGGTTTCGATGGTGCGGAAGTTCTTCTTGATCTGCTCGATCTCGCGGTAGAACGCAGCGGCCTCTTCAGGCTTGCTGCGCATCAGCCCCTTGAGGTCGGCGCCGGCAAAGAAGGTGGTCTTGGCCGAGCACAGGATCACGCCGCGCAGCGTGTCCTTGTCCTTCAGCAGCTGGGCTGCCAGTTCGTTCATGTCGGCCTGCCACTGCAGGCTCATCGTGTTGACCGGGGAGCCGGGCTCGTCGAAGGTGACGGTGGCGACGCCGTCGGCCCGTTCGTAGCGGATGTTTTTCATCGGTGGATGAGATCGGTGGATCAGATGCGCTCGACGATGGTGGCGATGCCCATGCCGCCGCCCACGCACAGCGTGGCCAGACCATAGCGCAGCTGGCGGCGGTGCAGCTCGTCGATCAGGGTGTTGAGGATCATCGCGCCGGTCGCGCCCAGCGGGTGGCCCATGGCAATGGCGCCGCCATTCACGTTCACCTTCTCGTGCGGCACGCCCATTTCCTTCATGAAGCGCATCGGCACCACGGCAAAGGCCTCATTCACTTCGAACAGGTCGATCTGGTCGATGGTGAGGCCCGCCTTGGCCAGCGCCTTGCGCGCTGCAGGCATCGGGCCGGTCAGCATGATGGTGGGGTCAGCGCCCGACAGGGCAGCCGCCACGATGCGCGCACGCGGCTTCAGGCCGTGGTCCTTGCCCGCTTGCTCGCTGCCGATCAGCACGGTGGCCGCGCCGTCCACGATGCCCGACGAGTTGCCGGCATGGTGCACATGGTGGATGCGCTCGACCTGCGGATAGCGGCTGATGGCCACCGCATCGAAGCCCATCGCGCCCAATTGCTCAAACGCCGGCTTGAGCGAGGCCAGGCCCTCCATCGTGGTGTGAGGCTTGATGAATTCGTCATGGTCCAGGATGGTCTGGTCCAGGAAGTCCTTCACCGGCACCACCGAGCCGGCAAAGTGGCCGCCCTCGCGTGCCTTGGCCGCGCGCTTTTGCGACTCGAGTGCGTAGGCGTCGACATCCTCACGCGAGAAGCCTTCCAGCGTGGCGATCAGGTCGGCACCAATGCCCTGCGGCACAAAGGCGGTTTGTAAGTTGGTTTCCGGGTCTTGCGCCCAGGCGCCGCCGTCCGAGCCGATCGGCACGCGGCTCATGCTCTCCACGCCACCGGCCACCACCAGGTCTTCCCAGCCGCTGCGCACCTTTTGTGCAGCCATGTTCACCGCTTCCAGGCCCGAGGCGCAGAAGCGGTTGAGCTGCACGCCCGAGCAGCGCCAGTCCCAGCCGGCCTTCAGCGCCGCAATCTTGGCGATCACCGAACCCTGCTCGCCGATCGGCGCCACCACGCCCATCACCACGTCGTCGACCTTTGCCGTGTCAAAGTCGTTGCGGCGCTGCAGTTCCGACAGCAGGCCCGACAGCAGGTTGATCGGCTTGACCTCGTGCAGGCTGCCGTCCTTCTTGCCCTTGCCGCGCGGGGTGCGAATGGCGTCGTAGACGAATGCTTCAGACATGGTGGTTCCTCCTGGGTGGACGAGCGGGAAGCGGGTGGGGCAGCGCGCCGGCATGCCGTGGGCGCGGGCGTGTTGCCTGGCCCGGCGGGGGCCACGGGTGCCGCAAGACACCCTGCGCGACAGCGCCGCACCGCGAAATCAGTATATGCTTTTCACCAAGCACTCGCTCAGTAAAAATGGAGACAGCATGATCCCGCGGACCCTGTTCAACGCCGACCACGAGGCCTTTCGCGACAGCTTTCGTCGCTTCATGGACAAGGAGATCGCGCCCTTCCACGCCGAGTGGGAAGACCAGGGCTATGTGGACCGCGAGGTGTGGCGCAAGGCGGGGGCCAACGGCTTCCTGTGCATGACCATGCCCGAGGCGTGGGGCGGCTCGGGCGCCGACAAGCTGTACAGCGTGGTGCAGATGGAGGAGCTGAGCGGTGCGGGCTACACCGGCATCGGCTATGGCCTGCACAACGAAATCGTGGCGCCCTACATCCTGCACTACGGCACCGACGAGCAAAAGCGCAAGTACCTGCCGAAGTTCGCCAGCGGCGAGATGGTGGGCGCCATCGCGATGAGCGAGCCCGCCGCCGGCAGCGACCTGCAAGGCATCAAGAGCACCGCGATCAAGCAGTCCGACGGCAGTTATCTGCTGAACGGCAGCAAGACCTTCATCACCAACGGCTGGCATGCCGACCTGGTGATCGTTGTTGCCAAGACCGACCCCGGCGCCGGCGCCAAGGGCACCAGCCTGCTGCTGGTGGAGCGCGGCATGAAGGGCTTTGAGAAGGGCAAGCGCCTGAAGAAGGTGGGCATGAAGGCGCAGGACACGTCGGAACTCTTTTTCGACAACGTGCGCGTGCCGGCCGAGAACCTGCTGGGCGGCGCGGCCTACGAGAACAAGGGTTTCATCGGCCTGATGGAGCAGCTGCCCTGGGAGCGCCTTCAGATCGCCATCGGCGCCATCGCCGCCGCGCAGGCCGCCATCGACTGGACGGTGGCCTACGTGAAGGAGCGCAAGGTGTTCGGCCAGCCGGTCGCGGCCTACCAGAACACCCGCTACACGCTGGCCGAGCTGCAGACCGAGGTACAGGTGGCGCGCGTGTTCGTCGACAAGTGCACCGAGATGATGATGGCCGGCACCCTGGACACCGCCACTGCCAGCATGGCCAAGTACTGGTGCAGTGACCTGCAGTGCAAGGTGATGGACGAGTGTGTGCAGCTGCACGGCGGCTACGGCTACATGTGGGAATACCCGATCGCGCGTGCCTATGCCGACGCGCGTGTGCAGCGCATCTACGGCGGCACCAATGAGATCATGAAAGAGGTGATCACCCGCTCGATGGGGCTCGGCGGGCGCTGAGCGATGAACGCCCGCGCCGCCCTGCAGGCCGCCTTTGCGCTGGCGCTGGGCTCGGCGGTGTCGCTCGGGCTGGCGCGCTTTTCGTATGCGCTGCTGCTGCCGCCCATGCGCGCAGACCTGCAGTGGTCGTACGCACTCAGCGGGCTGATGAATGCCGCCAACGCGGCGGGCTACCTGGCGGGCGCGATGGCGCTGCCCGCGCTGACGGCGCGGCTGGGCGCACGGCGCCTGCTGGTGCTTGGCAGCGCGCTGGCGGCGCTGTTCCTGGCCTTGCACGGCGTGGTGCGCAGCGACGCGGCCTTGCTGGCGATGCGCTTTGCCTCGGGCGTGGCCAGCGGCTTCGTGTTTGCCACCGGAGGGCTGCTGGCCGCGCGGCTGGCGACCGCGGCGGCGCCGCACGGCGTGTCGGCCGGGCTGCTGCTGGGCATTTACTACGGCGGCACCGGCTGGGGCATCGTGGTCTGTTCGCTGGCGGTGCCGGCCTTCACCGAAGGCTGGATCGCTTCAGGTGCAGCGGGCTCTGCGTGGGCCGGCTGGCCTGCGGCGTGGTTGGCGCTGGGTGTGCTTGCGGCCGCGGCCACCGCCGCCATGGCGTGGGCGGTGCCCGCCGGCGACCCGGAGCCGGCACGCGCCGCCACCGCCTGGCGGCGGGAGGTGCGGCCTTTGGCGCGCGGCATCGCAGGCTACTTCCTCTTCGGTGTGGGCTACATCGCCTATATGACCTTCATCGTGACGCTGCTGCGCGAGCAAGGGCAGGGCACCGGCGTCATCGTCGCCTTCTATGCGCTGCTGGGCGTGGGCGTGATCGTCTCGCCGTGGCTGTGGGCCGCGCTGTTGCAGCGCGAGCGTGGCGGGGGTGCGCTGGCGCGCCTGAATGCGCTGCTGGGCCTGGCGGTCATCCTGCCGGTGCTGTGGTCACATGCGGCGGTGGCCTTTGTGTCCGGCGCGATCTTCGGTGGCGTGTTCCTGTCGGTGGTGGCCTCGACCACCGCAATGGTGCGACACAACCTGCCGCCCGAGCGCTGGACGGCGGGCATCGCGGCCTTCACCGTCATCTTTGCCTTCGGCCAGATCATCGGCCCGGCGGTGGTGGGCTGGGTGTCGGACCAGCTCGGTGGCCTGCGGCCCGGGCTGGCCATGTCGGCTGCAGTGCTGCTGCTCGGGGCGGTGTTGGCGTGGCTGCAAAAGCCGCTGAAGGCCGGCGGCTGATCAGGGCTTTCTTCGCGCGTCCATCTCGGCGATCAGCCGGCGTGCCTCGTCGCCTTCGGGGATCGGCTGTCCGCTGTCGCGCCACTGCACCGCGGCCTTGAAGCCGGCTTCTTGTGCGTAACGGCGAAACCACAGCCCTTCGGGGTTGTGGCGGGTGATGCCGTCCATCAGTGTGGCGAGCTGCTGCGTCTGCTCCAGCCCCATGTGCAGCATGACCTGGTTGACCACCAGCTTGTGCATCGCCAGGTGGCTGCTCGGCACACCCGCCACGCGCTCGGCCAGCCTCTGTGTGGCGGCGTCCAGCTCGGCTGCGGGCACCGCCATCGTGGCCAGGCCCCATTCGGCGGCGGTGCGGCCTTCGATGGTGTCACCGGTGAACATCAATTGCTTGGCGCGCATCGGTCCCACGCGATACGTCCACATCGCAGGCGTCGGGCAGCCCCACACACGCGTGGGCATGTAGCCGATGCGCGCATCCTCGGCCATCACCAGCAGGTCGCAGCACAGCGCGATGTCGCTGCCACCGGCCACCGCTGCGCCATGCACCTTGGCAATGGTGGGCTTGGTGCTCTTCCACAACGTCATGAAGTCTTCGGTGTTGCGCTTCATGTACGCGTAGTCGTCCATCGGGTCCCAGGGGTGGCGCTCCTGCTGGCAGGGGTGGTCGATCTGCCCCTGGCCGAACTGCTGCAGGTCGTAGCCGCCGCAAAAGCCCTTGCCTGCACCTTCCACCACGATCACATGCACCTGCGGGTCGGCGTTGGCCCATTCGATCGCGGCGCGGATCTCGCGCGGCATGTCCTCGTTGATCGCGTTGTAGTGCGCAGGGCGGTTGAGCAGCAGCCGCGCAATGCGCGGGTTGGACGGATCGTGCGCGATGCGCAGGGTGCTGAAGTCGGGCATGGCCAAATGCTACGGCATGCGCTTGCAGCACATGACGGTGGCACACCTGCGGCACACCTGCGGCACACTATCGGCTCCATGCACCAGCCCAGCACCGCCCCCCGACCGTCGCTGTACTACCCCTACCGCGTTCATGACGCATGGCTGCCTTCGCGACACGCCGCCGACGATCGCAAGAAGGTGGTGATCGCGGGTTCCGGGCCGGCGGCGATGGTGACCGCGCTGGAGCTGGCGCGCCATGGCGTGCCCAGCGTCGTGTGCACCGCCGAACTGCAGTTTTCGCAAGGCAGCCGCGCGATCTGCTTCACCCGGCGCAGCCTGGAGATCCTGCAGCAGGTGGGCGTGGCGGGGCGCATGAGCGAGAGCGGCCTGCCGTGGCGCTTTGGCAATTCGTTTTACCGCGGCCAGAGGGTCTTTCGCATGGAGGCGCCGCACGACGAGGACGACCGCTTCTTCCCCATCCTCAACATCCAGCAGCAGTACATGGAGGAATACCTGCATGACGCCTGCGCCGCCAGCCCGCTGATCGACTTTCGCTGGGGCAACAAGGTGGCGCATGTGGCGCAGCACGATGGCTTTGTCCGCGCCACGGTGGACACGCCTGCGGGCGAGTACGCGCTGGACGCTGAATGGCTGGTGGCGGCCGACGGCGGGCGTTCCGGCATCCGCTCGCAGCTGGGGCTGCAGATGGAGGGCGCGAGCTACGAGGGCTTCTTCGTGATCGCCGACATCCGCATCGACCTGCCGTTGCCGACCGAGCGGCTGGCCTACTTCGACCCGCCCTGGAACCCGCGCAACACCATCCTGATGCACCGCGAGCCGCACGGCATCTGGCGGGTGGACTACCAGCTGCCCGAAGGCGAGACACCCGAAGAGGCACTGCGCCCCGAGTCGATGAAGGCGCGCATCGATGCGCAGCTCGAGATGATCGGCTTTGGCGGCACCCCGTGGGAGATGGACTGGAGCTCGGTGTATTCGGCCCGCACGCTGACGCTGCCGGACTATGTGCTTGGCCGCGTGGTCTTCACCGGGGATGCGGCGCACCTGCTGCCGATCTTCGGCGTGCGCGGCGCCAACACCGCCTTCCAGGACGCGCAGTCGCTCGGCTGGCACCTGGCTTACACCGTCAAGGGCCTGGCCAGCGAGGCGCTGATGCGCAACCACAGCACCGAGCGGGTGGGTGCGGCGCGCGAGATCATCGACGAGGCGGGCAAGAGCACCCGCTTTATGGCGCCGCCCTCGCGCGGCTTCCGCCTGCTGCGCGACGCAGTACTGTCGCTGTCGCTCACGCAAGACTTCGTGCGCCCGCTGTACCACTGGCGTACCTCGCGGCCGCACGAGTACAGCCACTCGATGCTCAACAGCCCGAACGACGACAACGCCCGTTTTGCCGATGGCCCTGCGCACGGCGCGCCGCCGCGCAATGTGAAGCTGGGCGCCAACGACCACCTGCTGGACCACCTGGGTGGCGGCTTCGACTTGCTGTACTTCACGGCACAGGGCGCGATCCCCAAGGCGGTCGTCGCGGTGGCCGACGCCTGGCGCGCCCGCGGCGTGGGTCTGCGCATCACCGCTGTCGTGCCCGCGGGCACCGCTGAGCCGGTGCAGGGGGCCGACCAGACGCTGGGCGATGCCCAGGGCCGCGTGCGCCTGCGCTGGGGCGTGGCGGCAGATGTGGAGGCAGGCGAAGGCGCCGCCTATCTGCTGCGGCCCGACCAGCACGTCTGTGCCCGCTGGCTGGCGCTGGATGCCGACCGGCTGAATGTTGCGTTGGCGCAGGCGCTGCCGGGGCCGGCAATTCCGACGGCCACCCCCGCGCCTGGCTTGGTCTGTGTCCCGGTGTCTGGCCCGGTGTCCGGCCGCGTTGTTGCCTGAGGAGCACCTGCATGCAAGCTGACCTGCCATCCACAGCCAGCAGCGCACCGCGCGCGCTGGACATCGGCGGCCTGGAGGCCGTCTACGACACGCTGGCCAGCGCCATCGACCGCGCCGGCGCCGACAAGGCCGAGCTGTTCCTCGTCAAGCTGGCGCTGCTGCAGGCGCAGGCGCTGGGCGACGCCAAGGCCTTTGCGCAGCAGGTCGAAACGGCGCTGCGCGACCTGTAAGCCGGGCGGCCTTGGCCGCAGCGCGGGTACGGGGTGACCCGTACACTTCGGGGCTTCCGCACGCCGACCATGAACGCCCCCATCGACGTCTCGCACTTCGAGCGCGCCGCCAAGCCCATCACCAGCTACCGAAAGTACTGGGCTGCGCGCTTCGGCAGCGCGCCTTTCCTGCCGATGAGCCGGGAGGAGATGGACCGCCTGGGCTGGGACAGCTGCGACATCATCCTGGTCACCGGCGACGCCTATGTGGACCACCCGAGCTTTGGCATGGCGGTGGTGGGCCGCGTGCTGGAGGCGCAGGGCTTTCGCGTGGGCATCATCGCCCAGCCCGACTGGCAGAGTGCCGAACCCTTCAAGGTGCTGGGCAAGCCCAACCTGTTCTGGGGCGTGACCGCGGGCAACATGGATTCGATGATCAACCGGTACACCGCCGACCGGAAGATCCGAAGCGACGACGCCTACACGCCCGGCGACGTGGGCGGCAAGCGGCCCGATCGCGCCGCCATCGTCTATAGCCAGCGCTGCCGCGAGGCGTACAAGGATGTGCCCATCGTGCTGG
>JACCDP010667545.1_pt1 | contig 14965 bp, 20 predicted proteins | sample 7445841 | NCBI WGS metagenome assembly JACCDP01 (sample SAMN15323441, study PRJNA562643) | freshwater metagenome | isolation source: river surface water | place: USA:Blue River Watershed | collected 2017-08-17 | reverse complement strand
TATATCAAAAGTACTGCTGCGTTAATTGGCAGCTTCTTTGAAAATACCACTATTCTGGTTGTTGAACATAATGAGGCAGGAAGTATGGGGTTTGTAACGAATCACCCCTTTGAAAAGTCGCTGCATGACCTTGTTGAATTCAGTTATAGTAAACCATTTCCGCTAATGGATGGCGGCCCTGTAGATAGAGATCACCTCTTTGTACTCCACAAGCGTCCCGATCTCATTGATGGGGGTAAAGAAATGACGAAAGGTTATTATTTGGGCGGCAATATGAATCAAGTGATTGAAGCGATCAACACGAGGGGAGCCAATCATCAAGAAATACAAATTTTTATTGGCTATTGCGGATGGGACGAGGGAGAATTGGAAGCGGAGGTAGAAGAAGGAAGCTGGACATTACACACTTTATAATTACCCATAACACTATGATTAAACTACTATTTACACTTTTTGCTCTACTATTATTAGGTTGTTCTGATATCGATGATACTAGCAGGGCCAAAAAATCGCATTACGTCTCTCCCTCTATCAACTACAAAGGACAGTTTAGAAAAGGATACACCAGAAAGCCGGTTAGTACCAAGCCCTCAGCAATTAGAAACCAAGCTAGGTCTAAATATTACTATCAAACCAGGGGGAAATATAGAAGGAAGAACAAAAACAGGTAGTTAATTGTATTTTTAGAATATACTTACACTAAAAGCATATAAAAAATGAAAAAGGCCTCCACGCTTGTTTGCTTATTCCTCTTTATAAACCAGTTCAATGTTTTTGCGCAGTTGCCTACACCAAGTAGTGGCCGAATAGTACGTATTGAAAATTTTAGTTCGATGCATGTACCTGCAAGAAATGTAGATATTTGGCTACCGGACAACTATACACCTACAAAAAAATATGCAGTATTATATATGCATGATGGGCAAATGCTTTTTGACAGCAGTATAACCTGGAATAAACAAGAGTGGGGCGTTGATGAAACAGTTACCAAACTAATACAGCAACAAAAAATTAGGAAATGTATTGTGGTAGGTGTCTGGAATGGAGGAAAGAGTAGACATGCCGAATATTTTCCTCAAAAACCTTTTGAAGCCCTATCAAAGGAAAATCAAAAACTTGTTTATGATGCCTACCGAAGTGGTGGCCAATCCATTTTTTCAGGACTCGCTATTTCGTCAGATAAATATTTGAAATTTTTGGTAGAGGAGTTAAAGCCTTTTATTGATAAAACTTATAGCACATTACCAGACCGCTCAAATACTTTTGTAGCAGGGAGTAGCATGGGTGGTTTAATATCACTCTACGCCATATGTGAATATCCAAACGTTTTTGGCGGGGCCGCTTGCCTTTCAACGCATTGGCCGGGGCTATTATCTATGGACAACAATCCAGTACCTGCTGTATTTTTTTCTTACTTAAAAAAACAGTTGCCATCACCTAAGCAACATACAATTTACTTTGATCATGGCACTGAAACACTAGATTCGATGTATGCATCATTACAGTTAGAGGTAGATGCTATAATGAAACAAAAGAAGTATAGCAAGAGTGATTGGATAAGTCGTTCCTGGCCCGGACAGGATCATTCAGAAAAGTCTTGGAGAAGCAGACTGGATGTTCCTGTTACCTTTTTATTGAAGAAGTAATAATTGTATTTATCGCATGTATTTATACGCAAATTTTAATTGAATATATTTTTCGGAAGAGATGCACTTACATTGATGTAACAAAAATCTCTGTATGAATAAAATTGTATGCATCCTTGTAGTGAGTATCTTGTTTTTTGCATGTAAAAAATCTGAACTTGCCAACCCTGAGTCCCAAAATTTATCCCATGTTTTATTGTTATTAAATGATAGTCTGTCTATCCAAGATTATAAACGTGTTGATTTTAGTTCCTTACAACAAACAAAATTAAAAGATCATAGTAAACTATTTCGCTTCAACCTTAAACCAGTAGATAGTGTTTATGAATTTATTGTGCTAAGAGTAGATGCTATTGGTAAAATTACGAGTAGCAAAATACTAAAAATTAAAGGCGCCCTAGATACAAGTAAAGGGAAGGCTACCTATAATGGAGATGTATTGATACAAAATCTACATCGTCAAGATATAATGAATTCTAGAATCATAAATGGCTACATCCAAGCTTACCATACTATTAATACAAATATCAATTTAGCAGGCAGTAATTCACTAGGAGTAAATAGTGACTGCAGTGATTGCACTTTACCGGAAGTAATTGTAAGTGCTAGTTATAACAGCAGTGGTATTTCTTGGATTACGTGGATGAACCTAATGGCATTATTTGATACCTCCAATTCAAACCAATACATGCTAATTGATTATGGAGGAGGAGGTGGTGGTGGTGGTGGTGGAAATGCTTCAGTTGGAAACGTTATTACAATTGATACAGAAACCCCAGAAAACAAAACTACTATTGACCCTAAAAAATACATCGATTGTTTTAGCTCAATCTCTGATATAGGTGCTTCATATGTTATTACTATTGCCACCGATATACCGGTAGATGGTGACCCATCTAAATTATTTAACTGGTCAGATAATACACCTGGCCATTGTTATATCGAATTATATAAGGCAGGTAGTAGCGGTGGAATCATCTCTCAAAATATTGGATTCTACCCAAATACCAGCTGGAAAGCAGTTGGAGGAGGAAATATTACAGCTAAAATAGTTGATGATGCAGGACATGAATACAATGCGCGTTACTCTATTTCAGTAAGTGCATCTCAATTTCAAGCTGCTTTGGCTGCCGCTCAGAATTATAGTAATAATGATTATAATATTGCGACCTTTAACTGTACTGATTATGCATTAGGGGTTTTTAATGCGGCTGGTGGGAATTTAAATGTACCCAAATACCAGATACCGGGCTACTCCAACAAAACAACAGGGAGTAATACACCGCAGGGTTTATACAATGCAATAAGCAATATGGGTGCAGCAGGAAAAAAAAATATACAAACCAATAGTAACAAAGCCTATGGCGGAGCAAGCCATGGCCCGTGTAATTAATATTAAAAAAGAACAATTATGAAGTGGAGCAATATAATTACCCATCCCATCACACAAGTTTTTAGCTTTTGTATCATTATAATAAGCGGATCATATATTGGTGGGCCGTATGTACTTTTTTTATACCATGCCGCACAGGAAGGGATAGCTTTTGCTATACTAGGCATTTTGGGCATTACACTCTGCCTTGGAAGTCTATTCAAGTACAAATCTGTACTTCAAATAGCAGGCACCTTAATTATGGTATTATCATTACTAGTATTTTTTTGGTCACCACGATGGCATAACAGTAGTGGTACATTTAATGAGCCGGTGCCATTAGCAACTATTTTGCTGTTTATAATCATCTCAGCATTAACAATTTCAAGAATAGTATATGCTCAAACAAAAAAAACTAGTAATTTAACAAGCTAACCACTAGATATGTCAGCAATAGCGAAAGAAGAAAAAACAATAAGACCTATTAGGCCTTGCTTTACTATTCATAAAGAATATATCCATTACGATGAAATAGATGGCGAAGATGAAGTAACACCCAGTAATGAAATTTACCCACTATTTATGAGTGGCCAAGCGTTTAAAGACATTATCAACAAAGAATATGCTAAAATCAATTGGAATGGCCTAAACGATAACGTCGTAGACATTATAACCTCAAATGGAGTTTTAACCATGACCTTGTTTGTAGAGGATGACGGTAACCTATACAATGGAGTACATGTTAGTGTTCATTTAACCGATTATCCTTTTATAGAAATTAAAGCACTTTGCAAAAAATACAACTGGTATCTATACCATATTAATTCATTCTCGTACTTAGATATTCATGACGATTCGCAAATAGAAGAAGACTACATCAACAACGGACCAGATATAGACTTAGGCGAAGAATATAAATTTGACATGGATGACGATGATGACGATTAAATAATTGCTCATTAACAGATTCTTATGTTAATGTATTGTGGTTTTAAATTTTGATAACAAATTAAAATGCTTTGTCCTTTTAATTTCGGTTCAATCAAAAAAATAAAACCATGTGGGATGAACTATTTAATATTTGCGTAGACATCATGTCTATTTTGGGAGACCTTACTGGGCTTACGTATAACGAAATTAACGTGCTTGTATTTTGCGTCATCTGGCCAATTCACACGCTCTACTTATTTTCACTCTCTTATAAGGCACGAAAAGCACTTTACCTTTTGCAAAAGCCTAATTCTTATCCAAAAAATCTCCCTTTCTTATTTCCTGTATTAAGCCGCGTATTTAATATTAAAAACAAATAGCTATTGAGACCCTTATTAACCTGTCTATTAAACACAGTAATATATGGCATAGTACTACCTATTGCTGTATTTGCAATAGCTGACACTACTATTAAACTTTCCTGTAAATATTACTGGGGAGAAGAATACCTAAAAGGCGATTCTGGCTTTAAGCTAGGCATGTGGGTTACATTTTATTTTATCACCCTCACCCTTTACTATTACCTATTTGCATTTATTAGTTTTGCATTTAATCACAAGTTAAGACCCATATCCATTGTAATCAGTATACTAATGCCCATAATATTTCATTATGATACTAGTGATTATGATTACCGAATTACGATATGCTTTGCAGGTTTTCACCTAACGTATTATGTATTGTTTTATGGGTTTGTGTGGTTGCGTCCTGAGCGGGCGATTTCTATTTTATATCGATCTTAAAATGGTAAAGTAAAGCAATAGCTTCACAAATTATTTGTTTATGTAAAGTAATAGCTTTATTTTTATGCATTAATAGTCAAGTTAAAGCTTTACTTTATGAGAAATAATAAACTTCAGCTCCAACAGCTAAATGAAAAATTGGCCCAATTAACTGATTTACAACATGTTATTGTACCACCTATTGGATGGATAAAAGCAATTCGTAATGGCATTGGTATGTCTATGGAACAATTAGGAAAAAAACTTTCCATTACCAAGCAAGGGGTTATGGATATTGAAAAGCGTGAAAAGGAAGGAGCTATCACTATTAAGTCGATGCAAGAAATTGCAAAGGCCATGGACATGAAACTTGTTTATGGCTTTGTACCTAACGAAGGTGATTTAGAACAAATGATAGAAACGCGTGCTATAGAAATGGCCAAAAAAATTGTAGAACGAACTTCCAATACGATGAAATTAGAAGATCAAGCAAATTCAAAAGAGCGTATTGAAAAAGCAATAAAGGAAAGAGCGTCAGAAATTATTAACAATACCCCAAAAATTTTATGGGACTAGATTTAATATACAATGATGGCCAAACTCCACTTGATGAAGACGAAAAAGAAGGTCTATTAATTAAGTCTATTGCTACAAGAGGCGAATTGGATGAATTTGAACAACAAAACATTGAAGATGCTATTCAATGGAGTTTAACAAGAAAATTTAAATCGGAACAAATCTTATCTGAAACATTTATTCTGGCACTCCATAAAAGGATGTATAAGAACGTATGGAGATGGGCTGGCGAATACCGAAAAACAAATAAGAATATTGGTGTCGATAAATTAGAAATACCCATGGCATTAAGATCCTTAATTGATGATGCTTCGTATTGGCTTGAAAATAATGTTTATGAACCAGATGAATTTGCTTTAAGATTCAAACACAGATTGGTAAGCATACATTGTTTTCCCAATGGTAACGGACGTCATAGTCGAATGATAGCTGATATTATAATTGAAGAAATCTATCAGCTACCTGTTTTCTCATGGGGTAGTAAAAGCCTAGCTGATGAAAATGATTCGCGTAAAAAATATCTTATAGCTATAAGGAAAGCAGATAAGGGCGACTTGGAATTATTATTGAAATTTGCAAGAGCTTAAAAATTTTAAAAATGACTTCATAACGTTAATATAATTTTGCTTAGTTAGCTCTTGAAAAAGCAGTGCATAATAACCATCCCCCTCCTTAGTGTTAAAAACGCGTATGTGCTTTGTTCGCATACTATCACAATTATCAATAATGAGGCGGTCTGGTTTATCAGGCCCAATGATACCAGATTCAGCAAAAAACTTAGCAGCAGCATGTATTTGCGCCATGGAAACAATAAATGAAACGAGGTATAGGTTTTGAATGGTGAGTTCCTTTTTAAACGCTATGTAATGCCCTTTTTGCTCCTGAAACAACCCTGCTAACTTATTACCTATCAGTCCCTCCTTAAAACTCAAATAAGCTTCATCTAATTTTTTAACAGGTAAAATAAACGTCATGAGTTTGCCTGCTGGATAGTAATTGAGCTCCGTTTTACCCGGATACATTACTAATATGTTTCCTAATGAGGTAATGGCATTTGAAGCTTCTAGGTATAAAGGGTCTTTACCCAAATCCCAACAGGTGGCATCATATAAAAGGGCTTTTTCGAGAGATCTGTTAAAGGTGAGCCTGCTGCGCGTACCATTTGAATTAAAGGTTTCTAACTGGCAACCTCCTGCATCCCATGTAATAGTATGTACTAGCTTTTGAGAAATTTGAGAAATGTAGTTAGCTGTAAGTTGATTATCTGTTTCAACAATACTTTGCTTGTCAATAAAGCCATAGGCCATAGACTCAGGTAGTTGAAGACCGTTTTTAGAAGTGTAAGCGACTTGCATACTGGTATGATTTTAAGGTTATTAAATCACACCAAGAACTAGATAGGGATTACATTATATTGTGACTGTAAGTCCTCATCGTATTACCACCGCGGAGTGTTGCTCTCGGTTGGTACCCAGTTAAGGGTTCTTGATGATAGGGCGAAGGTAGAAAATTAATTTAATTGATAGAATTTGGGGAGTTAAAATCGGAAGGATAGTTATCTTTTATTGATAATTTCAATAATTTAGATTCTGTATCAGCCCAAAAAAAACTAATACTTTTTTTATTGTACTCACCAACGAGTCCATACTTGCCTCCCTTTATATCACAAAATATAACGATAGTTCCATCGGATTGTTTCGCCCAAATTCCAAATTTAACGAGCTTATTATTAAAATTACTTTTTATCATCAGATCACCATTTCGAGAATTTTCACTCATTCCAAACCAAAATTGACCATTAGCGAAGAGGTACCATGAAACTGATTCAAGTGTCCCAAAATAGTAAAATTTACCATTACGATTTACTTTTCGATGAAGTGTTATAAGCGGCTCACCAATTTTATAAAACATATTTGATTTAATTGAAAATTAGAAGAATCAAAAAGCAAATAGCACAAATAGTTCCAAAAATTACTATAACTTTTAAAAAATCATCATCTGCATCAGGTGAAGAAGGCATTTCAACATTTGCAATTTTCTTTTCAAGCGATTCAAGATATTTCACTAAACTAGTTTTTACCACCTCCGCATTAAAAAAAACAAGATAATTATTTAAATCTCCACTTACAGTTAGTATAAATGCACCTTCATTTAAAAAAATATTTTCTAACTGAATACTTAAATCTTCAACTTTAACGACAAGCTTACCTGTTGGAAGCAATTTCCATGTTCCTTCATGTGCTATTCCGTTTACAGATTTAATTAAAGTATTATCTCTACAAAATGTATATTCTGTTTTTATATTTAGATCTTCATTAAATTGAATCCAACTTTTTCCAACGAAAAGCTCCTTTTTGTTCAAATACTTACTAAATGCTTGAATCCGGGGTAATAAATTTTTGATGTACTGATCCATAGATCTAAGATAGAAATTATTATGATTTTAAATAATAAGTGAATAGACTTTTAATTAATCGTATGAAAATCACTAGTAAAAACATTCTTGGTCCCGTATAAAATAACTAATCACTTTTCTATTGAACTTTAATCATTGGGAATTAGGTTTAAGTAATTTTCGATAGCTATACGCAATTGCGCAAGTACATTATGCTTTTTTAGGGCATCTACTTGCTAAAAGATGTTTTTGTTATGGTATAACCATCATACCCAACCTTATATACAAATTTGAATTTGGAGGACACGTAACCAAAACAAACTCATCAGTTCCATTTACTTTAATTTCTGATGCTTCGTATCTGCCATTTAGTGTTATTTTTTGGGTCTTATCATTACTCACAATTTCAATTTGCAAACCTTCCTCAAACCCGGTAGTAATTGAATTACCAATAAACCCATTTTGCCGAGCAATCATTTGTAGCGCATCAAAATTATAGGCCTTATCCATGGTACTTACCAATACTCCATTAGGTAAAGAACCAGCAAATAATTTAACCTCCTGAGCCTCGCTTGTACTGTTGGTTATGTCTACCATAAATCCGCGCTCCATATATAAACGTTTTTTCAAAAATACGCACCCAATCCTTACGCTATTGGAGGACTTACCTTTTATTTTCAGTAATTTGGGAGGGCAAATACAAACCGCATGCCCAAAAACAAATCTGCCGTTATCAGACACCGCATTATAGATCAGATGCTTACCAATAAACGTAGGCCCTATCCTACTTTGGAGCAGTTAGCGGCTAAGTGCAGTGCCATACTAGGTTCCGATGTATCTACTTCTACCATAGAAAAAGATATTAGGGCTATGCGCGAGCAGGCACCCAAGGGTTATAGCGCCCCTATTGTGTATTCTAAACTTGGTGGTGGTTATGTATATAGTGAAGTAGGTTTTTCTATTGCCGAACTTAACCTTAACGAAGAAGAATGGACGGCCCTGCAATTTGCAGCCGAACTATTATACCAGTATAAAGAAGTGCCCGTATTTAGTAATTTTAAAAATGCCATTGAGCGCATTAACACCAGGTTTTCGTTAGGTATAGACGGAAGTGAAAAACTCATTGACGAAGTAGTGCAGTTTGAAAAAGCTGTTCATGCCAACGGTATGGAATTTATAGAGTTCATTTATAAAGCCATCAAAAGCAAGCAGGGCATCACTTTTAACTACCGCAACATTTATAAAAACAAAACAAGTGCTACCAGCCTGATCCCCTATTTAATTAAAGAGCACCGCAACAGATGGTACGTAATAGGCTGGAGTACCGAAAAAGAAAAATACACCACCTACGCCCTGGATAGAATGTCTGGTGTAGAAACAACAGATACTATTTACAAGAGACGTTCCGATTTTAATGCCTCTACCTTTTTCCAACACAGCACGGGTATTATGGAAAGTAAAGTCAAACCAGAAGAAGTATTACTAACCATTCAAAGCCCCATTAGCAACCTAGTATTACTTGAACCATTACACGCTACTCAAAAAGTTATACAAGAAAAACCAAACGCTATACAAATAAGCCTCAAAGTTTTACTCAATGAGGAGTTTACGTTTAAACTACTAGGCATGGGATCTTTTTGTATTGTTAACAAGCCTGCAAGCCTTAAAAAAACAATCAAAAATGCCATTAGCCTTATGAATGCTAATTACCTCTAAGCAGCACCGACCCTATTGGCATTAAATCTTCCCCTACTGGCATCCAAATATGACCGTCAAATTTTGGATTTACAAAAAGCTTTTTTACGGTTATACTTTCACATACCATTTTAAGCCCTGGCTCTATATAAAAGCCAAACCTATTACCAAACATAGGCAGGTGCGACGCATGCACCACATAATTAGGACGGTCATACTTGTTTACAAAAAAGTAATAGTACCCCTCTAATTTTAAAATAGAAAAAAACTGCTTTTTACCACTTGTATTGTAATTAAAAAATAAATCACTAAACCTGTGCTTTTGAAAACTATGATTACGCTCAAAACTAGACACCACAAACGACTGCTCTTCCGAACTTACCACAAACTTGTTTAAAGCTCTAGACGCTTCATCAAAACCCCATACTAGTCCATACTGCCCAAAGCCTTTATGGTTTTCTACCACCTCAAGCTCAGCCTTAATAATAAAATTATCGCCTAGGTTATCAGGTAGCTCCTTATGGTAATAGTTCCAGGTATCATCTGTTTTGTTCTCCATAATATAACGGCCCATCTTAAAAAAGGCAGACTCGGTATCACTCTCCACGGTTTCCCACCCCTCCTGCCGCTGGCCAAAATTGTCGTCTATAACTATCTCTTCTTTGTAAATGTCTGCAACGGGTAAAATTTGTATCATAATATCTATTTGAGACACAAACATACCCGGCCAAACCTCCATGTATTGGAGGGGTATAATAGACATTTATACAACTTTGAGTCGCAAATAAATATTAATTGGCTCAAATTATTTGTATATTTGAGCTGATAATATCACCTAATTGGCTCACCATGTATAATTGGCAACACAAAAATTGGCCTGAATTTAAATTTGAAAGCGCATCAATAGATAAAGAATTGATGAGGTTCATGTTAAAAGCTGGAGAACTAAAAGGTATCCTCTCTGCATTACCAAAAGACATAAGTACTGAAACAATTATACAGATAATGGTAACTGAAGCAATCAAAACATCTGAAATTGAAGGAGAGATCATTAACAGAATAGATGTAATGTCATCTATTAGAAAAAATCTTGGATTACATATCTCACAAGAACCAAAAGATAAAAATGTAATTGGATTAAGTCTATTATTAATTGATGTAAGAAATACTTATAAACAACCTCTTACCGAAAGCAAGATTTTGGAATGGCATAAACTGCTTATGGGTAATAACAAAACAATCCATGCAGGTCAATGGAGAAAAGGCAATGCACCAATGCAAGTAATATCTGGATCTGCCTCTAACCCTAAGATTCATTATGAAGCTCCCCCTTCTAAAACCATATCAAAAGAAATGAAGCGTTTTATAGAATGGTATAATACAAATGAAATTAGTTCCCCAATAATCAAAGCAGCGGTGGCACATCTTTATTTTGAATCCATACACCCTTTTGAAGATGGAAACGGCAGAATTGGAAGAGCCATCGCAGAAAAAGCACTTTCGCAAGGATTTGATAATCCTATTATGTTTAGTATTTCAAAATCTATTGAGGAAAATAGATCAAACTATTACAAAGAATTACAGCTTGCACAACAAAAATTAGAAATTACAAAGTGGATAGAATGGTTTGCTTCAATTATAATTTTTGCACAAGATGATGCTGAAAAAACAATACAGTTTACGATCAAAAAAATGAAATTCTTTGACAAGTATGATAAAATATTGAATAATCGTCAAAAGAAGGTTATTAATAGAATACTAGAAGAAGGTGTCAATGGCTTCAAGGGTGGTATGAATGCAAAAAAATATATAAGTATAACAGATACATCAAAAGCAACAGCAACAAGAGACTTGCAGGAACTAGCAGCAATGAATGTGTTTGTAATCAAGGGATTAGGTAGATCTACTAGCTATGAACTAGATATTTAATTTGAGACAAACGCAGGCTTAAAAAGAGGCTCCTATTACCCTCCATAAATCAAGTCCTCCAATAGAATGCGGTATGCCATATTAGTTTTGAGTTTTAATACCAATACCATGGAAAAACACAAGCCTAGTAACGTTAACCTCATTGAACCCATTAGTAACATCCTAATTAAAAACCTTACCGAGGATGCCCAGGAGTCTGGCTATACCTACCTCCACTGCGTATATGCAGCCAAACAAAAGTATATTAACGGCGGATGGATTAACATTTGGCCTACCACCTACCTATCAGGATCCGGTAAGTTTTTAGACGATCTAGAAATGATTCAAGCAGTTAACATACCTGTTGCACCTAATAAGTTCCATTTTGCGGAAAAAGGTCAGGTTAAACGGTTTACACTGATATTTCCGGCTATTCCCAAAGACTGGAAGGAGTTTTGCCTCGTAGAAATGGTGGATGACAGGAATATTGGGTTTAAATCACGGAAAATTAGGCGGAATGAGACCGGGATTTATAATGTGTTTGTGGAGTGAAATCTGTTTGTTTTCAAACAAATCGATCATGAAAACACAAGAAAAATTTACAGTTGTAATTATTAATAAATAAATAAATGATTAGCAAAATAACTTATTTGAGGGATTTTAGCTAAATTTCAAATTCTAGAATTTAAAATAAAGCAATGTCTTTTAGACATGATTCAATCACCTTTCATACCAAACCAACTATACAAAAGGTCATTAATTCATGACGAGTATGGAGGTAATCGGCAAGGCGGCATTTCACCATCAGCAAAAGTACCTTATATCTTTATTTTTTCAGGGAAATCTGGAGCTCAATATGGGTATAAAGATCGCTGGGACAATGATGATATTTTTACATATACTGGGGAGGGTCAAGAAGGAAATATGCAGTTTATTAAAGGAAACCTAGCTATAAGAGAACACCTAAATAGGGGTAAAAGATTGTTCCTTTTTGAAATTGAAGGCGGAGGATTGGTTAAGTTTATTTCAGAAATGGAATTCTATGATGCGGACTATTCTTTAATCCCTGACAAAAACGGAAATAGCAGAATTGGTATTCAGTTCTTTTTAAAACGTATAGGCGTTTCAATACCAGTGAATCCAAATCAATTTTCATTTTTACAATTAGATCAAGACCAACATAAAATATTAGAACTAAATCTTCCTGCTGTTACTGAACGTTCCGGTTTAGTTACATCGAGAGTTGGCCAAGGCGCCTACAGGAAAAGAATTATACACAGGTGGAAATATAAATGTGCTGTAACACATTTCAATAAGTTAGATATTTTAATTGCATCGCATATTGTACCATGGTCAAAGTCTAACGATCATGAAAAATTGGATGTAAATAATGGCTTGCTTCTTTCCCCTACTTATGATGCACTATTTGACAAATACCTTATAACATTTGATAACAAAGGTAAAATTCAATTATCAGATCAAATTGAGTTTGATGCGTTCAAAAAAATTGGAGTATCTGGTAAAGAACAGATACATGATTTGAGTATTTATAATATTCATTATCTAGACCGACATAATCAGATTTTCAAATAGTCCCCCCTCGGATTTGTCGACTGCTTCGACATCCTCGAAGTTCGCCTAACCCAAAGCCTTTCAAACCATTCGCTTCGCAAATGTTTTGCCTTTTTTCATTCTCGTCAGCTTACACAACCAAGCTTGATTTGCAACGCTATACTTATTTCTTATTTCAACACTTGATTGTCCTTTATCTATTGAATTAACAGGGATACTAACATTAGTTTTAAAATTGCTTTTATCTAAAAAAATATTTCTGATATCTCTAGATAACTTTTGTTTACAATTAATTGCTCATTATGCAATAAATAACTGTCTTTATAGTCAAACTTGTTATAACTTATATTTAAATCTGAATATACCTTTTTTGTAAAAAAATAAAAGCCGATTTTGTCAGTCTCAATTGTTATTTTTTTAGATAATTTATCATTTGTAGACCTTATATTTACTCCGCTTTTTAAGATTATTTTTCCATTTCTGATCTGAAAAAATGCCGGCTCAAAGTCAATTAAATTAAATCTAGATCCATTAAAAATCACATTCGATATATTTATATCGCCATGAACAAATTTGGCAATATTTAACTTATCTAGATTGGCTGCAAATTCTTTGATATGAAATTCGTATTCGAATGCCGACAATCTATCTGTTGGAACTTTTTCAATATATTTTTGCTTGTAAATAATTCTATCCTTCAAGAATATATATTTTGTTTCTGGAAGAAAATCAAATTGAATTGACAACTTTTCAATTAAAGTACATCTTTTAAGAATTGCTTCTTTATTATCATGCAATTCGGAAAATAAATATTCTTTTATTTTATAACGCAATTTATTTTTTATCCTAGTAATCATCTTCATCATATGAATCAGAATCACTTTCATTATAATTAGTGAAAGTTGCCTGTATTCCACCATTATTTAGAAATTCATAAGCACCTGAATAATATCCTGACTCACTTGATAATGTAACAGTTGCACAAAATGAGCAACCCCCTTCTTTATTTTCAATTTTATACAAGTCCATTAAGTCTTTGTAAAACTCTTTTGGGAAAGGTTTTTCACCATATCCAAAATTACAATCACCCACCTCTTTTGTAATATAGCTTAATAACTTAAAAACCGCTTTAGACTTGTTAGGCTTCTTATCTAACTTAGCATAATCACTAGTTGATAAATCCAATTGATGTGAAGGCATGGTCAATAACCATACTTTATTTTTTTTATCCTCTAAGAATAATTCACCTTCAAAAAGCTTTATTTCTTCTGACCATTTTTTTATAAATTTGTCTTTTTCACTTTGTATCTTTTTCTTATCTCCTATGCAATTTGAATCGTGCGATAATTCTAAATTTACTGTTGCCATTGCTGTTTTATTTGTTTGTTAAAATTATTTTGTACGTCGTCAAAACAATTAAAAATTTTGTTTTAGAGCGATTTGTTGTTTAAAAGTAGCTTTTTTATTTTATTTTGGTGATAAACGTTACTGAAAAAAATGTTATGAATTATACGCTAAAAATTAGCGTATAAAAAATTCCATTCGTTCGCTAACATTCACCCTTTTTTCCTTCAAAAAACAAACTTAGCCTAAAAGAAAAAGTGACCCATGAAACGGAATCATAAGTGATTGATTTTCAAATGGGGGCCCGGGAATCTTCACGCGACTGATTGATTATTAGTCAGGTGTAAAAAATCTCAAATTCCTGCTTTTTTTCGGGATTGCCAGCACACTTCGTTCACTGTCATCTTTTCCAAATTATAAATAGCCTCGGATTTGTCGACTTCGTCGACATCCTCGCATTTCTACTTACACAAAGCCTTACAACTAAACACTCAGGTTTAAGGGATTGCCAGCTTTGTTCAGTCTCGGATTTGTCGACTGCGTCGACATCCTCGCAGTTCGCCTTACCCAAAGCCTTTCAAACCATTCGCTTCGCAAATAGTTTGCCTTTTTTCATTCTCGTCAGCTTACACAAGCAAGCTTGTGACGCTGCCTTAAACGAAAAAAGCCTCCCCGAAAAATTCGGGGAGGCTTTGTAGCGAGACCGGGATTTGAACCCGGGACCTCAGGGTTATGAAGATTTTTC
>JACCDP010049786.1_pt1 | contig 14966 bp, 12 predicted proteins | sample 7445841 | NCBI WGS metagenome assembly JACCDP01 (sample SAMN15323441, study PRJNA562643) | freshwater metagenome | isolation source: river surface water | place: USA:Blue River Watershed | collected 2017-08-17 | reverse complement strand
GCCTTGTAGCCGCGCCCTCAAAAAGTCCAGCGTCTGCGCGACCGCGACCTTGCTGGCCTCCTTGTCCCGGCGATGCTGGTATTCGAGCTGGCCCTCCTTGATGCCGCGCTCGGAAATCACCACCCGGTGCGGCACGCCGATGAGCTCCCAGTCGGCAAACATGGCGCCGGGGCGCTCGTCGCGGTCGTCGAGCATCACGTCGACGCCCTGCGCCTGCAGCGCGTCGTGCAGCTTTTGCGCTTCATCACGCACCGTCTGGCTGCGGTGCGCGCCGATGGGGCAGATCACCACGGTAAACGGGGCGATCGCGTCGGGCCAGATGATGCCGCGCTCGTCGTGGTTTTGTTCAATCGCCGCCGCTGGCAGGCGCGTGATGCCGATGCCATAGCAGCCCATCTCCATGAACTTGGGCTTGCCGTCTTCGTCCAGGAAGGTGGCGTTCATGGCTTTGGAGTATTTGGTGCCCAGATAGAACACATGGCCGACCTCGATGCCGCGCTCGATGGCCAGCACGCCCTTGCCATCGGGTGAGGGATCGCCCGCGACGACGTTGCGCAGATCGGCCACCTGCTCAGGCTCGGGCAGGTCGCGGCCCCAGTTGACGCCGGTCAGGTGAAAGTCGACCTCGTTGGCGCCGCAGATCCAGTCGGCCATCACGGCCACTTCGCGGTCGGCGACGATCTTGACCGGCTGTTTCAAGCCGATCGGGCCCAGGTAGCCGGGCTTGCAGCCAAAGTGCGACTCGATTTCGGCCACCGTCGCGAAGCGAAAGCTCGCCAGCCCTGCCACCTTGCCGACCTTGACCTCGTTCATGTCGTGGTCGCCGCGCAGCAGCAGCAGCCACACCTGGGTCGTGACGACCTGGCCTTGCTCGCCCAACTCGTCGGTGGCCAGCACCAGCGACTTGACGGTGCGCTCAAGCGGCAGGCCCAGCAACTGGGCCACGTCGGCGCAGGTGCTCTTGCCCGGCGTGGGTGTTTTTTGCATCGGCTCTTGCGGTGCCGGCCTTGGACCGCTTGGCGCCAGGGCTTCGGCTTTTTCCATATTGGCCGCGTAGTCGCTGCCGGGGCAGTAGACGATCGCGTCTTCGCCGGTGGCCGCGATCACCTGAAACTCTTCGGACAGATCACCGCCGATGGCGCCTGAGTCGGCCGCCACGGCCCGGTAGCGCAGGCCAAAGCGGTCGAAGATCGCGCGGTAAGCCTGCGCCATGGCCTGGTAGCTCAGCTGAGCCGAGGCGCCGTCGCGGTCGAAGCTGTAGGCGTCCTTCATGATGAACTCGCGCCCGCGCATCAGGCCAAAGCGCGGCCGGCGTTCGTCGCGGAACTTGGTCTGGATCTGATAGAAGTTCTTGGGCAGCTGCTTGTAGCTTCGCACCTCCTGGCGCGCGATATCGGTCACCACCTCTTCGCTGGTGGGCTGCACCACGTAGTCGCGATCGTGGCGGTCACGGATGCGCAGCAGCTCCGGGCCCATCTTGTCGAAGCGGCCGGTTTCGTGCCACAGCTCGGCCGGCTGGATCACCGGCATGGTCAGCTCGATGGCTCCGGCGCGGTTCATCTCCTCGCGCACGATGGCCTCGACCTTGCGGATCACGCGCAGTCCCATGGGCATGTAGTTGTAGATGCCGGCGCCGAGTTTTTTGATCAGGCCGGCGCGCATCATCAGTTGATGGCTGACGACTTCGGCATCGGCGGGCGCTTCCTTGAGCGTGGCAATGTGGAACTGTGACGCTTTCATGCGGGAAATCGAGGGGTGGGGGAGACTCAAAAAAGGCCCTCGGCCGGCTTGGCTTGCCGGCCATGGCTGTGCATAATGGTCTCAAGTTTTTGAATTTTGAGGTTCGATTATGCTCGACCGAGACGGCTTTCGGCCCAACGTCGGCATCATCTTGCTCAACCAGAAAAGCCAGGTCTTTTGGGGCAAGCGCATCCGCACCCACTCTTGGCAGTTTCCGCAGGGCGGCATCGATCGGGGCGAAAATCCCGAGCAGGCCATGTTCCGGGAATTGCACGAAGAGGTGGGCTTGCACCCGCACCATGTGCAGGTGCTGGCCCGGACCCGCGACTGGTTGCGCTACGAGGTGCCCGACCGCTACATCCGACGCGATGCGCGGGGCCATTACAAGGGTCAAAAGCAGATCTGGTTTTTGCTCCAGCTCATTGGCCATGACTGGGACTTGAACCTGCGCGCCACCGACCATCCTGAGTTTGACGCCTGGCGCTGGAACGACTACTGGGTGCCGCTGGACGTGGTGGTTGAATTCAAGCGCGGGGTCTACGAGATGGCGCTCAATGAATTGGCGCGCTATGTGCCGCGCACCGATGGCCGTGCGGACTCGCGCAGCCGTTACATGCGCGGCTCCATGCGCCGAGATGGCTCGGCCTCGGGTGGGCCTGCACACGATGGGGTGCCCCTGGCCGATTCGGCTGCGATGGAGTTGCCCCCTGGGGCCAGCTTCGACCCCGATCCGCAAAACGAGCTGCTCGGCAGATCGGCTTCCAAGCCATGAAGCGGGCGTTATGTGCCGCTGGTCTGCTCTTGTGGGCGCAGGCACAGGCGCAAATCTTCGGCGGTGCGGCTTGGCAGGAGGGTGACATACCTGAGCCGCCCGCCTTCAATCTTGAGCGCTTGCTGCGCTTTGAGGTCAACCCCAACTCGCCCCTGGTCTATGCCATCGATCCGCAGACCTTGAGCATTTCGCCGGGCGACCGGGTGGTGCGCTATGTGGTCGTGGCCAGCAGCCCGGGGGGTGCGCGCAATGTGTTCTACGAGGGCATCCGCTGCCCGGCCGGTCAGGTCAAGACCTACGCCCGCCACAGCGAGGGGCGCTGGATCAAGGCGAGCGATCCGCAGTGGCAGGACATGGCCAGCCGGCCTTCGCGTCACGCGTTGCAGCTTGCGCGCCAGGGCGCCTGTGACAATGGCGGTACGCCTACGCGAGCCGACGACATCGTGCGCGCGCTTGGGCAGGCCGGCCAGTTTTCGGTGCGCTGAGGCGGGCCGCGCTCAGCGCTGCAGCGCCGCGGGCTTAGGCGCGGGTGTAGGGCCACTGGTCGGCGTAATCGTTGGCCGTTTGTGTGAGCCAGTCGCACACGGCTTGCACCTCCGGGCGCTGGCGCGCACCGGGTCGCGTGAGCAGATGATAGGCCTTGGCTGGCTGCAGCCTCTGCGCAAATGGCTGGACCAAACGTCCCGCCTCGAGGTCATCGCTGACAAAAGGCAAGATGCCCAGCACCGCACCCTGGCCCAGCAGCGCTGCTTGCGTGGCCACGTGCGAGTCTTCAATGATCATCTCTTGCGAAAACTGCAGATCGCCGGCGCAAGCCTGCGCCAGCCAGGCCATCCATTCGGATCGGTCTTGTTGGTGCAAGATGGGGCAGTGCGCCAGATCGCCCAGCGCCATCGTCGGATTCGCCAAGGACGGTGCCATCACCGGCGTGTACTCGATGCGCATCAGCGGCTGCGACTCCAGACCTGGCCAATCGCCCAGACCCCAGTCCACCACCACGGTGGCCGGCATGTCGTTGGGGCTGGTGACGCGCCGGCCTCGCCGCAGCGTCAGCTCAATATGGGGCAGGGCGCTGCGCAGCTGACCCAGCCTTGGCATGAGCCAGCGGGCCCCGAAGATCGCACCGACGGCCAGTGACACCGTGGTGCGCCGGCGTGCCACGTGGTATTCGATTTCCTGCGCAATCGCGTCGAAGGACTGCTTGATCACCCGACCCAGTGACTGTCCGATCTCGGTGGGCACGACTTGCCGAGTGGCGCGCACAAACAGCTGGCAGCCCCAGCGGGCCTCTAGCTCGCGGATCTGGTTGCTCACCGTGGTGGCGCTTACGCCCAACTCATCAGCCGCGTCTTTGAAGCTCTCGAGCCTGAGCGCGGCCTCAAGTGTGCGCAAGGCGCTCAAGGGCAGGCGCTGACGGGTTTTGCGGGCCTGGACAGCCACAGGTTTGCGGGCGGGCGGTTGGGCGCTCATGCGACTTCGGGACGCTTTTTGGGCACGCTGGTGTGGCGCTCTGGCTGATCTTACCGAGGCTGCAGCATGGCCCTTCAGGCGCCGCGCTCGGTCGCGCCGAGGTGGTACTTGGCCAGCAGCTGGCTATCGGCTTGCACCAGACCAGACAAACCCACCTGTGCCATTGCAATGCCGATGTCGTCGGCAAAACCCGTGATGAACGATTGCAAGGCAGGGGCACCTCCGGCTGCGCAGGCGTACAAAAAGGGTCGGCCCATCATCACAAAATCGGCGCCCAGGACCCGCGCCTTGAGGACGTCTTCGCCGCTGCGCACGCCGCCGTCGATGATCAGGTGAAAACTCGGTCCCACTGCTGCGCGCACAGCCGGCAGCGCCTCGAGCGTGGCGGGGGCGCTGTCGAGTTGGCGCCCGCCGTGGTTGGAGACGTAGAGCGCATCGGCGCCAAGGTCGCGGATGCGCACCGCATCGTCTGGGCACATCACGCCCTTGACGATCAGGCAGTGGCGCCAGCGTTGTCGCAGTCTCGCCAGAAAGTCCCAGTCGGCGCCTCGGCGGGCGGCCGTACGGTCGTAGCCGCCTGTGCTGGGCCCGCTGAAATTGGCCATCGTCGGAATGCCGGCGGCCAGCGTGCTCAGCGACCAGCGCGGGTGTAGCGCGAAGTCCAGCACATGGCGCGCCTGCCAGCGCAGCGGCGTGCGAAAGCCGTTGCGCAGGTCGCGCGGGCGCTTGCCCAGCCGCGGCACGTCCACCGTCAGCACCAGGTTGCGGTAGCCGCAGGCGTGGGCCCGATCGGCCAGCTGCTCGGCCGCCTCGACCGAGCCCGTCACATAGAGCTGAAACCAGGCCTGCCCCTGGCTCAGTTCGGCCATGCGCTCCAGCGGGGTGGAGCTGGCTGTGGAGACGCACACCGGAAAGCGGTGCTGGGCCGCTGCGCGGGCCAGGGCCTCGTCGCTGGCCGACCCAGCTAAATTGCACATACCCATGGGCGCGCATCCAAACGGCAGCGCCGCCGTGCTGCCATCAGGCAGTCGCGCGCTCAGATCGGCCGGCGGCGGATCGATCAGCACCCGGGGCATCAAGGTGACGCATTCAAATGCTTGCGCGTTGCGCGCCACGGCCGACTCCGTGCCTGCCGCTCCGTCCATGAAGTCAAAGATCAGCCGCGGCAGCCTGCGGCGTGCCGCTTGGCGCAGGTCCTGGTAAAGCGGCAGGGAATCGGTGTGGGATGTTGTCATGACGCTGGGCCGATTGTCCTCGCTAGCGCGGCCGTTTACAGTGGCTGCGCGGCGATCTCACAGCCCGCTTGCTCGAGTTGCTCGCGCATCAGCGCGATGTGCCCGGGGCCAACCTCGCAGCAGCCCCCGACCAGGCGGGCGCCATCGGCCAGCCAGCGCGTCGCAAAGGCAGCGTAGCTCGGTGGGTCCAGGTCTTCGCGCGAGCGCAGCATCAGCCTCGTCTTGCCGGGCATGAACGCCTTGGGAATCTCGATAAAGCCGTTGGCGTAACCGCCGGCGGGCAGACCGCTGCGCACCAGCTCGGGCATGGCCTGTGTGATCGACTCGGGCGGGCAGCAGTTGGCCAGCACGGCGGCCACCGGCAGCCCGCTCAGGGCTTGCACGGCTTCAGTCAGGCTTTCGCCCGAGCGCAGCAGTGGCCCCCGGTCTTGCAGGGTGAAGGACACCCACACCGGCTTGCCAGCGCTCGCTGCGGCCGTGGCGGCCGCTCGGGCCTCCTGCGCGCTCGAGAGGGTCTCGCACAGAAAAAGATCCACATGCGGGGCTTGCAGCTCGGCCAGCCGGGAGTATTCGTTGAGGTTGGTGTCGAAGTCGCGCACGCGATCGGCCCGGTAGCTGCCATTGAGCGGCGGCAGGCAACCGGCGATGTGAACGCCGGCGCCGCTGTGTCCAGCCCGGTCGCGGGCGGCCAGCGCCAGCTCGCAGGCCGTGCGCTGCAAATTAGGCACCCGCGCCTGCTCGCCCACGCTTTCCATCCGCGTGTAGGAGGCCGAATAGGTGTTGACCGTCAGCACCCTCGCGCCCGCGGTGATGTAGTCCAGGTGCACCTGCTCGACCAAGTGTGGCTCGCTCAGCAGGTACTGCGCCGACCACAGGCGCGGCGTTTTGTCTTGCGAGCGGCGGATCAGTTCCATGCCGGTGCCGCCGTCGAGCAGTACCACCTTTTTGCGATCGGCCAAATTCATGAGGGACTCCGTTCTGAGTGGGGCAGCCCTGCATCCGTCGGGCCCGCACCGTGTGCGGCGCTCAGGCTCGCTTGCAGGGCGCCGGTGTCGATTTGATGCAGGCGGCCCAGTTCGCACAGCGCCGCCAGGGTGGCCGGCGGCACCGGGATGCCGTGCTGCAATCGGTGGGCGCGCAAACTCGCTTCGCGCTCGCCGGGAATTTCTACCCGGTCAAAGCCTGGCGCGGGCGGGCACTCGCGCAACTCTTGCAAGCACTGCTCGGCCGCTTGCCGGTAGGCCGAGGGCGAGCGAAAGCGCGAGAGATCGACGGCGACCAAAATCCAGTTCATGCCGTCCATCGCCCGTCCCAAAATCGCCTCGCCCAGCAGCTCGGCCACCAGCGCCAGCCCGTAGCCCTTGGGGCCGGCCATGGGCAGCAAGGCGCCGCCGTCAAAGTAGTCCTGCGGGTCGGTCGAGGCCCGGCCGTGCCGGTCAACGATGAGCCCGGGCGCCAGCGGCCGGCCGGCCATCTTGGCCGCATAGACCTTGCCGCCCGAGGCGGTGGCCGTGGCAAAGTCAATCACCACCGGGCCGTGCTCGCCGCCAGGAATGCCGAATGCATAAGGGTTGGTCGGCAGCATGGCGCGCGCGCCGCCAAACGGTGCCACCTGGCGCCAGTCCTTGCGCGAGCCGCCGCCGAACAAGATGCTCAGGCAGCCGGCCTGCGCGCCGCGCTGCACGAAAGCACCAAGCCGTCCCGTGTGGTCCACCTCGGCCACGCCGATGGCTGCCACGCCCTGGCGACGGGCCTGCTCGACGGCCAGGTCGGTGGCCATGCGAAAAGCCGGCATGCCCAGCCCGTTGCCGCCATCGACCAGCGCACCGCCTCCTTCGGCCTGCCTGAGCGTGGGCACCGCCCCGGGATTGAAGCGGCCAGCGCTCGCCCTTTGGGCGTACCAGTCGAGCCGGAACACCCCGTGCGAGTAGACCCCGCACAGGTCCGCGTCGACCAGATGGTCGGCAATCTCGTGGGCAATCGACGGCGGGCAGCCGATCGCGGCCATCACGCCAGTGCCAAAGCGGCGCAGTTCGTCGGCGCCCACCAGGGGGTCGCACTGCTCGATCATGCCGGGGCCTGCGATGAAGCTGGGGCGGTGCCGCGTGCCAGCTGTGCCACCGGGATATGGCAACGGATGCGGTGTCCGGCCAGGCTGCCATCGCGCCAGGGCGGCGTCTCCTGTTCGCACTGCGTGCCGAGCTTGCTCGGGCAGCGGCGCTGGAACGGGCAGCCTTGCTGGGGCGGGCCGGCCTCTGTGATGTCTTGCGCCAGCAGGCTGGGCCGATGGTCGGGATCGGGCTCGAGGACGGCGGCGCGTAGCACCTGCGTGTAGGGATGTGAGGCCGGACCATAGACCGCCTCGGCCGGGCCGACCTCGCAGACTCGGCCTTGGTAGAGCACCGCCACTTCGTCGGCCAGCGCCCGCACCACGGCCAGATCGTGCGACACCATCAGGTAGGCTGTCCCGCGCTCGTGCTTGAGGGTTTGCAGCAGTTCCAGCACCGCCGCCTGCACCGAGACATCGAGGGCCGAGGTGACTTCGTCGCACAGCACCAGATCGGGCTGGGCGGCGAAGGCGCGGGCGATCGCCACACGCTGTTTCTCTCCGCCCGACATCTGTGCGGGCAGGCGTTCAAGGTAGTGAGCGCCCAGCCGCACCCGTTCGAGCCATTGCACGCTGGCATCGCGCAGGCCTTGGTCGCTCAGGCCGAAATAAAGACGCAGGGGCTGGGCCAAAAGGGTGGCGACCGTGTGCCGCGGGTTCAGGCTGTCGTCGGGGTTTTGAAAGATTAGTTGCAGTCGCCTGAGCTGATCGGGCGTGCGCTGCTGCAACTGAGCGGGCCAGGGTTGCGTACCGTCCCATTGCATGGAGCCGCGTGCCAGTCCCACCAGGCCGGCGATGGCCTTGAGCAGGGTCGATTTGCCGCTGCCCGATTCACCCACCAGCGCGAGCGTGCGCCCCCGGTGCAGTTGCAGTTGTACGCCGTCCACCGTCAGTGGCCCAGGAGCCGGCCGACCCAGTAGCTGCTCCCATAGCTTGGGGCGGGCGTACTGTACGCTTACATCGTGCAGGGCCAGCAGCGGCTGCTCGCCGGCCGGGCGATCGGCCACAGGGGCCGTGGCACTGCTGTGTGCAGGCCCCAGCTCGAGCAGGCTCTGGGCGTTATGGCAGCGCGCGCGGTTTTCGATGTCAATGGCGCGCAGCGACGGATGCTCTTGCTCGCAGCGTGGCTGCACCCAGGCGCAGCGCGGCGCGAAGGCGCAGCCCGGCCCGCTTTCACCGGGTGCGGCGGCGCGGCCCGGCAGGGCTACTGGCAGGCCCGGCTTGGACACCCGCGCAATCGAGGCCAGAAGTCCTCTGGGATAAGGATGCACCGGCCGCGTCAGAACTGATCGCTTGGGCCCTTCGAGCACCACCTCGCCTGCGTAGAGCACGCTCACGCGCTCGCACACGCGTGCAATGGCCCCCAGATCGTGGCTCACGTAGACCATCGCCGTGCCGGTCTCACGATTGAGGTCGCTGAGCAATTGCAGCACATGCGCCTGCGTCGTCACATCCAGGCCGGTGGTCGGTTCATCGAGCAACAAGAGGCGAGGCTGGCCGGCCAGCGCCATCGCGATGGCCACCCGCTGCTGCTGGCCACCCGAGAGCTCATGCGGATAGCGAGCGGCCAGCAGGTGCGCCTGCGGCAGGCGCACCTGTTCGAGCAGCTCCTGGATGCGCCGCTGCCGCTGCGCACCCGTCAGCTCGGTGTGCAGCAGGAGGGACTCGTCAATCTGCTGGCCCACCCGCAGCGTCGGCGTGAGTGACTGTCCCGCGTTTTGCGGCACCAAGCCGATCACTGCCCCGCGCAGGCGCTGCAGCTGGGCCGGCTCCAGCGAGAAAAGATCCTGGCCCTCAAGATGGACGCTGCCTTCAGTGCGCTGCAGCCCCGACTTAAGGTAGGCCATCATGGCCAGCGCCAGGGTGCTCTTGCCAGAGCCGCTTTCGCCCACCAGGCCCAGCGTCTGGCCTGCACCGAGCGACAGATCGATGCCGCGCAGCACTTCGCGCAGCCGGCCAGCGCGGTCGGTGTAGCCCACCCGCAAGTTGCGAACCTGCAGCAGCTTGGGCGTCGGGCCCGTCACAGCGGGGCTTTCTGGGCGCGATCGACGCCCATGGCTTTGGCCAGCGCGTCGGCGCTGAGGTTGATGCCGATGATCAGCGAGCTCAGCGCCAGAATCGGGAACAGCCCACTCCAGGGGGCAATGGGCAGGTAGGTGCGTGCATCGGCGATCATCAGGCCCCAGTCGGGTGTGGGCGGCGAGACGCCAAAACCCAGGAAGGACAGCGAGCTGAAGGCCAGCAGCATCCAGGACCAGCGCATCGCACCCTCGACCATCAGCGCATCAAGCACGTTGGGCAGCAACTCGCGCCTGATGATGTCCAGCCGCCCGTGCCCACGCGCTCGTGCAGCGACCACGAAGTCGCGCGCCACCACGTTGTGCGCCGCTGCGCGAGCGACGCGAATCACCGGGATGCCGTAGAAAAATGCCAGCGTCGGATTCAGCACGCCAAGTCCCGTGCCGAAGGTCACGATCAGCAGCAGCATCTTGAGGATCCAAGGCAGGGACAAGATCGCATCGACCAGCCGCATCAGCACATCGTCGAGCCGTCCGCCCACCAAACCCAGGTAAACGCCCAGCAAGCCACCCCACAGCACCGCCAGCGGCGTGGCCACCAGCGTCACCAGCAGCGCTTCGCGCCCGCCCATGAGGGTGCGTGTGTACACATCGCGGCCGAGGTGGTCGGTACCCAGCCAGTGCGTGGCATCGGGCGGGCTCAGGATCATCGTGGCACTGACCGCCTTGAAATCGTGACTGGCCAGCCATGGGCTGAGCAGGGCCATCAACAGATGCAGCAGCACCACCGCCAGACCGATCGCACCGGAGGGGCGCGCGAGCATGTCTCGCAGCACCTGGGCCGCCCCGCTTCTGCTGCCGCCTGCTGTGGGCTGTGCCATCGGGCTTGGGTTTGAACTGACCACGGGGTCGGCGATCGGGCGTGACATGGGCTTTTACGCGCGGGAGGTGACCGCGCTGCGCAGGCGTGGGTTGGCCGCCAGGCTCAGCAGGTCGGCTGCCAGGTTGATGCACACATACAGTGTCGAGACGATCAGGGCGATGGTCTGCACCACCGCCAAATCGCGCTCGGATATCGCCGTCACAGTCAGGCGTCCGAGGCCGGGGTAGTTGAAGACGGTCTCGATCACGACCACGCCGCCGAGCAGCCAAGCGATGGTCAAGGCCACGACGTTGATCGCCGGCAGCAGCGCATTGGGCAGCACATGCCTCCAGATGCGCTGACCCTCGGGCACGCCCTTGAGCGTGGCCATGCGCACAAACTCACCGTCGAGCACCTCGATCACGCTCGATCGCACGGTTCGCAAGATGTGCGCTGTCATGACCATTGCCAGCACCACGGTGGGCAACAGGATTTCCGGAAAGAACTGCGCCCAACTGGCCGAAGCCGGTACCGTGACGATGCCCGGCAGCCAACCGAGCCAGGCGCTAAAGATCAGGATGAGCACGGTCGCTGACACAAATTCAGGGATGGTCATGGCGGCAATCGCACTCGATGAGATCCACATATCGAGCCAGCGATCGCGCCGCAGCGCCGCCACGATGCCCAAGCCAAAGGCCAGGGGCAGGCCCAGGGCGAGGGCGCTGGCGCCCAGCAGCAGGGAATTGAGCAGACGGTCGCCTACGATCTGCGCAATCGGCCGCCCACCGTGGGTCGACAAGCCCAGGTCACCGCTGAGCAAACCGGCGACCCAGTGACCATAGCGGCTCCAGGCGGGCTGGTCGAGGCCAAGTTCGCTGCGGCAGTTGGCCAGCCGCTGGCCTTGCGCGTCTTGTTGCAGCACGGCCGTACACGCGTCGCCGGGCAGAGCCTCGACCGCCGCAAAGATGATCAGCGAGACGAGCGCAACCGTCAGCAGGCCCAGCAGCGCCCGGCGCACGATGAGTTTGAGCAAGAAGGACGCTCCCTCGGTTGAGCCGTCGATGCACGTGCACCGGCCCTATTGGTCTGGCGCTGTCGCGCTTTAGTCGACCCGGATCCGGTTCCAGCGGATGCTGAAGTTTTCCACCGCGTCCAGGTTCTTCACCCGCGGATTGACGCCCACGAGCAAGTTGACATGAAAGCCCACCACGGTGCCGCCGTTTTCCCAAAGAAGATCCTGCGCCTCGATGTACTTGGCGCGGCGGCGCTCGAAATTGAGCTCGGAGCGGGCCGCATCGAGCGTCGCATCGAGTTTGGCATCGCTCAAGCCGCTCTCGTTCCAGCGCTGGCCGGTGCGGTAGACCTCGTTGAGAATGCCGTCGGCCGGGCGATCGTTCCAGCGCGTCATTGTGGCCGGGCGTTTCATCCAGACCTGGTTCCAATAACCGTCCGTGGGCACTTGCACGATTTTCACGCGCACGCCCGCGGCGGCCACCTGCTGCTGAAAGGCCTCGGCCATGGCCGGCCAAACCGCCTCGATCGTGGCCACGTTGAGCTCCATGTCCAGGCCGTTGGGGTAGCCGGCCTCGGCCAGCAGGCTCTTGGCGCGCGCAACGTTGGGCTCGCAGGTGCGGGCCGAGCGGTATTGATCGCGCGGGCCGACCGGTGTGTCGCAGCCCACCGTGCCGGCGCCGCCAGCGGCTAGGTTGAGCATGGCCTTGCGGTCAACCGCCAGCCGGATCGCACGGCGCACGCGCACATCGTCGAAGGGCTTCATGTCGGTGCGCAGCACGATGCCGCGCCAGTTGCCGGTGGGGATCTCCTGCACTGAAAAGCCCGCCATGCGGCTCAGCAGAGTGCGTTGCTGGCTGGTCAGTCCTTGCATCCTGTCGATCTGCTTGCCCATCAGCGCCTGAAAGCGGGCCTGCGCATCGGGGATGCCGATGATCTCCATGCGCGCCACGCCCGGTGCGCCTTCGTAGTAGTCGTTGTTGGCCACCAGCACCGTGGTGCCCTGGGCATCGAATTTCTCCACCTTGAACGGGCCGGTGCCGATGCCGGTGGTCTTGATGGTATCGCTCGAGCCTTCGGGGACCACCATCAGACGGTAGTCGGTCAGGATCAGCGGCAGGTCGGCAAAGGGCGCCGACAGCGTCAACTTGAGCGTGCTGGCATCGACGGCTTCGATCTTGCTGATCATGCTGATGGCTGCGCGCGCCGGCGAATCGAGCTTTGGGTCCTGCACGCGGCGCAGCGAGTAGGCCGCGTCGGCAGCGGTGAACGGCTTGCCGTTGTGAAAGCGCACGCCCGTGCGCAGCTTGAAGATCCACTCGGTGGCGTTGTTGTTGGAACTCCAACTCAGAGCCAGATCGGGCGTGGGTTTGCCGTCTTGGCCGGGTCGCACCAGACGGCTCATGATTTTTTCGGTCACCTGGAACACCCGGCCGCGCGAGATCGGGTCCATGTCCGAAGCGGTGCCCGAGCCGACTTCGTGAGCCTGCCGGAAGGTGCCTGTGGGCTGCGCCTGCAGCAGGCTCGGCACGATCAAGGTGGCGCTTAGCAGCGCGCTCATCGCAAAATTCTTCATGTGTCGTCTCCTGGTTCTCCGGTGGCCCTGATTCTGACTATCCGCTTCAACCTCGGGTTAACCATAGGGTTTAATGTGATGCGGAGGCCCGATTCTCCGAGCACCGGTGGCTGGCTCACAAGCGAGTTTTTGAGCAGGTATGAATAAAGAAAAATACATGCATAGACGTTTGCTGGCGCTCGGCGGCGGCGGTGCCACGCACGGGCTGGACCGTCCGATCGACGACTTTGCTCTGCGCTTCGTGAACCGGGGCCGGCCCCGTGTGGGCTATCTGGGCTGGGCCAGCGCCAACGCTGGCGCGCGTCTGGAGCGGCTGCGCGCCGGCCTGGGCGATCGGATCTCGAGCCTGGAGAGCCTGGGCGGCCAAGCCTGCATCGAACAGGCGCGCCGCTGGGCCCACGATTGCGACCTCATTTATGTGGCCGGCGGTGACACCCGCAAGCTGCTGGCCGATTTGCGCGTCAGCGGCCTGGACAGCGTGCTCGGCCAGGCCATGGATCACGGGGTTTTGCTCGTGGGTGTGAGTGCGGGGGCCTCGGTCTGGTTTGACTGCGCCTTGTCCGACGCGGGCGGGCAGGCCTTGGGCCGCCTTGACGGCTTGGGCCTGTTTCCGGGCAGCTTTTGCCCACATTACGACAGCGAGCCGGCGCGCCGCCCGGCGTTCGAGACGGCCGTCGAGCATGGCCGCATGCCCCCCGGTCTCGCGCTGGATGACGGCATGGCCGTACTGGTCAGCACCGATGGCCCGTTGGCGCTGTGCCGCGGGCGCCCCGGCGCCAAGGCCTGGCGTGTCGATGCGCAGGGCCACTCGCAGACTCTGGAACTGCCGGACCTTGAAGGCAAATGGACCGGCGTGACCTGAGGCCACGCCTGGCTCAGCGCGAGAGCACGAGGTTGGTGCGGTGCACCATCTCCGGCTCGCCGGTGTAGCCCAGCAGCCGCTCGAATTCGCTGGAGGCCTTGCGGCAGATCAGGCGGGCCTCGGCGCTGGCGTAGTTGGCCAGGCCGCGGGCGATCTCGCGGCCCTGTTCGTCGCGCACGGCGATCACGTCGCCGCGTGCAAAGTCGCCTTGCACCGCGGTCATGCCGATGGGCAGCAGGCTCTTGCCCTCATCGCGCAGCTTGACCACCGCGCCCTCGTCGACCGTGACCGAGCCGCGCAATTGCAGGTGGTCGACCATCCACTGCTTGCGTGCCTGGTTCTTGGCTGTCTGTGCCAGCAGTGCGGTGCCGATGAGCTCGCCCTGGCACAGGCGCAGCAGCGCCTGGGGCTCGCGCCCCCAGGCGATGACGGTCGAGGCGCCCGAGCCGGCCGCCCGCTTGGCCGCCAAGATCTTGGTGATCATGCCGCCCCTGCCAATGCTCGAGCCGGCGCCGCCGGCCATGGCCTCGAGCGCCGGGTCGCCCGCCTGGGCCTCGTGCACAAAGGTGGCGCTCGGGTCCTTGCGCGGATCGGCTGTGTACAAGCCCTTCTGGTCGGTCAGGATGATCAGCAGGTCGGCCTCGACCAGGTTGGCCACCAGCGCGCCGAGCGTGTCGTTGTCGCCGAACTTGATCTCGTCGTTGACCACGGTGTCGTTCTCGTTGATCACCGGCACCACGCCCAGCTGCAGCAGCGTCAGCAGGGTTGAGCGCGCATTGAGGTAACGCTCGCGATCGGCCAGGTCCGCATGGGTGAGCAGCACCTGGGCGCTGGCCACGCCCAGGGCGCGCAGCTTGCTTTCGTAGACCTGCACCAGGCCCATTTGTCCGACAGCCGCGGCGGCCTGCAATTCATGGATGGCGCTGGGCCGGCTGCTCCAGCCCAGCCGCTTCATGCCCTCGGCAATCGCGCCGCTGCTGACCATGATGATTTCGCGGCCTTGCTCGCGCAACTGCGCCATCTGCTCGCACCACAGGCCGATGGCCTGCGCATCGAGGCCGCGCCCTTCGTCGGTGACCAGGCTCGAGCCGACCTTGATGACGATGCGGCGGGCCTGAAGAAGCACGTCGGTGGTGAGCTTGCTGGGCATGGCGGGTTGGGGGCAAATAAAGGCCAGGCGGCTCTCAGGCACCGGTCTGCGGCGCCAGAGAGCCTGCCGCAAAGCGCGGATCGACCTCGGCGGCCGGCTGCGCGGCTAGACGCACCTGTTCGATAAAGGGATAGATCGCGCGGATCAGCGGCTCGCAGCCCTC
>JACCDP011304455.1_pt1 | contig 14970 bp, 14 predicted proteins | sample 7445841 | NCBI WGS metagenome assembly JACCDP01 (sample SAMN15323441, study PRJNA562643) | freshwater metagenome | isolation source: river surface water | place: USA:Blue River Watershed | collected 2017-08-17 | reverse complement strand
GGGATGGGCGGATCAGGCATTGGAGGTAAAATTGTCGCTTCGTGGATGCAAGCGGAAGCAGCTGTTCCTGTTTTCATATTGAATGATTATGACTTGCCCGGATTTGTAAACAAGCATTCTTTGGTCGTAGGTTCTTCATATTCTGGCAATACGGAAGAAACCATGCATGCCATTGAAAAAGCACATCTGCGAGGGGCGCATATCATCGGCATCTGTTCAGGTGGCGAATTGAGCGCTTTTTGCACCAAGAATAACTATGATTTTGTCCTAGTTCCCGGAGGCAATCCTCCCCGATCTCAAGTGGCATTTTCCATTGTTCAACTTTGTTCCATATTCACACAGTTGGGCTTTTGTTCAGCACATTTACTTGAAGAAATTCGTCATTCGCATGCGCTACTCCTTGAGGAAATGAATGACATTCATGCCATTGCAGAACAATTGGCAACTTTTCTAAAGGATAAAGTTGGCATTTTTTATTCCGGACCAGCATATGAAGGAATTGCAACTCGTGCGCGTCAACAATTCAATGAAAACTCGAAATTGTTGGGTTGGCACCATGTTATACCAGAGATGAATCACAATGAATTGGTTGGATGGGCCGGTGGTGATGCTCGCTTTGCGCCTGTATTCATGCATTGTGAGGATACGCACCCACGCAATAAAAAACGCTTTGAATTCAGTGAGAAGATTATTGGAAATAAAACAGCTGTTTTCAATCTGGAGGCCAAAGGTAACTCCTTGGTGCAGCGTTCTGTTTATCTTATTCATTTGGTAGATTGGGCGTCTTGGTATCTTGCGAAACAAAAAGGTGTAGATCCAATTGATATTTCGGTCATCGATGCGCTTAAAGGCGAGCTATCCAATTTCAACTAAAGTCCGTGGTTTATGCCGGAGGTTCAATTCATCGATCTAGGGCTCGTAGACTACAAAGAAGCATGGGATTTTCAAACCAAGCTGTTCGATCAAACCATTCAACACAAAATAGCACTCCGCAACGGAGAAAGTAGTGCAAAGCCAAAAAATTACTTGATTTTTTGTGAGCATCCACATGTTTACACGCTGGGTAAAAGTGGTTCAGCTGAAAATTTATTATTGAAAGAAAACGAACTTCAGGCGAGAAATGCTTCTTTTTACAACATCAACAGAGGAGGAGACATTACTTATCACGGACCCGGACAATTGGTCGCTTATCCCATCTTCGATCTCGATCAATTTTTTCCTGACATTCACAAATACATGCGTTTCCTTGAAGAAGCGGTCATCTCCACTTTGCGTGAGTTCGGCATCGATGGTGGCCGTTATGAGGGCTATACCGGCGTATGGATCGATCCCTTATCACCTCAAGCGCGGAAGATCTGTGCCATGGGGGTAAAAAGCTCCAGGTGGGTGACCATGCACGGAATTGGATTCAATATTCAGCCAGACCTCACCTATTTCTCACACATCGTCCCTTGTGGAATTGCCGATAAAGCAGTAACTTCCATGCAAAAAGAACTCGATCAAATAGTTGATTTCGAACTTGTCAAAAATAAATTGAAACAACACTTGTCCCAGCAATTCGGATTCACGTATGTTTAGCTTTGGAAAAGTAATGGCACCCATTAAAAAAATCCTTCGGTTTTTTGGATTCTTCCTGCTAGGCATTTTCATCCTCATTAATTTTTTCATTGTTCTTTCCGGGAAATATTACATATACAAAGGCATCAGATACACCTATTTGTCTGGAAAAACAGGACCGGGTATATACGACTTGAACGTTTTTCCTTACTCGACCATCCCGCGTTCTAATCATCCGGAGGAATGGAAGAAATCAAATTCTTTTAACGCTTACAAACTATCCGAAAGCGACAAACGATTCATGAAAAGTCTCGATACCAGAGCTTTTCTTGTTTTCAAAGATGACTCTTTGTTGTATGAAAATTACTATGGATCTCACCACTTACATACCATTTCCAATTCTTTTTCTGCGGCGAAAACAGTTGTTGCATTGCTCATAGGTGCTGCCATAGACGATGGTTACATAAAATCTGTCGACGAGCCTGTTGGGAAGTATATTTCCTCCTTTAATTCTGGTGGCAAAGAAAAAATAACCATTCGACACCTTTTACTCATGTCATCTGGTCTTGATTGGGAAGAAAGTGCTTCGAACCCTTTGTCAGACAATGCAGAGTCATATTATGGTGATGATTTGTATGGGCTGGTATCTCGACAGAAGGCCATTGATGAACCAGGGAAAACCTTTGTTTACCAAAGTGGTAATTCGCAACTATTGGGATTTATAATCGAGCAAGCAACCAGACAAAGTTTATCGCATTATGCGTACAAGAAAATCTGGAAGCGCATCGGTGCTGAACACAAAGCCCACTGGAGTTTGGACCGAAAAAATGGCAATGAAAAAGCTTTTTGTTGCCTCTATGCTACAGCAAGAGACTTTGGAAAGCTAGGTAAGCTTATTCTGCAAGAAGGTGCTTGGAACAATGCGCAATTGATCCCCAAAAGGTACATGAAAAAAATGACTACCCCATCTGGCATTTCAACTGAGGAGGGAATAAAAAATTTCAGGTATGGCTGGCACGTCTGGACCTATAAAAACGGAAAATACAATGCCATCTATTGCCGCGGCATCAAAGGCCAATACATCATTGCTCTGCCAGAAAAAAATGTTGTGATCGTTCGCCTGGGTATGCGGCGTAAAGACAATTATGAAGTAACAAATGAACAAAAAAAGAATGTTTCATTCATGCGACAAGCGCAATACAAAATTGGACACCCGACCGATTTTTTTGAGTTTTTACGCATAGGTCAAGACATAGCTAACCATTACACGATACAAAAATGAAAGAAGGATTATTAGGCCCAAAAGTCGAAAATGTTGCAGTCGCTGTTGTTGAGGAACGCGCCGAAGACAACAATGTCATGTACAACGTATATTTACTGAATCTCCGCGATGACATTATGGAAGGTATCATCATTACAAGCACCGGTTATGGCGAAAATGTAGAAACAGGTGAGAAAGTCCGAACGAGCACCTTGCGGCATTCTTTGGAGGTTTTACTACCAAATGAAGCAGCAAAGATAGAGCCTATCATGGAAGAAGTTTTTGGCTTGGCCAATGAATACTGGGTCAGTTTTTGGGTGAATGAAACCATGTATGACAAACGATTCATCTTTCTTCCTGAGAGTATTTCACCTCAAAAAATGAAAAAACTACCAGTGCTTGGAATAAAAGGAGTAATGATTAGTTGATCTTTTCGTTCAAGGTTGCAACAGTTTCAATTTCATTGATCAAACCTTTCAGTGCAGCAGTATGGGTTTTAATCTGATAACCTCCTGCAAATACAGGCAGCTCAGGAAAAGAAGACTGAACGTTTTTAAAAAAATTGACTATAAACTTTTCATCCACCGCAGTTAGCCATGAAGTGACCAACGCACTCGGATTGAATTTTTCTATGGTTTCCTTGAGCGAGTCATAAGGCAAACTTTGGCCCAGATAAAGTGTATCTATTCCTTTGTTTCTAAGTATGAACTGATAAAAAAGCAGACTCAATTCATGCCATTCATGCTCAGGTAAAAAGAGCATTACAGGATTTTTTCTTTTTCTTGGAACAGGGAGTTTATCCGTTTCGGTAATTATTTTCTGTCGGATGAGGTTGGAAATGAAATGTTCCTGTGCTGCAGTGATGGTTCCCACCAACCACATCACCCCGATGCGGTCAAGGAAGGGAATCAAGTGACTTGTGAAAGTTATTTCCAAGCCATACAAAGAGATCAATTCCTCAACAGTCTTTTTGAACAACTCTTCATCGAGCTCAATGAGCGCAAGGATCAACTGTTCGTGACTGGTATCAGAAGAAGCATTACCCATTACCTCCATCACTTTCTCATTTAACTGATCTTTACTAAAATCAGCTATTTTAGAGATTTTATATCCCTTTTTATTTAATAAGGAAACGTTGAGTAAGAAAACAAGATCTTCATCATTGTAGGTACGAATTTGCGTTTCTGTACGCAGCGGTGAGACCAGGCCATAGCGCTTTTCCCAAATACGAATGGTATGCGCTTTAACTCCGGTTAGCACTTCAAGGTCTTTGATCTTGTATTCAGCCATTGTTTGAATTCAAAATCCAGCCAAATCGGCTGAATAAAAGTTTAACAAGCAGTGTTCACAAATGTTTATCAAAATTCTTATTTTCCTTTATATTTGCTTCATATTTCTATAAAAATTTAGTAAATAAACTCATAATGAATGTTTTAAAAATGAAGTCGAATAAAATAAACATGCTTGTTTTTTTACTTTTCATTTTATCTTCTTTGAGTAGGTGTAGTTCTGGCAATCAAGATGAACAAAACAATCGTTCCATCGAAAATGAAGAGGATTACTTTAATTTTCAGTCATTGAACCTTCAGCCTTTCGGTATCAACGCATTTATAATGGTTCCGGATGAAACAGCGAGTATTGGCGCAACTACTCGACCGGAAGTCATTCACAAGGAAAATGATTTCAAATGGAAACTGATTGTGGGACCGAAATTCGAATTGATCATTGAAGATTATGGGGAATACAAGCATTTGATTCAGGACATGAAAAACAGATTGAAAGAGGAAAAAATGTTTCGCATTCAATACCTCATCGAAGAGACGGATTTACTTGTGTACAAACGCACATTGATTGTTAGGGGGATAAAGAATGCCTCTCCAAACGTTGGGGTAGAACACTCTTCCTTTCATGTTTATGGCATGCGCACCATAGATGGTATCAATTACGAATTGCGCAGCAATGATGAGGGTTGCTCAAAACAATTGATAGAATTGATGGTTAAGTCCATTCACTCTTTCAAAGCGCTGAAATTATCCTGAATGATCACTTGACTAAGAAATTCACAGCTATTTTGGCTATTTTTACAGTATGGAGTTGAACCGTGAAAATGTGCTGAATACCTTAGGGGGTATTATAGAACCGGACCTGAAACAAGACCTTGTTTCACTCAATCTGGTAGAAAGATTGGAAATATTATCGGATACTGTTTCCGTAGTTGTTAATATTTCGAATCCTGCCCTTCATGCCCGAAAAAGAATGCAGGAAGCGATCGAGTTCAATTTGAAAAGGGTATTTGGACAATCATTGAATATCCAATGCTCCATCAAAGGAATTCCTGCAGAGTCAAGAAAAGCACGACGAAAAATACTGCCGGATGTCAAGCACATCGTTGCCATTGCATCGGGGAAAGGAGGTGTTGGTAAGTCAACCATTACTGCCAACCTAGCAGGTGGCTTAAAAAAAGCAGGATTTAAAGTCGGTGTGGTGGATGCTGATATTTATGGGCCATCCATGCCGACCATGTTTGACGTTGTTCGCGAACGACCGACCATGACGGAGGTAAACGGAGAAAATAAAATCGTTCCTGTTGAAAGCATGGGCGTTTTACTTTTATCCATCGGATTCTTCACAGATCAGGACAATGCTGTCGTGTGGCGTGGACCGATGGCAGCCAAGGCGCTTACACAAATGTTCACCGATGCGCACTGGGGCGATTTGGATTACTTACTGATCGACCTTCCTCCTGGTACGGGTGATATTCACTTATCACTTGTGCAGACTGTTCCATTGGATGGTGTTGTCGTTGTCTCAACGCCACAAGAAGTTGCTCTTGCAGATGCACGTCGTGCCATCAATATGTTTCGCATGGACACAGTGAATGTTCCGATTGTTGGCGTGGTAGAAAATATGTCCTGGTTTACACCGATGGAATTGCCCGAAAATAAGTATTACCTATTCGGCAGAGACGGTGCGAAAAATTTAGCAGAGGGCATGCATGCTCCTTTTTTAGGTCAAATACCTTTGGTGCAGGGTGTCAGAGAAGCTGGTGATGCAGGAACGCCCGCTGTTTTCCAACAAAACACGCCTTCTGCAAGTGCTTTTGAAGAATTAGTTCGTAACTTTATCTCGGCTTTGTCAGCGCTTGCTGAGGAAAAAGCCTCTAAAGAATGATCTTATGGCCTTGAACAAGCAAGAAATAGCGGAAAAAGTGAATGGTGCTCTTGAACAATTAAGGCCTTTTCTTCATGCGGATGGTGGAGACATGGAATTGGTCGAAATCACGGATGAGGCGGTTGTAAAAGTGCGACTAATGGGATCTTGTAGCGCTTGTAACATGAGTCTAATGACATTAAAAGCCGGATTAGAAGATGCTGTTAAAAAAGTTGCTCCAGAAATAGTATCCGTCGAAGCCATTAACATGCCCTCATTGGTATAGATTTAGAAGGGATTAAGACCTTCAAGTCTCAGTAAATTAAGCAAAATCTTGTATGAACAGGCTTTAATTCTCGGACATTTCTCCGCAAATATTCTTTGTGAATTTGTTTCTAAATTCATCGCGGTCAATTTTCGTTGACAAAAGAAACATTGCTTTCGTAATAGCTGCCTCCGTGGTAATATCCTTACCGTTGATGACACCTACCTTCTCGAAGAAAGAACTCGTCTGGTATTTGCCTTGTTGTACCGCACCTGAACTGCACTGTGTGCTATTGATTACAATTCCTCCGTCAGTTAGATAATTCGAAATCATGGTTTGAAAAACACCATCACTTGGCGCATTACCAGCCCCAAAAGTTTCAAGAATAACTACATCGGTATTTTCCCTATCGAAAATACCACTATAAACCTTGGCTGGAAATCCAGGATAAATCTTCAATAATCCAATCCTATTATTTGTGATTGGATTGTACTGAAGCTCGGTTAAATTGGTTCTGAATAAATGATCTTTTCGGTAATCGATTTTCACACCTGCAACTGCTAATTCATTGTAGTTTGGTGAAGCAAAAGCCTCGAACTGATTCGCAGAAACTTTTGAACAACGGTTTCCTCTGTAGAGTGAATACTCAAAGTAAACAGCTACTTCCTGTACAATGGCTTCCCCTTGTTCATCTTTGTCCGCAGCAATTTCAATTGCAGTAATGAGATTTTCCTTGCCATCCGTACGAATGGTACCAATCGGTAACTGAGAACCCGTAAAAATAACCGGCTTTTTCAGTCCCTGTAACATGAAACTCAGGGCTGCGGCCGAAAAAGCCATCGTGTCTGAACCGTGAAGAATGACAAAACCATCATATTTTTCATAATTATCACGCACTATTTGAGCCATTTGCATCCAATGATTCACATCCATTTCCGAAGAATCAATGGGTTGCTCAAAACTGATACTGGTCAATTCAACATTTAAACGATGTATTTCAGGTACGTGTTGGTAAATATGATTGAAATTAAAACTTTTCAATAAGCCTGTTTGTGGATCGTTGATCATCCCAATCGTTCCACCTGTGTAAATGAGCAATATTTCTGGCTTCGGTTTATTCATAATCTTTCAATTGAAACAATTCTCTTGCATTCTGGGTGGTAATGTGAGCAACCTCTTCGATTGATATTCCCTTTACCTCAGCCAGTTTTTGCGCAACATATAAAAGATAGGCACTCTCATTTCGTTTGCCACGATGTGGCGTAGGAGTCAAATAAGGCGCGTCTGTTTCAAGCACCATCATATCAAGTGGAATCTCTTGTAACACATCAACCAACCCTGATTTTTTATAGGTTAACACACCCCCTATTCCCAGTTTGAATCCACCATAAGTAGCGATTTTTACAGCTTGTTGAACTGACCCACTAAAACAATGAAAAACGCCTGTCAAATCAGCATCGTTCATCTCATCGACAATTTTAAAAATTTCATTAAAAGCCTGACGTGCATGGATTACTATGGGCAACTTCAATTCTTTCGCCCAAGCAATCTGCATGCGAAATGCTTTTTTTTGTTCTTCAATATAGGTTTTATCCCAATACAGGTCCATGCCAATTTCACCAACTGCAATATTTTTTCTGGAAAAAAGAAAAGTGCGTATAACTTCCAATTCCTCTTCCCACTGTGCACCGACAGAACCTGGATGCAGTCCCATCATCGGGTAACAATGATTTGGAAAACGCGCGCATAAATCATACATGGGTTCTATGGATCGTCGGTCGATGTTGGGCAGTAGCATCTTTTGTACGCCCGATTTGATGGCCGTTTCCACCACTTCTGTTTGATCGGCCTGAAATTCAGCTGAAAACAAATGCGTATGTGTGTCTATCAGTATCATACAATCATTAAAAAAGAGAGAGGGATAAGCCCACTTGAAACACATTTAATTGAACACTTTGCTTCGCGGAAAAAAGTGAATTGAAATTGTATGATGCGTATAGCGCCCAATTCCTTATTCCCACACGCGCATGAACGGAATACAACAAATGATTTACATCGGGGTAAGGACGTGATTTCTCAACAGTTCTGTCTGTTTTTGGATTGGTGACTGTCTTCGAACGCAAGGGGAATTGATAGCCGATTTTTCCACCAATATGCAACTTTACATGCTTCCATCCAGCTGATCGAAAACGGAATTCCAGCGGAATGGAAAGTGAACTTCCTGTTAACATCCGTTTTCCAGGCAATGCATTCTGATCCAAGTTATTCAAAATAGTATACGTTCCGAGCGAATCACTCAGTAATGCCTCATCGTGTCTGATGCGAACAAAAGAATACGTCAGTCCAGTACCAAAAGAAATCAGGTTTTTCTTAACGAGTGGAATATCAAACATTAAACTGGAATTAACGCCTATGGAGCCCCAGTGATTGGAAAATAATTTTCTGTCGCCATTCCATGTGTTATAAGTTAGATCTACAATCAAGCGATCATATTTTCTTAATTTTCCTGGAGCATATGGCCTTAAGCCTGAGTAGAACCACATTAGGCCCGGCCGAAAACGGGAGGTGAGCATAGAGTCTTTCTCTAAATGCTGTGCCTGGGCAACATCTTGAGAAAATACTACCAGCAATATGACCAGGAGACTAGTTCTCATTCGCTAACTTTTGTTCCCAGTTCCACGCATGCAACACAGCATCTTGAATGGTGTACATAGGTTGCCAATGCAATACATCTCTTGCCTTGTCATTACGTGCATAAATTTCCGGCACATCACCCGCTCTTCTTGTTCCAATCGAGTATTTCAATTTGGTTTGTGTAAGTGCCTCGAAAATCCTTATCAGTTCCAAAACGCTTGTACCCTCGCCTGTTCCAATATTAAATGCCTCTTCACACCCATGCTGCATTTGCTCCAAATAAGCCAATGCTTTTACATGCGCGTTGGCAAGATCACAAACATGCACATAATCGCGTATGCATGTACCATCAGGCGTTGGGTAGTCGGCCCCAAAAACAACCAATTCGTTTAATTTTCCGATGGCCGTTTGTGTAATAAAAGGTAAAAGGTTGTTCGGTTTTCCGATTGGATATTCACCAATTTCTGCCGATGGGTGCGCTCCTACCGGATTGAAATAGCGCAAATTGATCAACTTCAACGATGGGTTGACCTTTTTTACATCGTGCAGGATTTGTTCACCGATCAATTTTGTGTTTCCGTAGGGTGAGATAGCCGTATGATTCAACATTTCCTCATTCACCTCCTTATGTGTTTGTATATCACCATACACGGTGCAAGAAGAAGAAAAGACAAAATTATTCACCTTGTATTTAATTGCTAATTCTATTGTCGTGATGAGGGCTGAGACGTTGTTTTTATAATACTTCAACGGATTGATAACCGATTCTCCAACAGCCTTATAAGCTGCAAAATGGATAATACCTGCGAAAGAATACTGCTCAAATAATTGCTCCATTTCACTCACATCGCAAACATCTACTTCATGAACATTGAGCTTTTTAGGAACTAGTTTGTGTAAACCATTCAGGACAATCCTATTGGCATTTCTAAAATCGTCAACAATGACCGGCACATAACCATGCTGGATCAATTCTACAACTGTATGAGAGCCAATGTAACCTGCGCCCCCTGTTACCAAAATGTATTTTTCCTGATCCATTGACCCAAAGGTAAAACAAATTGGGAAAAGAAGCGGGACATGGGCATGCGATGCATAGTATCAATAAATAAAAAAGCTGCCCCTCATTCGAGAAACAGCTTTCAGCATTTATCATTGAAATGACCTAAACTTTCATTCCTTTAACAACCCTGTCTTTGCGCTGGGTTTTCATCAATTTTTTGAGCTTGACATTCAAATAAGCGCTACCGCTGGATGCATTTGCGTAATAAACTTCGCTGCCATATGTCAATTTTCCTCCTCTCTCAGCAGACCAATCGGCCACTAAGTAATACTTCGAAGAACTTTGGTTGGGTCGCACTGCAAAGGAGATGTTTTTACCCGGTCCAGTTTCAAAGCGCAGCATCAACTCGCCTTTAGGGCCAAAGCCATCAAAGACACACTTTGTTCCGACAGGAATGATGACACGATCTTCTACTTTACTAGAACTGGTAACCAATGCGCCATCTTCAGCAGTGTTCTGATTTCCTTGTGATTTGCTTTTTTCAAGGATAATGGTGCCCGAAGTGTAAAACTGAACTTTTCTTAATTCAATCTCATTATCCAAATTAAACTCAGCCCGAATGGCATCTGTAAAAGGCACTTGTGTGCCGCATGATGCCAATAAACAGGCAATTAAAAAAATACTGACAATTTTCATCTTTTAATTTTTTTCAAATATACATATTGCGTACAATTTTCGCGCCGATGTTCGACTCAGAAAATTAGCCTTAACTTTGTATTTCAATGAACAAAATGGAAATTCAAGTACAAGCTTTTACATTCAATGCATTTCAAGAAAACACATTTATCATTTCTGATGCCTCTAATAATTGTGTAATTATTGATCCAGGTTGCTTTGATCGGGAAGAGCAAGATCTTTTAATGGAATATATAGCTTCTAATAACTTAAAACCTCTTGCCTTATTAAACACCCATGCACACATCGACCATGTGCTTGGAAATGCATTTGTACAAAAGCAATTCGGCTTAGATTATTACTTGCACCCTGCGGATCTTGTTGCCTTGAAATCAGTTGAAAATTATGCACATGTCTATGGGTTTGAGGGATACCTACCTTCACCTGAACCTTCCCACGAATTGGTTGGTGGAGAAACGTTGCGTTTTGGTGCAATGGAGCTGGAAGTGCTATTTACACCAGGTCATTCGCCAGGTCATGTCGTATTTTACAATCGTGCGAATTCATTTGTCATAAATGGTGACGTTTTGTTCAATGGCAGTTTTGGCAGAGTCGATTTACCTGGAGGTGACCTCGAAACGTTAAAAAAATCGATTTTTGAAACAATGTTTGCTCTTCCTGATGATACAACCATCTATTGTGGTCATGGCCCTTCGACGACTATTGGACAGGAAAAGAAATTCAACTACATCCTGAACTTTTAGTCTTTCATGCGCATCGGAATCAATACTCGTTTTTTACTTTCCGGCAAAATGGAGGGCTTCGGCTGGTATACCCATGAGGTTGTGCAACGACTCGTATCTGAACATCCCGAGCATGAATTTTTCTTTTTCTTTGATCGCCCTTATGACAATCAATTCGTCTTTGGTCCCAATGTTACACCTGTTGTTCTTCGTCCACCAGCGCGCCACCCATTTTTGTTTATCCTGTGGTTTGAAGTTTTGATAAAAAGAGTTTTAAAAAAATACCAGATTGATGTTTTTTTCTCTCCAGACGGATACCTTTCACTCGGTTCAAATGTGCCACAAATCGCAACGATTCACGACATCAACTTTGAACACCATCCTAAAGACCTGCCATTTTTAGCAAGGACCTATTTAAAATTCTTCTTTCCAAAATTTGCAAGGAAAGCGCAGCATATAATAACAGTTTCTGACTTTACCAAGAAGGATTTGATAGCAACCTATGGTGTGCAGCCTGAAAAAATCACAGTGGCTTGGAACAGCGCCTCAACATTGTTTAAACCACTTGAATTAAGCGATCAAGTCAACATAAAAAATCACTTTGCTTCACAGAAGGATTATTTCATTTTTGTGGGCGCCTTGCATCCAAGAAAAAATGTAAAGAAACTCATCGAAGCATTTGAGCTCTTTAAACTGAAAACCCAATCTGACATCAAACTTTTGATAGTTGGTGAAGCGCTTTGGAAAAACACAAAATATGCAATCCATATACCTGATGCGCTGAAAAATGAAATCATTTTTACCGGGCATGTTGCTGCTGATACCTTAGCAAAGCTCATGGCATCGGCCTATTCGCTTACGTATATTCCCTATTTTGAAGGTTTTGGAATTCCTCTCGTGGAAGCCATGAAATGTGGCGTTCCAATCATTAGTGGAAATCTCAGTGTACTACCAGAAGTGGCTGGAAATGCAGCCCTCTATTGCAATCCACACGACATTACCGATATTGCTCATCAAATGGAAGAACTCGTTTTCAACAAACCACTTCACAGCAAACTTGCTAAAAATGCACTGGAACGTTCGATGCTTTTTTCTTGGAATGCTTCTGCAAAAAAAATATGGGAGATCATCGAATTGACCTCCCATACACATAAGGATTAAACCGCTTATTCTTTTTCTAGAACAATTGTTACAATACCCTTTTCTACTTTTTCATCGATATCGTTGAATTCGATGATATAATAATAGGAGCCAACGGGCATTTTACTTCCTTTAAAATCTCCTTTCCAAGGAGCTGAAGCATATTTTCCTTCCTCTGACTCATAAAGTAAGTTACCCCAACGATTGTATATCATTACTTTGTTGTTCGGGTAGACATAATCCAGGTCTGGAATTTCCCAATAGTCGTTCACGTTGTCGCCATCAGGTGTAAATGCAGTTGGAACAATGATCTCACAATTCTGAATAGTAATTGTAACAGTGCTTGCTGGGCCCTCGCATCCTTGAACAGTTTGCGTTACATAGTAAACGGTTGTTCCGATAGCATCTGACGGCATGTAGCCTGCACCATTTCCAATAATTGTGGTCAATGTCGCATCACTATACCAAGTAAAACTTCCAGATCCTGAGGCGCTAATTGGTGAAATCGTCCACGTATTGCAATAGGTGGCATCTGTTCCAGCTATAGGAGCTGCAGGAATTGGATTTATGGTCACCGTAACTTGCGCAATATCAGTACAACCTGCATTGGTACTTTGAATGTAATAGGTGCCTGAAGTTCCGATTGCAGATGGACTGCTTAAAGGCAATGTTGCGCCTGCATCGGTCCAGTAAGTCAATGCACCAAGATTTGCACTCCCCGCAGTTACGTTTGAATTAGTTATATCAACTGTATTCGGTTCACATACCGCTGGTGGATTGCTAACAACAATGACTGGTGAAGGATTGATTGTGACGATTACAGGCTGAATATCTGTACATCCGCTGCTATTTGCTTGAATGTAATATGTTCCTGAAGCGGCCACTGACGACGGATTGGTTAAAGGAGAGGTTGCTCCCGCATTTGTCCAGTACGTCAAGTTACCTGTGTTTGTGCTTCCTGCAGTTACCGCTGCCACCGTAATGTCAACTGTTAGCGGAGCACATACTGCTGTCGGATCTGTTATGCTTAAGCTTGGCGAGGCATTGATCGTTACAACCACTGGCTGAATGGCAGTACAACCATTGTTATTAGCTTGGATGTAATAAGTACCCCCTGTGCCAATCGCATTTGGAGAAGTAATCGCCGAAGTTGCTGAAAGATCGTTCCAGTAGGTGAGTGTACCCACATTTGAGCTGCCACTGGTTACTGCAGCAGCGGTAATATCTACTGTCAACGGAGAACAAACAGCCGGTGGGTTGGTAATCACCAATGTTGGAGCATTCGGATCGATGAGCGTCACCGGACCAGGATTGGTTCCAACACAACCTGTTGAAGTTAACGTTACACTGAACGTGCTATATGAACCAGCATTTAAACCGGAAAGCGTGATGGTTCCGGTTGCTGAACTTGTTACATTCGTTGGTCCAGTTGCTGTGCTTCCATCAAGGTAACTCACTGAATAGGCAGCAGAATTATTTAATCCTGTCAATGTAATTGACCCATCATTTCCGGCACAAATGGTAGGATTGGTTGATGTAAGATTGAAAGATGGCAATGCATTTACTGTAACCGTTTGGGTGGAGCTTGCTGGACATGCACCTGCAGTTGTGTATTGCACTGTATAAGTTGTACCTCCAACCCCATTGCTAATTGCTCCGGTTGAGCCATTGATGGTCACACTTCCTCCGGGAGCTGGATTAAACGAAAACTGCCCTCCCGTTGTTCCCGTAATCGTAGCGCTATTCGCAGCACCTTGACAAAAATTCGTCAATGTAAAAGCAGGGTTATCGATTGGGTTTATCGCAACAGTAACGGGTTGATAGATGAAACAGGTTGGATCAGAAGGGTCTGTAACACGGATGTAGTATGTACCACTTGCTGAAACGACAGAAGAAATTGGATTCGTGCCATTCTGAGCATTGGTTTGATTGGCATAATAGGTAATAATGGCTCCTGCTCCAGAACTTGAGATGGCAGTTGAAAGGTTTACAGTAGAGCCCTGACACACAGCCGCCGGATTCGTTACCGAAAGCGCAGGAGGTGTGCATGAGCATGTAATTACATTCACTGTAACCTGGTCTGAATTCGGACAGCCACTAGGGATGTTCCCTGTCAATGTATATGTAGTTGTAGTTGTAGGTGTAACCGTTGGATTCAAGGTTGTTGAGTTCGTCATATTCGTGGTTGGTGACCATACATAAGTTGGCGTGATTACATTATTGAAAGTAATGGACCAATCAAATAAAGTTCCTCCATCACCGGCAAGATCATCAGTTATGGTCAAAGTCCAAACGCCATTGACGTTGCATCCATTCAAGGCAGCAAAGGACCCCTCCGGCGAAAAGCCTCCTGTAAACGGAGCACTTGCGGCAGTAATTGGTGGTAATGAAGCTGAAAAGCAAGTATTCGTGTAATTATCGCCATCCAGTCCATTGTCTGTACTTAATTCCAAAACTGCACCACCTGGACATGTAAGGAAAATATCCAAATCCTCATCCCATGTGTGGGCAATGTTCATACATACCGAAACAATTGGATTTG
>JACCDP010769189.1_pt1 | contig 14970 bp, 15 predicted proteins | sample 7445841 | NCBI WGS metagenome assembly JACCDP01 (sample SAMN15323441, study PRJNA562643) | freshwater metagenome | isolation source: river surface water | place: USA:Blue River Watershed | collected 2017-08-17 | reverse complement strand
GGTCCACCTCTTCCCATTCCGAACAGAGAAGTTAAGCCTGCTTGCGCTGATGGTACTGCGGTTTTGACCGTGGGAGAGTAAGTCGACGCCGATTTTTTAAAACCCCCCAATTGTTTTTACAGTTGGGGTTTTTTCGTTTGTATGAGTATAATGTTTATTAATCGAACTATTGTTAAGACTAAAATTCACCCCATCTTAAACTCCTGCCTTTGTTGAATAGATCTGCTTAAAGTCAATTCATCAGCATATTGAAGTTCAGATCCAACGGCTACACCTCTTGAAAGTGCTGTAATATAGGGAGAGAAAGATTGTAGTTTTTTGAAAAGATAAAAATTGGTAGTATCCCCTTCCATTGTTGGGCTTAAGGCAAAGATAATTTCATTAATTAATCCTTTAGAAACTTTCTCGACAAGTGATTCAATATTCAAATCTTGTGGGCCAATTCCATCCATTGGAGAAATTAATCCACCTAGAACATGGTAAATCCCTTTATAGGAACTAGTGGATTCAATGGCCATTACGTCACGAACATCTTCTACAACACAAATTGTTTTGTTATCACGATTTGGATTCAGGCAAACAAAACACAAATCATTATCTGATATATTTCCACAACTCCCACATATTTTAGTTTTATGTTTTAAATCCACAAAGGCCTTAGAAAAGTCATCAATCTCAGTTTCAGTTTTTTTTAATAAATGAAGAGCGAGTCTTAATGCAGTTCTTCTTCCTATGCCCGGAAGAGAAGAAAGCTGATCCACGGCATTTTCAAGATATTTAGAAGGTATATTCAAATCAAATCATTGTTTATCAAAATTAGCTAATTCTTACTTGTTTGTCATGATTCTTTTGGAAAGATATCAAAAATCTTAACTTTGTGTTATGCCTCAGAAGGAACTTAATATTAGAAACAAAAAAGCAAGATTCGAATACCATTTGGAGGATATCTATCAAGCTGGCATTCAGCTTAGTGGTACTGAAATTAAAAGTATTAGAAATGGTAAGTCTAGTATTTTAGAGTCTTATTGCATATACAACAATGGCGAAATATGGATTAGGAATATGCATATAACGGAATATGAAAATGGCTCCTTTTATAATCATAAACCTCGTGCTGACAGAAAACTTTTGTTGAACAAATCAGAAATTGATAAAATCGAGAAATTCTTAAAAACGAAAGGGAATACTTTGATTCCCCTGAAACTATTTTTGTCTGAAAAAGGTTGGGTAAAGGTTGAAATAGCTTGCGCAATTGGAAAGAAATTACACGATAAACGTCAAGACCTTAAAGAGAAAGATGACAAACGAGAAATGGATCGAGCCCTGAAACGTTAGTCTCTTATTACCGGATAACCTGGATATTTTTTCTTGTCAAACACAAATTTGCTATCGTCAATATCTAAGTTTTCTTGAAACTTGGTTAAGGAATAAGTCATTACTGTTCCATCTTTCGCTTTCATTATAGCCTTTTTCAATTCACCATCACTTTTCGAAATGTATAAAACAATAGTATGGTATTCAGTTTTCGAAGGATTTTTTGGGTAGAGGTCGATAACGTGAACGGATTCACTGCCCAATTTATCTTCTTTAATATATTTATTTTTGAACCCACTTTCCCAAATAGTCATTAGTTTTTTAGGGTTTATTCCATCTTCATCATCTGAGGCTTCAGACTCATAAACAGATTTTTCCTCTTTAACAACAGTCCAAGTTTTCATTCCGTTTGAAATAATTGTATTCTCCCCATAAGAGGCTGAAAATTTATTTCCTTTCACCCATCCTTTTCCTGTTTCATTTTCGTTTGTTCCCGTCTCTGAATTTTTAATGCTTGCGTTGAATTCAATGTAAAAGGATTTTAATCCTTTCATTTTTGAGGATAATTTGTCCAATACTCCCTGTGCTTTTGAATCCTGAGCAGAAAGAAATTGAACATTAAGCAGAACAAGTAAAAGAAGGGATATAAGTGATTTCATGATAAATTAATTTCTTTGCAAATATCTAAAATTATGCCAAAGACTTTTTAGCCTTTTATATTGATTTTATCAACAGTTAGTTTCAGTTTAATACTTTAGGATTCGATACTTTTTCTTTCAATAATGCTAAATCCAAAACTTCACTCATTTTGCTTACATAATGAATTTGTAATCCTTTTAGATAGTCAATTTTAATCTCGTCTACGTCTTGTTTATTTTTGATACACATGATGATTTCTTTAATTCCTGCGCGTTTAGCAGCCAAAATTTTCTCTTTAATTCCACCAACTGGAAGTACATCGCCCCGCAAAGTGATTTCACCTGTCATTGCTAGGTTTTTCTTTACCTTTCTCTGAGTAAACAATGAGGCAAGCGAGGTTAACATTGTAATTCCTGCACTTGGTCCATCTTTTGGTGTTGCTCCTTCAGGAACATGAACATGAACATTGTGGTTGTCGAAAAGTTCTGCACTTAAATTCCACTGATCACTGTATGATTTCAAATACTCTAGGGCAATTACGGCAGACTCTTTCATTACATCGCCTAAATTTCCCGTTAATGTGAGTTTACCTTTCCCTTTCGTAATGGATGATTCGATGAAAAGTATATCTCCTCCAACACTTGTCCATGCAAGACCGGTAACAACTCCCGCCACATCGTTATTATCGTATTTTGTTCTGGATCTTCCAGCTCCTAAAAATTTAAAAATATCTTCCTCGGTTATTTTGATGTCGAAAGAGTCTTCCATAGCGATTTGTCTTGCTCGATTCCGAACAATTTTCGCTGTGATTTTATCTAATCCCCGAACACCAGACTCGTTTGTATACTCTTCGATGATTTTCTCCCATATCTTTTTATCGATCGAAATGTCTTTTTTAGAAATACCGTGTTCAGAAATTTGTTTTGGAAGTAAATGTCTTTTTGCGATTTCTATTTTCTCTTCAAGCGTGTATCCATTAACTTCAATTATTTCCATCCGATCGCGCAAGGGTCCTTGAATACTTGAAAGGTTATTTGCAGTTGCAATGAACATGACTTTGGATAAATCAAATTCAATTTCAACGTAGTTGTCATAGAAAGCATTGTTTTGTTCCGGATCCAATACTTCAAGTAGGGCAGAGGAGGGGTCGCCGTGATTACTTCTTCCCAATTTATCTACTTCATCTAAAACGAACACTGGATTTGAAGTTTCTGCTTTTTTTAGATTTTGCATAATTCTCCCTGGCATAGCTCCGATATACGTTTTTCGATGTCCTCTGATTTCCGCTTCATCATGAAGCCCACCCAATGACATTCGAACATATTTTCTTCCCAAGGCTTCTGCTATCGATTTACCAAGTGACGTTTTACCTACTCCTGGAGGACCATAAAAACACAAAATAGGTGATTTCATATTTCCTTTAATTTTCAGGACAGCTAAATACTCAATAATTCGTTCTTTCACTTTATCTAAACCGAAATGGTCTCGGTCTAAAATCTTTTCTGCACGTTTCAAATCCAAATTATCCTTTGTAAATTCTTCCCAAGGTAAATCGAGAAGTAAATCGAGATAGTTCATTTGAACCGTATATTCCGCGCCTTGCGGATTCATTCGTTGTAATTTCTCTAACTCTTTGTAGAATAGTTTTTCAACTGTTTTTGACCATTTTTTCTTTTTGGCTCGATCTTCCATATCACGAACATCTTGAATTTGAGGATTATCTCCCAATTCATCTTGAATGGTTCGCATTTGTTGGTGAAGAAAGTATTCGCGCTGTTGACGATCCAAATCTTTTTTGACTTTGTTTTGAATTTCATTGCGCATTTCAAGCATTTGAACCTCTATAGTAAGGTGCTCAAGAACCATCATAACACGTTTCTTCATATCCATTTCCTCTAACATTTCTTGTTTTTTGGAAACATCGGCATTCATATTCGAAGAAATAAAATTCACAAGAAAAGTAGGGCTATCAATATTACCAATTGCAAATTGAGCTTCAGAAGGAATATTTGGACTTTCTCGAATAATTTGAAGTGCTAAATCTTTAATTGATTTAAACATAATATCCAATTCTTTGTCCGTTGCGTCGATTCGTTTTTCTTTAAATATTCGCACTGAGGCGGTCATGTATGGATCAGTTTGTAAAGGTTGAATAATTTCAAATCTTCGTTTTCCTTGAATAATAACGGTCGATGATCCATCAGGCATTTTCAATAATCGAACGATTTGTGCAACCGTTCCAATTTTATTCAAATCGTCAAATTCAGGAGACTCTTCTTCTTGATTTTTTTGTGATACGACGCCGATGATTTTATTTCCTTTATTGGCTTCTTGGATTAACTTTATTGATTTATCACGTCCAACAGTAATTGGAATAACTACTCCTGGAAATAGTACGTTATTTCTTAAGGGTAAAATTGGGAGATCTGATGGGAATTTTTGATTGTTCACATTCTCTTCTTCCTCTGCCGTAATTAGCGGTATAAACTCGGCATCGCTTTCCATTCCTCCTGCGAAACCAAAAAAATCATTATCTGAAAGATTACTCATAGTTGTATTTTTAAGTCATTCTGTCAGTGTTTCTAACTAAAACTTTGATTTTTATTAGAATTCGACGAACGACATATACTGTGACAAGTGCTGTGCCAATAATCAAATTCTGAAAATTTGACTTAACCTAATTAAGAATGAAAACTTTTAATAGATCGGTTTGTTCTTTTAGTATGAAATGGATTATAATATCATTGACCTTTGTTTCGACGGTTGCTTGTGCTCAAAAAACTCCTGACACTCAAAAAAATCAGGAAACTGAACAATTTAATGGTAAGGCTTTGCCAAAAAATGTATGTTATGTCATACGCGATGGTGGAACTGAACGTCCTTTTACTGGAAAATATTGGAATCATCACGAGAAAGGAAATTATTTTTGTGTGGCTTGTGGTTCAATTTTGTTTTCGAGTGAAACTAAGTATGATTCTGGTTCTGGGTGGCCAAGCTTTTATGATGCCGAAGATAAAAAAAACATCAAGGAATTGGATGACTATGAATTGGGTTACAAACGGATTGAAATTCGATGCAAGAAGTGTGATGCGCATTTAGGACATTTATTCGATGACGGGCCAAAACCAACTGGTTTGCGTTATTGTGTGAATTCAGCAGCACTCGAATTTGTAAAGGAATAAGTAACTTTACCTCAAAAATAGAACATGAAAATTGCAACATTTGGAGCGGGTTGTTTTTGGTGCGTTGAAGCATGCTTTAAAGATCTGAAAGGTGTGATTGATGTTTACCCCGGTTATGCAGGTGGTCAAATTGAAAGTCCAACTTATGAGCAAGTTTGTTCCGGAAACACGGGACATGCCGAAGTCGCTCGGGTAGAATATGATGAAAATCTTTTATCTTACGATCAGCTCTTGGAAGTTTTTTGGTTTGTTCACGATCCGACACAATTGAATCGACAAGGCAATGACATTGGAACGCAATACCGTTCAGTCATTTTTTATCATGACGAAGCTCAAAAATTGGAGGCAGAGAAATATAAAAATAGACTCTCTCAAGAGCAGGTTTGGGTTAGTCCAATTGTAACCGAAATATTGCCTATTTCAAATTTTTATAGAGCCGAAGCATACCATCACAATTATTTTGAGTTGAACCCGCAAAATATGTATTGTCAGGCGGTTGTTCGACCTAAGGTGGAGAAATTCAGAAAAGTTTTCTCAAACAAATTGAAATAAAAAAAGCGACTCGAAAGTCGCTTTAAATCTATTCTTTAGATTTTAAAAGTTATATTTTCTGTCTTCAATTAATTTTTGAGCGATCAATTGTCTTGCATTCTTTGGATTAAAAGCTTCAACTTTTGTAAATCGTTTTAATCCCATCAGCATCATTCTTGCTTCGTCACCTTCCGCAAATGAATAAATGGCATCTTTAGCAGCTTTTTCAATTCGATCTGCTGTGTCATAAAAATAGGTTTTTGCGATTGCTATGTCAATAGCACAGGCTTCATCACCCACTTTTTCAATTTTCTTTTGAACTCGTAAAAGAACTGATTCTGCTTGATAAATCCAAATTGCCAAATCAGCAATATTCATCAATATTTCCTGTTCCTTGGAAAGCGTTTGCATAAGTTTTTGAACTGCCGATCCTGCAACCATTAATATACATTTTTTAAAGCCTTCCAAATAACGTTCTTCATTACCTAGTGAATTTGCTGAAGGTTCGGTCATTTCAGGAATAGACATCAGTTCACCTGCAACTTTCATTGCTGGTCCCATCAAATCCAACTCTCCTTTCATTGCTCTTCGAAGCACCATATCTACAATTAACATGCGATTGATTTCATTGGTTCCTTCAAAAATTCGATTTATTCTTGCATCGCGATAAGCTCGTTCAACAGTAGATTCGGCTGAATATCCCATTCCACCATAAATTTGCACGGCTTCATCGACAACATAATCCAAGCATTCTGAACCCGCAACTTTCAAAATCGCACATTCAGGTGCAAATTGTTCAATTCCTTTTAAAGTTGCAGACCCTTTATCCATACCACTAGCAATGAAACCAGCAATAGCATCATCAATATTTTGTCCAGCTCTGTATGTGGCTGATTCCAATACATATGTTCTTATGACTTGCTCTGCTAATTTGTATCTGATGGCTCCGTATTTGGAAATAATTCTTCCGAATTGCTCACGTTCATTAGCGTATTTTATGGTTTCATTAATTGCTCCCTTTGCTCCACCCAAAACTCCAGCTCCTAGCTTGATGCGACCAATGTTCAGAATGTTTAGAGCGATTTTAAAACCATTTTCACGATCTGACAACATGTTCTCTGTTGGAACTACTACATTGTTGAAGAAGACTTGACGAGTTGAAGACCCTTTGATTCCCATTTTTTTCTCCTCGGGATTCAAAGAAATTCCTTCACTTTTCGCTTCGACTAAAAAAGCAGTTAAATTTTTATCATTATCAATTTTAGCAAAGACCGTAAACAAATCAGCGAAACCACCATTTGTAATCCACATTTTTTGTCCGTTGAGAATGTAATTTTTTCCATCATCAGATAAAACAGCTTTCGTTTTTCCCGAATTCGCATCCGATCCCGAACCTGGTTCCGTCAAGCAATATGCGGCCTTCCATTCGCCAGCTGCTAATTTTGGAATGTACTTCTCTTTTTGACTATCATTGCCATAATAGAGTAGAGGAAGTGTTCCAATTCCTGTATGCGCACCAAAAGCAACTGAAAACGAGTATCCATGCCCCAAATGCTCAGTAGCAAGCAAAGAAGTTTTGAAATCAACACCCATTCCACCCAAATTCTCAGGTACCGATAATCCCAGCAGTCCAAGCTCACCGGCTTTTTCAAGAATTGAAGGCATTAATCCTTCCTCCATTTTATCGATTCGATCAATGTTTGGTAAAATTTCTTGCGCAATGAAATCATCACACATTTTTGCGATCATGTGATGTTCCTCCGTCCATTCTTCAGGTGTAAAAATTTCAGAGGTAGTAGTTTTGCGAATAATAAATTCTCCTCCTTTAATTGGTTGTGTATCCATAGCACTTAATTTTTCTAATCAAATTTAAACATAAATAAATAAATATTATGCATGCATAATTAAATTTTTATCATTTTATTTTGGATAACATTCGTATGCTTATAGTTCTTCAACGGATTTTATTTTTCTAAATTTGAATAATGTTTGTAATTATCGATGTCGAAACAACTGGAGGTAGTCCGCGAAGCTCAAAGATTACTGAGTTGGCAATTTACAAATATGATGGAAAAAAGATTGTTGACGAATTTATAACACTCTTGAATCCTGAACAACCAATACCTGAATTTATCGTTCGATTAACTGGCATAAATGATGAAATGGTTTCGAATGCACCTCGATTTTTTGAAGTTGCTAAAAAAATCGTGGAATTTACAAATGACTGTGTTTTTGTAGCTCATAATGTTGCTTTTGATTATGGTATGCTCAGAAGCGAGTTTAAAAATTTAGGTTACGATTTTCGGCGTCCTCATCTTTGCACTGTGCGAGCGGCTCGCTATGTTATTCCAGGATATAAATCATACAGCCTTGGGAATATTTCGAAGGAGTTAGGGATTGAAATTAATGGTCGTCATCGAGCTGGAGGAGATGCTTTAGCGACAACAAAACTGTTTGAATTGCTATTAAAAAAAGATCCCAGTAACTTAAAAACATTTATTCAACAGGAATTAAATCCAAAGTCAATGCATCCCAATTTGGATCTTGACGTTATAGATGATCTGCCCACAAAAGCAGGTGTTTATCGGTTCTATAACGAGTTTAATCAACTGATTTACATTGGAAAAAGTGTCAATATCAAAAAACGCGTTGAACAACATTTAAGAAATACGAAAACGGCGAAAGGAATTAAGTTAATACAGGATTTGGCTCGTATTGATTATGAAATGACAGGTTCGGAATTGATAGCCATGCTACTTGAGTCGGAGCTAATTAAATTACACCGACCGCTTTACAACAGACGATTAAGAAAAAATTTATTTCCATTTGGATTATATGATAACGTTGATGAAAATGGTTATTTGCAATTAAGTATTCAATCAACTGCTCGCCAAGATTCACATCCATTAATTCATTTTTCCACGCGAAAAGAAGGTTCTAGTTACTTAATGTATGTTTCTGAAAATCATCAGCTTTGTCAAAAATTATGCGGGTTATATCAGGCAAAAAATGGTTGTTTTCAATACGAAATAAAACAATGTAGTGGCGCTTGTGTTGGCGAAGAGTCTCCTGATACATACAATAAACGCGTTGAACAATTTATTGCCAACCTGACTTTTGAAGGAAAGAGTTTTTACATTCTGGATAAAGGGAGAAATAAATCTGAGAAAAGTGTCGTGTTAATCGAAAATGGTACCTATCAAGGATATGGATACGCCCCTTTTCATTTTCAGGGTAAGTCTCCAGTTCAGTGGAAAAGTTTCATAAAATTCCAAAAAGAAAATAGGGATATTAAAACAATACTAAATCAATTTATTCGCAAAGACAGTGTTCACAAAATTGTTGAATTTTAGGTTCAATAGAAATCATAAGCGTATCTTCGTAAGGTGAAAGGAAAAGTTGTTATTCTTGGTTCCGGTACTTCTCAAGGAGTTCCTGTAATAGCTTGTGAGTGTGATGTTTGTGTTTCATCTGATTTTAAGGATGATCGCACTAGGTCGTCCATTCTAATCCAAGTAGGCGAAGAAAATTACGTTGTCGATACAGGTCCTGATTTTAGACTTCAAATGTTAAGAGAAAAGGTTAAATCACTTCGCGGGGTTCTTTTTACGCATGAGCATAAAGATCACGTCGCTGGTTTGGATGATGTTCGGGCATTTAACCATTTGGAATCTCGTCCAATGGAAGTCTATTGCACGGATCGCGTTGAATTGGCTTTAAGAAGGGAATTCCATTATGTTTTTTCAGAGGAGCGATATCCAGGAGTTCCCAAAGTGGAACTTTTTAGGATTGATGATGAGCCAATTGAATTAAGAAATAATTTAAAGGTAATCCCTATTAATGCGATGCATTACAAGATGCCTGTAAAAGGATTTCGATTTGGAGATTTTGCTTATATTACCGATGCCAAGAAAGTTGAAAATCATGAAATTAAGAAGTTAGTAGGCATTAAGACGCTAATTGTAAATGCACTGCATCGTTCAGAACATATTTCTCATTTCAATTTGGAACAGGCCTTGGATTTCATTAATCTAGTTCAGCCCGAAAAAGCTTATCTAACTCATATTTCACATCTTTTTGGAAAGCATAAGGAAGTTGAATTAGATCTTCCAATGAATGTTTTTTTAGCTTATGATGGATTGAGGTTGGAGTTTGACTACTAACAAAGTCTTGGTTGAAATCTTTAATCCGATGTTTAGTTGATTTACTTAATAAGCTTAATTTTGATTTGTGACCAAGGAAAAATTCATCGACATAAAAGGATTGATAGCGAGTAAGAATCCAAAATTACTTCGTTGGCTTCCTGGATTTGTGATTTCCTATTTGCGAAGGGTTTTACACGAAGAAGAAATAAATCAGTTTCTAAAAGAAAATGAGGAATATCAAGACGTCGATTTTTGTGAATCGATCATTAATTACTTAAATATAGAAGTTAATATTAATGGGATTGATAAAATCCCCAAAGATGGTCCTGTCATTTTGGCAATGAATCATCCTCTTGGCGGAATGGATGCAATAGGTTTAATTGTTGCATTGCGTCACCATCGTGCGGATTTGAAGTTTATTGTAAATGATTTGTTGATGAATTTAAAAAACCTTCGTGGTTTATTCATTGGCGTTAACAAACACGGTAAAAACGATCTTTCAGTGAGGGATCAAATTAAAAACGCTTTTAATTCGGAAAATGCGATTTGTATTTTTCCCGCAGGACTTGTTAGTCGAAAAATAGATGGACTTGTTCAGGATTTGGAATGGAAAAAAACATTTGTTCTATACGCACGTGAGTTGAATCGAACGATTGTTCCAATTCATATTGAAGGTGAACTTTCACCATTTTTTTATCGCATTTCAAAATTTAGAAAATGGTTGGGAATAAAAGCAAATATTGAAATGTTTTGGTTATCAGATGAATTGTTTAAACAGAGAAACAAGAAATTAAATATTACAGTTGGTAATCCAATTTTGGGTTCTGAACTTAATTCGGAATTGAATGATTACCAGGCAGCACAAGAAATTCGAAAAATAGTTCATTCGTTAAGAAAATAGTTATGGAAAAAATCATTGATCCAATAGATAAAACAATATTGAAACGTGAATTGTCACCTGATAAATTTCTCAGAAAAACGAGAAAAGGGGATAACGAAATTTTTGTCGTTGACAATTGGAATGCCCCAAATGTTGTGCTGGAAATAGGTCGTCTTCGCGAAGTTACTTTCAGGGCTTCAGGAGGAGGAACAGGCAAGTCAATTGATTTAGATGAATATGATACGAATGAACATTGTTATAAACAATTGGTACTTTGGTCGCCTGAGGATGAGGAAATAATCGGCGGTTATCGCTTCATTAAATGCCAGGACGCCATGGATGAATTAGGTCATATTCAATTGTCAACAACCCACTATTTTGATTTTTCAGATCGATTTGTAAAAGAATTTTTACCATTTACAATAGAATTGGGAAGAAGTTGGGTTCAGCCTAATTATCAGCCAAGTGTAAATCCAAGAAAGGGTCTATTCGCTTTGGATAACATTTGGGATGGCTTAGGAGCGCTTATTAAATTTAATCCGGAAATAAAATATTTCTTTGGTAAAGTCACCATGTATCCCAATTACAATACGGACTGTCGTGATTTTTTATTGCATTTTATGCATCATTACTTTCCAGATAGAGATAACTTAATGAAACCGTTTCATCCCCTTGTTCAGAATTACGATAAAGCTTATGTTGATTCACAATTGGACGGATTGGATTTTAAAGACGGATTTAAAGTTTTGAACGGACATGTTAGAGATAAAGGTGAATTTATCCCACCATTAGTGAATATTTATATGAATTTATCTCCATCTATGCGAACATTTGGAACTGCGGTAAATCCTGATTTTGGAAACGTTGAAGAAACAGGAATTTTAGTAACAATTGCCGATATTTTTCCAGATAAAAAAGATCGACACATCAATTTTTAAAGAAGGGTATTATACCTGTTAACGAAGGCCTCAAGGTCTTCAATTCCAGTTCTACGGATTAAACGTTCCTTAATTCGCTGAATGCATACATTTATGTGAGCTTCATTCATTTTTCGACTAATGTATGTAGAGGGTTTACCGTAGTAATATTTCATTTTAAGTATTAATGCCTCGCGCTTTGTTAGATTTTTAAGAAAATCTTTAATTGCGTCATTCAAATCTTTATCACTTGATGTTTCGAATTCGAAATCTTCAATATGTCTCGAATTATTTACTGAAAGGTCATCGTAAACAATTTGAATTTTTCTTTTTCCATTTCTTCTTCTAAGTTCCGATTTACAGAAGTTTTCAGCAATTGTTCTTACCCAAGAACGTGTTGAAAATAAGTTCGGGTCGTTCTCATAAAGTCTACCAATGAGTTGGTAGAAATGCACCATCAGTTCTTGATAGATGTCCTTAACATCCTCGCCTCTGAAAAAACCTTTAATGACAAAAATTATGTCACGGTCGTAACGATTTGAAAACTCGTTGAATAAAATGTCCTGTAACCTGCGATCCATTAATTGATTTTAATCTGTAATTTGTTCTTTTGGTTTTCCTGTTAAATGCTCTAGCCCTTCAAGTTTATCTTCTATTTCATAAATTGAATTTGTTTCTAATTCATGTAGTATATTATATAAAATTTGATCTAAATCTTTTTCTTCTTTACGCAACAAAAATGTCTTTGACTCATGTTTTTTCAATACATAAATTAGATTTGAAATTTCTTTTCGTATATCTTGGCAAACCATTCCCATTGGGTAAATAAATAAATTCAGGGATTTGTCAATTTTTAATCTTCTTGAAAGGTTTTGTTTAAAAAAGAGCGGATTTTCCTTTAAACGAGCAAATGAAAATGCTTGAAATAATAGTTCACTTGGATCTCCTATAATTACGTCACTATTCGTCAAATTTTTATCGTGTTCAATTATAAATGAAAGAGCCAAGGTTAAATTATTTAAATCATATGAACCATTATAGTCGACTTCAATATCGTTAATTGACAATTTATTTGAAGATAATTCGTCAAATGGATCCTTTCTTTTGTATGTTAAGTAGTTTAATTTGAATCGATTATTGATATTTTTTTGAATGTTTTCCGCATGCTCAAAGGCGTGATGCCCAACAAGTAAAATGGATTTTTGTGTAGACTTTTTCATATGTACATAATTTGTCATTAAAAGGTCATATGGAATACGCCATGTAATTTTCATCGCTGCTTTCGCAATTTGTTTGCATGGCTATTTCATAAGTATTTATTCTCCTTAACGCGAATTGAATTTGAAAATAACAACTTTAAACTAAATTTACAGAAAAAAAGTAACAATTTTTTGAGTTGAAATTCGTTTTTGTTCTATGAGGTTAGCTTTTCTCCTAATTTTTCAAACCAGTTTTTTTGTTTTTGGTCAATACAATTTTGGCTTGGATGGATTTCAATTTGTTAATAGTTTTTATTCTGCAAGAAATATTGGTACAGGTAATAATTTGATAAGTGTAATCGATAATGATGTAGTGCTGAGTTCGGAAAATCCTGCTTTATTGAATCAAGGAATGGTTAATCAACTTGCAATAAATCAATCGTTGCTTCCTACGGGTGTTAATTTTGGTTCCATTCAGTATGCGTTTAATTCTAAATTCGGGATCTTTTCTCCAATCGTTAAATATGTAAATTACGGATCCTTTCAAGGAACTGATACTGGTGGTAATTCACTTGGCAGTTTTGGCGCCTTGGATTATTCTGTCGGTATGCTATATTCCAAAAAATTTAATCCTGTTATTTCTTTAGGTTTGGGTGTAAATGTTCTAGGCTCTCATTTAGAAACATATTCAGCTTACGCTGTATCATCATCGTTTTCTGCTGTTTACAAGCACCCAAATAACTTGTTTTCGGCTGCTTTGGTTACCAAAGGAATAGGTGCAAGTTTTAAACAATACACGTCTAATCGAAAAACGAGTCTTCCTATAGATGTACAAGCATCCATTTCGTATAAATTGAAACACGCTCCTTTTCGTTTTTCATTGCTGGCAAAACAATTGAACAAATGGGATATCGTTTATCAAGATCCTAATCAGAAGCCTACTTATGATGCTTTAACTGGCGATACAATTGCGGTTAAAACACCTGGATTTATGGAAAAACTTGCTAATCATCTCAATTTACAGGTTGAGTTAATTGCCTCAAAATCATTACATTTTAGAACAGGTTTTGATTTTCATCGACAACAACAGTTGAGGGTTTTTAATCGCCCTGGTCTTGCCGGTTTTTCTTTTGGCGTTGGAATATATTTGAAAAAAGTTCGTTTTGATTACGGGGTTTTGATTTATTCCAAAGCTGGTCAGAATCATGCGCTTGGAATAAGTACGAATCTCAGTGATTGGAAAAGGAAAAAATAGATATGAGAGAACGAGGATATTATTGGTGTAAAGGAAATCGCTGTTACGGAGAGGATGACGTCAGATGGCGAATCTTATATTGGGATGAACATTCGTTTTGGGATGAGGGCGATGATTTTAGTGAAGATGTCTTTATTAAAATTCATGAGGAACGATTGTTACCTCCAGAATAATTACATTTTTTTCAAGATAATCTCTGTGATTTCTGGATAAATCCCGACACGACCAGGAAATCCAATATAACCAAAACCACGATTAACATAAAGATATTGTTCCCCTTCTTTATATAATCCTGCCCATTTTTTGTATTTCCATGAAACGGGACTCCACTTTAAACCGAAGCGTTCAAAACCAAATTGCATTCCATGTGTGTGACCCGAAAGCGTTAAATCAATATTGGTATTAACAACTTGTTCATCAAAATGACTTGGATCGTGGGATAAAAGTAATTTGAAATGATTTTCGGGAACATTTGTCAATGCCTCATCAAGTTTTCCACTTTGACGAAATGGCGCTTTCCCCCAATTTTCGACTCCAATTAACCAAAATCCCTGCGTTAATTCCAACGATTCATTTAGCAAAGGAGTGAAGCCGATTGTTCGGTGCGAATTAATCAAATTAGTTAAATTATTTGATTTTTCCTCTTTACTTTTCCATTTTACGTAGTCACCATAATCGTGATTTCCTAAAATACTGAATTTACCTTTTTTAGCTTTTATGTCAAGAAAAATAGACTCCCAACCACTAATTTCATCTGCCGTATTATTTACCAAATCTCCTGTGAAAAATACATAATCGGGTTCTAAATTGTTGATTTTTCGAATTGCTTTCTTAACTTTTTCGTGATTGTCAAAAAAACTCCCAATGTGCACGTCACTAATCTGTACCATTTTGATTTCGTGGAAATC
>JACCDP010796131.1_pt1 | contig 14971 bp, 11 predicted proteins | sample 7445841 | NCBI WGS metagenome assembly JACCDP01 (sample SAMN15323441, study PRJNA562643) | freshwater metagenome | isolation source: river surface water | place: USA:Blue River Watershed | collected 2017-08-17 | reverse complement strand
ATTGGTCATCTGGAACGTCGGTTCCGGAATTACGAACGTTCCTGGTTCCCTGAACCCATTGGTCATCTGGAACGTCGGTTCCGGAATTACGAACGTTCCTGGTTCCCCGAACCCATTGGTCATCTGGAACGTCGGTTCCGGAATTACGAACGTTCCTGGTTCCCTGAACCCATTGGTCATCTGGAACGTCGGTTCCGGAATTACGAACGTTCCTGGTTCCCTGAACCCATTGGTCATCTGGAACGTCTGTCCCGGTGTCGCGGACATTTCTCGGTTCCCGTTCCCATACGTCATCTGGTGCGTCTGTCCCGGTGTCGCGGACATTTTTCGGTTCCCGTTCCCATACGTCATCTGGTGCGTCGGTCCCGGTGTCGCGGACATTTCTCGGTTCCCGTTCCCATTGGTCATCTGGTGCGTCTGTCCCGGTGTCGCGAACATCATATTTCGGTTCCCGTTCCCATACGTCATCTGGTGCGTCGGTCCCGGTGTCGCGAACATCATATTTCGGTTCCCGTTCCCATTGGTCATCTGGTGCGTCAGTCCCGGTGTCGCGAACATCATATTTCGGTTCCCGTTCCCATTGGTCATCGGGTGCGTCGGTCCCGGTGTCGCGAAAATATTTAGGTTCCCGTTCCCATTGGTCATCTGGTGCGTCGGTCCCGGTGTCGGAGACTAGGACAGCTTCCCGGCCCACGTCGTCGTCGGGTGGCATTTTCGTCTCTTTTTCAATGTCAATCTGACTTCCCCGTCGCTTTCGCGAGTTCCGTCTTTCCATTTTAGCATCATTTTCATTAATCATAGAAGCATTTTCACTGATGATTTGCAAAGCATTTGTCAACTTGCTTTCCAATCGCTGAATTGCATTTTCGATTCCACGATCTGAAGAAGTCACACCATTTCCGCAGTGGATGTGAATGCCTCCTTGAAGACCAATGATTTCATTTGTGTTTTGGTTTTTTGCTTCTGATTCTTTTCGGTTAGACAGTCTGCTTATATCGTCGTTTTTTTGGCAACAAAATGTTTGATTGGCAATGCACTCTGAAAATCGTTTCGAACACTCATGTCCTTTTGTTTCTTCTTCTGACGAGTTTGAAGGTTTAGGAGTTGCAATTTCGTCTGCAAATGAAATCCCGTTCGGTTTTAAAGGATTTGTCGGTTGCATTTCGTCATTTGGTGGAGGTGACCGTGGCGGCAGCGGCGGCAGCAGCGGCGGCAGCGGCGGCGTCAAGTTAGTCGGTTGCTTGATTGAATCGTCAGGTGCCGCAGGCTGCGGTTGCGAAGGAATCGTCGGTTGCATCATTGTGTCATTAGAGGGCACTGACACTGGTTGAAACGATGTCGTCGCCTGTGGCGTTTCATTGCCAAGCAGAGGACAAACTAGAGACGGTGTCGGACTGTCTGGTAAGGAAGGAATTGCCGGGGGATGAACGAACTCGACGAATCGAGGATTTGGGATTTCGTCTTCGTCACCAAAAACCTCTCGGTAACCATCGAGGAGGTTTTCCCGTTTTTTCGGAGACATTGGTTTTGCTTCTTTAAATTCCTCACAATCGATTTCGAAGATCGGTTTCACCAAACGACCTCCGACCGGTTCGTCGTTTTCAACGTTTTCCAGTGATGATATGGGAATCCGGAAAGGAAGAGATTCTTTTCTGCCTAACACTTCTTCTTCCGTTTCGTTTGGTAAAATTGGAACACTTTCGTCCGTCCATAATGTTTGTCCTGTGCTGTGGAAATCAATGATCTTCGTTTCCCTGTCTGTTTCGTTTTCCAAACAAATCGGATTGCATGGGTCGGCTGCTGCGGAAACAACCCTATTAAAAATCCCTGAAGGAATCCGTTCTATGTTTTCTAGCGAACATTGGTTTTGCGAACAATTTCCACCATTAGGAAAATCACTGCGAGCTAAATTTGTTTGTTTCAACAGCTCGCTGAGAATTCTTCGATCAGATCTCTTCAGTTCAAATTCATTTTCTGGTGAAATTGCCGGTTCGGTGGTGATTGCGTTTTGCGTTAACTTTTTACACAATGTTCCACAATCCCGTTGACACTGACTCATTTTCTGCCTATTTTCATTTTGAATGAGCGTTTTGATATCGTCAATCAAAATTGAAGGATTAATTGATCCCTTGTTCATGAACTGATTAGCTGCGATGGTCTCGACGATATTTCCTTCAAATGTGTTTGGGAAAACATCGTGTACATAAGGGAAAGTTTCTCTTTTCTCGTCACTCGTCGCAATTTCAAGAGAAGACTGAAAAACATTTTTGTCGCTTTTTTCAGGTTTATTTCTGGATTTTTTAATTATTTTCTGGTTTCCCTTTTTTGAAGATGTTTTATCGGTTCGCACAATTACTTTTCGGTTGAGCTCTTCATTCAAATCGAATGTCTGTGTTTTTTTGAATTGGAACGAGTCGATAGATTCGATGAGATGTTTTTTTGTCATATTTCTGACGCTTACACCTTGATGTTTTAATTTCGTAACGAAAACGTCATTCAAACCGACAATTCTCATCAGAACTCCCCTGGGAATATTCGTCAGAGAACGTTCGCGTGCAAGCAAATTTCGAGACGTTTTTAGAGACATTATTTTTTGTTTTTTGAAATGACCGAAATTTTTCTTATAAAAACTCTTTGAACATCAGTCAACAATTCAACGATTTATTATTTCAGAGTCCACGTTATTAAATTTCCAGCGATACAGAGTATCGATTGAAAAACACTTCGTGAAATGGAACATGGTCGATTTCAACGTCGAACAACCATCCATTGCTGTGCTCAGATGTTTTTTTCAAATGGCCACCGAACGGTTTCATTAACGAAAAATGAGGGGCTTCCTTTATGGTCACCACGTTGAAATCTATGCCGATATTGCTTTCCTTCAGAATCTTGTACAATAATGTTTTGCTCCTGAAAACAAGCGGTCGATTTGATGGATTCTTCAATTCATTGTTGATGAATGCCAAACAACATTCATAACTGCAAAACTGTCCGGTCGTTTTGTAAAATGGTTTTCTCTCGATGATTTTTCCAGATGATTCCAATTTTGCATCTTTCTGACAACATTCTTGAATGGAAAATGAGTCATGCCCGGCACTCGTCGTGTACATGCTTTTAATTTGCCGGCAAATGTAATCGATCGGGCAACTGACAACCAGTTTCTTTTTTCGAAAATCGTTGTCGATCGTCGTGGTTCGACACCAAAAACAAAGAATGATAGATTGCTGTTGTTTTTCCTTTTGAATCAGCGTCGGCGATTGTTGCGACTGAGAGCTGTAATTTGTTTTCGACATGTTGAAGAACAAAATTCAATTTTAAAATAACAACAACATGGAATTGTCGATGAAAAATTTTCCGATGAAATCACAAACTCCGGTTCACAATAAAATGTCTTTACTTTTTCGATACTCGTTTCTGATGACCAAAATCACAGTCTGGATTTTAGGATTGTTGACAATCGACTTCTGTGTTGGAATAAGGCAATGAAAAAACTGAAAACAAATGTGAGATGACTCTCATTTTTCAACGAAAAACAAATGCGATAAATAAATGTCGAAGATATTTTGGAGAAATATCCTTTTCGTCGCACTAGGAATTGTTCTCAAAATGTTTCTTGATGAAATCACCCAGCACCCTGTTTCTCAATCATCCGAAAACTTTCGTTGTTGCGAACACAGCATTCCGTCTTTCGGCTCGCACAAAACGGTCCTTCCTCGTCAGAATGTCGCCGTGAGCAATGGGGAAAAAACATATGCCCCATTCGTCAATAATGCCGCCGTTTTCAGCGGCGATAAATCGGCAGACTCTGGCAGGAAGGGCATTCATCCGACGTCCTGCAGTCTGCAAGCTGCTCGGAAAGAATCCCCCTTTCAGCCGCGTCATTCTGAACCGATAGTGGAAAATTTTGAACCCATGATTTCGAAATGGAAAAATCATCCTATGATAGCGAGACCACCGATTTTCAACGGGGAAAATCAATTGAAATGTGCGTCGAAAGCCATCAATAAAAATTGTTCGTTTCCTGGGGACATGTGGAAAGCGAACCGTTTCAAATTCTGCCAGAACGAAAAAGCCAAAACAAACTCTGACCTTTTCCTGAAACCACGAATGAAGCCGACATTTAACAAAAACGTTTCAAAGTCGGATCCGATGAGTCGCAAATGTTTTTTACTCCGAAAAGGGTTTCCATCGACCACCGATCGGAAAACAAAAACGATTTTTTCTTCCGATCGAGAAATTTGCTCGGAGTGGACAGAAAATCGAAAGAAAAATGCGACAAAATTTCCCTTTCGAAACTCCTCGGCACAGCAAATGACGTTTCCTAAAAAAACGACGTTTCAAGGCCGAAATTTTTTCGTCGACCAAAAAAATTCTGTTGGTGTGGACATTTCAGCGGCTCGACTATCAGGACGAGACAATCCCCATCACATGATTCGCAGAATGAAACATGATTTGAAACCGATGAGTCTGATCCCTACAAAAACTGGATTCGGAAAAAACTTTCAAAATCGCAGTCGACTGCAAGAATCTGAAAAACCTGAAGCAGCTGATCTCAGGAAGAAAAACGTCAATGCCTACTTTGACGAATCTCTTGCTTTCAGATCGTCGATTTTGAATTCGATTAATGATTCAAAAAAGAGAATGTGGGATGCACAAAATGAGTCTCACATGTTGCGAGTTTGGTGACACACAGCAACGCATTTTTTTTAAAAGGCAAAAAAAATGAATCGTCAGCCCAACAAGGACGATCCGAGCATCATTGACATTTCATTCCAGAAAGACGGAGACACGAAAGATGCAGAAAGCGCGCTGTGTCCCGTTAAAATTCCAGATTCACGTCTGGCTTTGCTCGGCCTTTCTTTTTTTTGGCATGAAACTGCATCTTTCTTTTTTGAATCGCCTAGACATCGGTTCAAGCGATCTAAAATTTGATCCTTTTCCGAGTTGTTCACTCGCAGAAAAATTGGTTTATTTGGGTTTCTCATGCAATAATTGATGATTCGATCTCTGCTTTCTTTCGCTCCAGACAATTCCATGTCACCGCCGATTGCCCACCGACCCTTCGATGATTTCACCTTCGCAGATTTCTTTTTGGATTTTTGATTCTTATTTTTTTTCACCATGACTGCTCAGCGCGCGTGTTGTTTTTTGTTTTGAACTTTTCTTTTTTTTTTGTTTCTTTTTTTTTTCCTTCAACATTTCTTTGTTTATCATCCGCAGGAAACGCTCCATTGCTTCGATGTTTTTTGAGCTTAACGACGGTGAATGTCCATGTTCCGAACATGATTTTAGACATTTTGAAAACGTTGTCGAGTCATGATTTTGTTTTTCACCTTTTTCGATTTGTGGCTGCATCGGTGGCATTTCCTCGATATGTTTTGGTTTTGAGTTAGTTTTCCGAATTCCTGATTTGTGTTTTGAAGTCGTTTCACGAATCATCAATTTCGGTTTCGAGGACGTTTTGCGAATGATTGATTTTGATTTGGAAGTCGCTTTTCGAATCGTCGATTTCGGTTTCGAGGACGTTGTTCGAATTGTTGATTTCGGTTTTAAAATCGTTTTCCGAATCATCAGTTTTGGTTTCAAGGACGTCTTCCTAAGTATTGATTTCGGTGCTGACGTCGTTTTGCAAATCATCAATTTCGGTTTTGGCGACGTCACAGGAATTCTTGATTTCATTTGAAATTGCATCTTTCTAGTTTCAGACGCGGGTGCGCGACATTCGACGTTTGACAGAGTGTCACGTGAACGCATGTTGATGATTCGAAATGACGAGTGAAAAAATAATGGAATTGGTGTCGACTAAATGCAAATAAAACTAACTGAACATTCGGGGAAAACGAGATGGTAATTTCTTTTTTATTTCCACACGTCACACACGAAAAAAAATTTTTTTTTTCAACCAAAAAGTTTTCTGTGCCGAACATCATTGCTGCCTTCAAATGTGCGCCCGTAACTGTGCAGAGCGTGTTCCTTTAAGGATGTGAGAGATTTGTATGATTTCGAACAATACACACACCTCCAATTTCGAACCGATTGGTGACTCTGCAAATGACGTTTTAATTTTGATTTACAACTGAACGATTTCCGACAAATGTAACAGGGCAACGATTTCTTTCTTGACGTTATATTCTGCAAGTGTTGAGGACGAAAATATTGGTCACGACTTGAGGTGTAGGTTTCATTTGGCGATGTCTCAGTTCGGCGCTTGACTATAAGTTTTGGTTTGGGTGGTTTGTTTTCAAATCGACGATTCTCATCACTTTGGGTCAAAGGTGCCTCAAAGATGACACTTGCGTGTTCTTCTAAACCTTCATAAACCGATGAATCCAAATCGATTGTCAGTGCTGATTTGGCAATTTGAAACAAAATATTTTTCTCCTCCCTAATTTTTTTGATAATTTCCCGCCTGTCTTCCAAAGAAAACGTCATGTTTTCTAGTTCTACCGGAAAGGACAACAGATTCCAGTCATCAACAAGCCCGAATTTTGAATCTGAAGAGGGCCGATCAAAAGTTTCAGAACTGGAGGGATAAATTGGAAATATGCGGCAGTCACCATTTTTTTCTTCTTCATCTGCAAGAAAACATCAGAATATGGTGATAAGAAATGTCGTGACCAAAGGAATCGAATGTTTACCTATGAGTGATGCAAGTTCGCATCGAAAGTTTTCATCATCGAAAAAATCGACCAACGAGTTAACGTGATATTGAGACAAGTCACCGGGAGTAACAATGTCCATTTCCAGATTCGACCTTGTTCTCTGAGCCCAGCGCTCCAAATGACGGTTCGGGAGGAAACGGGTATTCCCTTTTCGACAATTTCTCCTCCAGATGTGCCATCTGGCGTCAAACACATGAAGCTAGCAGATAATTCGAATTTTTTTCTTTTTTGTTCTTTTTTTTTCATTTTCATTTCATCTTTGTTGACAAAAAATTGTTGTCAACCTGAAAAATTGATATTACACTGACGGTTCGTCAGTATGGATGGCGCTATTAAGAACATTGAACGCTTTTCCCTTCTTTATAGCTTTTTCATTTCCCGAATGGTCTACGTTTTGGGAAACAGACAAGTCAGACCTCCGACCTCCTGGAATTTGATCCCATTGCTGGGAAGGGATTTTTCTGCTTGATGAGATGACTTCAATTTTTGCTGCGACTGAATTCATCGCGGCTTCCATTTGATTTGTTTGCGAATGTTTGATTTTGTCTTGTTCAGCAATTATCATGTTTTCGACGGCTTCATTCTGCAACTGCAATGACTTTTCATGAACCGAAGAATCATTTTTTATTGGATAATTGTGTTGTTTGTGATTTTCGAGAGTGGACTGTTGTGTTCTCGTCGAAAAACGTTGCACGATTTGCGCATTAGTTGTGTCGATATTTTGTCCGGAGTCAGACCGGACGGCTGACGAAGCGTGCGCATTCGTTGAATGTTGAAATGCGTCTCCGGAAATTTGTGCCGCTGCCGATGTTTTGTTTTTCAATTCTGCTGCAGAATTGAGACTCGCTTGGAAATGTGAAGACTTGTCTTTCGACACTGTTCCTGTTTTGAGACAGGATTTGAACGATTGGTTTTTGATAGCTTTGTTTCCCGTTTCATGTTTTCTTTTCATTTTCACTGATTCTACGGGAAGGTTTTCAGCATTAAAATCTGAAGACAGATCAAGGGAAACAAATGTTCTCAACGCATCCAAATTGGTTCGAAACCTTTTTTCACTTGTTTGAAACGATGCATTTCTAGCTACCGATGGTCCTTCCGTTAAATGTTTTCCCACGTCCGCGTTTCGGACAATGTCAGTCGCGTCATCGAATGACACCTTTTTCTTCGTTTTGAATAGATTGTTGTGGTTATCGCTTGATTCCCGCATTCGATTGGATATATGATCTTTCATCGACATCTTCGGATTTGTGAACGTTTTACTCGAGTCTGCCACGGAGTGACGGATCAGTTCCATATTTCTTGTTTCGAATTGTTCATCTTTCGGCCGACTGATGAACTGCTGACCGTCCAGTCCTTTTCTCATTCCGTGTTCCACATTCAGTTTCTTTCGCACAGAAGGATTTTCAGTGATGGTTGCAGAATTGAAAACACCACCTGCGCGATGCTTGTTGTTTTGATCGAAATTTGGCAAATTTCGATTCGGTTGAAGAACAAAATTCTTTTGTTTTTCAAAAAAGTTTGCCTTGATGGCTTTTGTTGAATGCTCTCCGTGTCTTCTCATGACTCCGTCTGCAGCGGATAATGATTCATCAGCAAATTTTTGAGATTCCTGAGCGATGCGCAGATTTTGTTGATGATGCAATCCGATTTCTCCTTTGGCTGTTTTCTTTTTTCTTTGAATGTTTTCTACTGCGTTTGTTCTGTCATGATTTCGATTCTTTTGACTCTCCATGAGATTCAGTCGTCTTTGCAACAACATTTGATTGTTGTCAGAAGACTGCTCCATGACATCTGTGCTTTTTGTTTCATTCGCGACATTGGAGCTTTTGCTTTTTTCTTGGTTTTCGGATTGAAACGACGACACTTGCAATTTTTGTTTTTTTGACAAGCCAGACGACGGCAAACATTGTGTATCCAAGTGGGATTTTTCTTTTTCAATGAATTTTCTCCATTTGTTATTCGTTTCCTCTGCTTTGAAGATCGGTTCCATTCCCGAAATCATGATTTGCGATCTGCTCAGTTTGGGAATCGTTCGGTCTTCGTTTGCTGTCGATCGGCTTCGTGTTGGGTTGGTTTCAATGTGACGAGCCTTCAACTTGGAGACGACGTCGTTTTTGATGCCCGTTGTCGCCCCTTTTTCCATTGCTAATTCGTTTTCCGATGCACTGATTTCAAACAAAGAAGAACCATCGTCGCCACTTGCGTCTTCCACACGAAAAGTTCTCGAAAGGGCACTCTTGGCCTTTTTTGTCAATTGATTTCCAGTCATGTTCGTGATGTATTCGGGGGCGACAATTGTCGTGATTTTTCTGGAGTCGAAAATGTTGTTTGTCGTTGGTCGCGAACTCAATCCCTCGTTGTTCTCATCTCCGAAAGACGCATTTTGATGTTTTGTTTTCACGACTTTCGACACGTTTCCAGCCATCGCCATCATCGGAGCAACATTTTTGTTTTGTCTGTGATCGATTGCTGAAACGGAAAATTCTCCTAAAATGCTAGTTTTCTTATCGACCAAACGGCTGTCTAAACCGGTCATCACGTGACTTGAATGTGATGATGAACACGGGTCATTGCTTTGGAATGCATCATTGCTTGCATCCGGAGAATTAGTAAGCGTGTGAAACGAAGAGTCGTGATTCTCCACCGGATTATCTGGTGGTCGGTCGGCTTCGTCCGGGAAATCGAATTCTGGTGAATCAACACCGTTTTCTTTTTGCGCCAATCGCTTAGGATTCTCCTCGATTCTTTTTGGATATTGGTTTTTCTCATTTTTTCGATGAATGATGATTGTTTTTCTGGAGTTTTTGGATGGGTTTCGTGAAAATTCGAACAAGTCATCAACGAATCCATGCCGTGACAAAGTAGTGCGACCAGTCACGTTCAACTGATTTCGTTTAAACCGACCTGGAAATGCGTCTCTATCGGTCTCCGGAAAGAAACCCGGCATGGGAAGAGATGGTTTTTTCAAGGCTGTGTAATACTCCACACTATCTCGTGTTTTTTGATCAGGTAACAGACCGCTGCTGGGAACTTCGTTTTCGTGCTTCAAATTGTGTGTGGTGAAACAGTTTTTCAAGCGAGGTGTAAAAACCGCATTCTGGGGTTTCCTAGATGATGGATTAGTGGCGAAATTGTCGGGCTTCATGAATTTGGTCGTGTGCTCTTCGTCGACCCATCCAGCAATTTGATCGTTCAAGTCGAATCCTGATTGCGAAAAGGCATTCGTGGACGCATGGACGTTATGAATGGGAATTTTGTTCAAATCGATGAGATCTTCTTGGCGAAATATCGGAAAACGAAAAGCTCCATCTTTGTTGACCGGTATGCCACTGACTGATTGTTTCCCTGCACCCGGAACTCTAATGTCGTTGATGTATGATGATTGAAATTTTTGATCACCGGTGAAAGGATCGTATCCTCTGGCAACACGAAGCACAGATTCACCTTCCATTCGATCGATGCATTCCTGCTGATCTTTCAGGTACTCTTGAGTGTCTCCGACGTGCAATTTTCTTTTCAAATGAACACCTTTGGTTTTTTCCTTTTTTAAGAAATATTGTCCTCGCCCGGCACCCCATGAATCGAGTTCGTCGATTTTCAAGCGTCCTTTGTCAGAATTCAGTGCACTTTCCACGGCAAACATAATGTCGAGTTGGGAAAATGTTGGTTTTTTTTTAATGAGATGTTTTGTTTGTGAACCTAATTTCGGAAAGAATGGCGACTCAAACAGAGCGAATTAACAGAAAAAACGGATTTCTGTTTTTTTTTTCAGAAAAAAAAATGTTTTTTTTGTTTTGACGAAAAAAAAATGAATTCTATCAGAACAATATGTTTTTGTTTTGTCCTGGTTTTTGTCATTTTTGCTTTGAGTGTTTTTAGAGTCATCTCCTCTTTTCATTTCCAACGACTTACCGACGACGTGAAACGAATCTGTTCGAATCGGCATTTTTTTCCGATGGGTCACCCTTTTGAACAATCTCATGTTTTGTTTCCTTCAATATTTTCATCAGCACACAAATCAAATGATAGCGGAAGTCAACAGAACGAAAAAAAAGAAAATGATATGGAAAATGATAAGGAAATTCCGACGATGCGAAAAGAAAACAACAAAAGCTTGACGGTTCCTGATCGAGTCAACAGCCGGAAGAGCCGAGAACAGTTCGAGAGTCGAGGAGAAAAAGAAACTCGAAAAACAGTTGAATTTTTATTTGGCGTCCCTTTCCCGAAAACCCGTCCGACATTTCTAAACAACATAGTTTTGAACAACAAACGCAATCTCGAAATCGATTGCTTCAACAGTGCATTAAAATTAGGTTTCGAATATCAAGGAAAACAGCATTATTCTTTCTATCCATATTTTCATTCCAATAAAGAAGCTTTTCAAAATCAACTGTATCGGGACCATTTGAAAAAAATGTTGTGTCTTCAACAAAATGTGAAATTGTTTGAAGTTCCTTTCATCCAAAACAACTCGATTTTTACATTCGTCGTCGACCAGTTAACGACGGATAGTCGGAATTGTTTCATAAAACATGTTACAGCCGGGAACAGAACAAAACGCTGATGCTGCGACGCGATGGTTAATAGATCCAACCACTCCCACAAACAACCACCGCCCGCATGGAGCGCCCGCATGGAGCGCCATCTGGTCGGGCAATCACAAACTTTGTCCTAGTGAAAATGAGAAAGAGAAAAATAGTCCAGTCTTGCACTGTTTTCCCACCGATAAAGTTGGTCGAAAATGTTCATTTTGTTAGCGCAGTGCGCCGACGAAACTTCTTCTACTGTCAGGGGAGGTAACATCGATCGGACGAATGCGGTTCACGGTTCATATCGTCCCGAATGGAAATTGCAAACTTTTTTTCCATTCAATGATGGACACAGTCCTTTTCGCATACGCGGTTTTTATTGGACGAAGAAACACAGAACTTTCGAATCCTCAGAGTCTTTTTTTTTCCCGATAGATCGACGGAAATTGTCGTCGTTTGCCATATGTTCTTGCATCGAGCATGTTTTTCACGTTTTTGGGGTTTTCCGACAGTTGGCCGCTTTTGAACAAAGTTGGGAATTTGTCATTGCTTTACCGGTCGAGTCGCAACGTTGTTCGGTTTTGTTCGCCCATTTGTTTCTCCAAAAAAGATTGAAAAACAACATGTCAGAGCAACAGATGATTGGAAATCCTTTTCACTCTGAATTCTGCGTCGACGCGTCTTGTCATTTTCTTTCGAATTTTGTGTTCCATTTCCTCGTTCCTTTTTCGTTCATTGAACATTCTCTGTCACCGGCTTGGACAATAGGTAATTCTGTTTCTCCATCTGATGTTTCGTCATCTGCTGTCCGTGTTGCTGATTTTCAAACGAATCGTGAAGAACCGTGTGCCGAGAATCAATGCCAGAAGAAGTTGAAGAAAAACAAGAAAAGAAGAGACCAAAAGGGAGGACAAAAAGCTCGCAACGAAAAACACGGATGTGAGAAGAACTCCTCTGTCTCTCAACTCACTTGTGACGATGCAGACAATTTCTATTTCAGACATTCGAATTTGACTCCCGATTATTTCACCGAATCTATCATTTTCATTGGTCCGGAGAATTTTCGGTCGAGTTATTCAGATATCGTTCACCCTCATGCGACTACGTCGCTGATTTTTCTCGGTTGCAAAGTGTGTCAAAATGGGCTTCCATTTGTTCTTTTTTGTCAAATGAACACAGAATCACATCGGCCTGTTCAGAATAACACTGTTCCTTTTTACGTGCATTGTCCAAAATGTCTGGATGAGGACAATTTCAAATTTTTTTATGCCGCATTTTAACTTGTGAAAATAACTTGTGAACGTTCAATGCTGACTGTTGTTTTCATCTTCGGAAACAAAAAAAAAACATTTTGAATCGGGGTTTTTAGCAATTTGTGTGTATTCATGAATTGGAATAGTTATATTTTTTACACGGAAATGGAATACAATATATTATTGGTGAATTGTTCTTTTGTAATTTCTTTTGTTTTTTTGCCTTTGGTCTTCAATGTATCGATTGCCGTCGATTCCGCTTTTTTTTTGAAAACCACTTCTTTGTGATTCTTGTTGATTCCCTGAAAATCTGCAATCGTCGCGAAACATGACGTTTTGCTGAATGAGATTCATTTCAGATTTCGTGATCCAACCTTTGACATCCGCAGGTTTTTGAAACATCCATCTTTGACATTGATCACTCAATTCCAACAATGCTACGCGATTGTTCAATTTCAATTGATTAAATTTTTCAGCAACAATTTCTGGCGTGATAGATTGAAATTGCATTCTTCCAGTGCGACCGCTGTGGCTGTCTGAGGATTTCAGTTGAGCCTCTTGTTTGGTTCGCAACTGCATGTGTTTGTATTCATCGTGGAGGATGATCAGGAACATCCACACTTTTGAAGGAAATCTGTGGTTTTTGAATTGTTTTCGAATGAACACAGCGCTGTACATACCATGTAAATCGTTCAAACATGTTTTGAAAATTGAATCAAAATGATTCGACAGAACAAAAGTGGGATAAAATTTCTCGAGAGCCGATTTCATATCCGAAACAATTGACGGATCGGTTGTCGTTCGAATGATTTCAGCCCAAGCGAGGGGTGAAATATGTTTTTGAAAATACATTTTTGCCGTCGCATTCAAAGGTTTGGGGATGATTTTCTGTTCGAACATTCCGAAAGGACGTTTCGGAAAAAATATGAGTCCAGTCCACAACGTTTGTTCGGCTTCGTAAAAAAACCGATGAATGAGACGACGAATGTCGTTGTCGAAACCTGAGCATTCGCCAGTTTTGTTTCCTTCATTTTCATTTGGCAATTCCGTATCTCTCTCTTGAAAAAGAGCTGGCGGGTTGCCGCGTTTTTGATATTGATAGAGTTTTTTCCCTGATTGTTGATTTTTGTGTTGTTCAGTTCGGAGTTCGACAATTTCTTTCATTTGACTCAGGGAAATAGAATTTATCGATTTCACGTTTTCTACATGGACGTCCTTTTCAAACATTACAGTTGGTGTTTCAAAACTGCAATCAACGATTCGATAAACGGCACTCAAAAATAACTGATTGAAATCGTCGTCATTTCCCCAAAAAAATGCAGATGATGGATGTTCCCGAATTTCGAAATTGAAGGCCGGATATTTTGTCATGATAAAAAAATAGAGCAAATCCTTCTGGAGATATGTTTCTGCCCAGCATTGAAAGAAAGAAAACGAATCTTCGACTGTGTCGAAAGTTGCGACATTTGTCTCCAGAATTTTCGGGCTCAATTTCAGAAAAAACGGATTTTTAATTAGGCTAGCAGAATGAAATTCGACAACTTCTTGCATTCTGCATTTTTTCAAAATTTTCTCAGCAAACATTTTTCCGAACGTGTCGACATTTTCACGCCAACGACAACTAAATGCGTCGATTTTCCGAGTGGTGGCGAGATGCCAACGGCCACCAGTAAAAAACGCTCTGAGAAGTGTTGCGTCGACTAAAGGGAAACACAAAAAATCATCAAACAATTTCTGCACATCTTGTTCGTCAGCAGAATCAATGTCAACTACAGAATTTTCCCCAAATGAAGGACAAATCAATTTTTTGGTATCAATGTTGACTATTGTTCCAAGATGAACGTTTCGTGATTTTTTTTCCGGCACTTTTTTTAGTTCCGAAATTGGTTTTTTGTTTGACATTTCAGGGGAATCAGTGACCTGAATTGATGGACAATTCAAACTTGAAAAACTATGAAGGTGCCATTCTTCTAAAAAATGAGTTGAGTACAAAGAGGAAATGTCGATTGGCGAAACACGCAATTGACAGGTCTCTTGGAAAGAACAATTATCGGCCATTCTTCGAAATATCGCTCGAGAAAGAATAAGGGAAAAAGAAATGAAGTAGTTTCGAAAACTCTGTTTTTCATTACACTGTTCTTCTTTAAGTAACTTTTGTTTTCCTGAACATTGCTGCTCAAAGTGCCGTTGCTAATTGTGCCAATTCTCACAGCTGACTAAAAGCAGTTCAGCTGGTTTTTTTGAGTCGTGAAACAGGAATGGAAATCAAACCTAAAATCCCTAAACTAGCAAAAATCCACAGAAACCAGAAATGGAAATCAATCATTTCAAAAACTGATCCGCCTCGTTTATGAATTGGCAAAATGTCGTCATTTTTCCTTCCGACATGTTTTTTTTTTTCGACCTGTGGTCGTTAATTTTTTTCCCTATTTTCCCGACCTGTGGTCGTTAATTTTTTCAGACCTGTGGTCGTTAATTTTTTCAGACCTGTGGTCGTTAATTTTTTCAGACCTGTGGTCGTTAATTT
>JACCDP010496438.1_pt1 | contig 14972 bp, 27 predicted proteins | sample 7445841 | NCBI WGS metagenome assembly JACCDP01 (sample SAMN15323441, study PRJNA562643) | freshwater metagenome | isolation source: river surface water | place: USA:Blue River Watershed | collected 2017-08-17 | reverse complement strand
GAGAGGATTGAAGAGTTGTTTTCTAATTTTCCTGCTCCTCGAGGTAAATACAGTAAGACTAGTAAGAATTGGGTGGACTACTACGACTGTCGTCCCATGATTCCTTGTCACTTTCCAAGTAAATCGCTGGAACCCCTAGAGGTAATAGCAGAGATACTAAGAGAATGCTTTGTGGATTCGCTGTACGATTTGACCACCGAGATCTATGAGTTTAATGCCTATAAAAATATTCGACGTGGAGTAAGCAATAATCTACAACATCATCCACATATTGACGACGATGTGTTTAACTGCATCGTCTATCTGGATCGAGTCGAGTCTGGTGGAACTGCAATCTATGACATGGAGCGAATTCCTCTAAACGAAGAACACGATATACTATACAATGTGAGCGGAATACCAAAAAGAATTATTCCTGCAAAATTTAATCGAATGGTGATGTTCGATGGGAATATCATGCATGGTGGCTATATCGAAAATCACGATGCATACATAGATAACTGGCGTATAAATCATGCCATGTGTATGAAACCACTTGTCTTGCAATCTTAAACGGAGTATAATAAATCATGTTTAAAATTATCTTTCGACATCGACAGTATCAAATTGCAATTACAATATTTGCAGAATCACTGGAAGATGCAAAAGAACAACTAATGACTCGCTGGAAAGAACTGGCAGAGTCTGGTGTGGACATTCCACATCCAACAACATTTGAAGCAGCAGAACAGATTATTCTATGAAGATTGAAGACCTAATACAATCACATACAACGAATGCTGTTGTAGATTATGAGTCTTTAATTCGTGAAGTCATTGACGAATGTATGTTTGCATTTCTTGTCTCTCTAGAAGTTAAATTTAATCCCATCACTGCCAAGAATATTTTACTAGATCACTTTGAATTAGAAAGAGAAAACGATGAACTTGATTTCTGATAATCAGGAAATGCGCTGGCACTTCCTCCACTCTGCCATGGCACCTGCAGAAGAATCTTGGCTTACTGGTCAATGCAAAGAAGTGTTCACACCAGAAGAATGTGCCAAGATTATAGAAATTGGTAAGTCTCAGGAAATGTTACAGGCACGACTTGGCGATGATAAGATTGAAACATCTGTTCGAGATTCTCGTGTTTGTTGGATTCTTCCAGAAGAAAACACAGAATGGATCTTTGAAAAATTAGAAGATACTGTAATGAGTGTAAATCAAGCACTGTTTCGTTTTGAACTTACTGGATTTGCAGAAGGATTTCAGTTTACAGAATACACTGAACCTGGAGGTCACTACACTGCTCACATCGATAGAATGAATATCGGTGGAACTGTTCGGAAACTTTCCATGACTATACAGCTGTCAGACCCTGCAGATTATGAAGGTGGTGAATTAGAGATTTTGTCAAATTTAGAACATCCAGAACTTGCCCCAAAAGAGCAAGGAACTGCGTTCTTTTTTAATAGTCATTTGTTGCATAGAGTAAAACCTGTCACAAAGGGAACACGATATGCGTTAGTAGCATGGATCACTGGTCCAAGATTTAAATAAGGTTTTATATGAAAATTGCTGTTTGTTCAGATCTCCATCTTGAGTTTGGTCCAATTGTCCTTGAAAACAAAGACAATGTGGAAGTGCTCATTCTCTCTGGAGACATTTTTGTGAATCATGATTTAATGGATCATGACGATCCCATGCCATCATATAAGTCTAAGCAGATTCATGAGTTCTTCTATAACTGCTGCAATGTGTTTCCTCATGTTGTTTATGTTGCTGGTAATCATGAACATTATCATGGTGACTTTGCCACCACGCTAAAAGAAATCAAGCGTAAACTAAAGTATCTGCCAAATCTGCAGGTGCTTGATAAAGATGTCTGGGATTACAAAGAAGAGTATCGCTTTATCGGTGGCACTCTTTGGACTGACATGAACAAAGAAGATCCAATAACTCTGAGTCACATCAAAGGTGTGATGAATGACTTTCGCACTATCACAAATAGTAATCATGTTGTGAACTTTAAAGATGATGAAGGTAAGTTTCATACTCGTCCAGCTAGATTCACTCCAGAGGATGCTGTTGAAGATCATAGAAAGATGGTAGACTATCTGAATCTCATGTATTCAGAAACACCACCATGGATGAAAGTGATTGTTGTTGGTCATCATGCACCAAGTAAGGCATCGACTCATCCACGCTATCGAGGTGAAACAATCGTCAATGGTGCATACTCATCAGATCTTTCTGAGTTTATCCTAGATCGTCCAGGAATTAAATTATGGACTCATGGTCATACTCATGAAGACTTTGACTACATGATTGGTGACTGTCGTGTTGTCTGCAATCCTCGTGGTTATGATGGGTATGAAAGACGTGCAGCTTTCTTTGAACTAAAGGTGATTGACGTATGACATGGACGTTGATAGTACAGGAAGATCCAGAAACTGGTGATCAGATTCTGGAATTCCCAGATGATTTAATGGAGTCTGCTGGATGGAAAGAAGGCGACTGTATTGAATGGATTGATAACAAAGATGGTTCTTGGACATTGAGGAAGAAAGATGGTACCGATTCCATTAAATGAACAAGAAGAAACCATTCTTCAGTTGTTGGTTGAGAATTCTAATCTTAAACGAGAGATAGAAGAACTTAAACATGAAATTAAAGAAATGAAGTGGTGTCTTGAGGAGAAAGATTGATGACATTACCAAACGAAAGACGAATGGCTGTGTTGAAGACAGAACAATTCTTGAAAGATCTTTTGATCCCTGAACTTACACCACGTGTACCAAAGGAAATTCGTGAGCGTGCGTCTGCGTGCTTGCGTCACTTTCCTGGAGAATATCATATGGAAAAGGCAAAACAGATTGCACCAACAATTTTTGGTGAGTGGGACTCAGAATATGCTGAACATTCACAATATTACTACGATACGGAGCGAAACAAATGAGCAAAGTGTTTACAGATGTGCATGTTTTTATGAAAGCATGTGACCATGCAACACCATCACAACCAACTGAACCTAGTGTTCTGTCAGAATTGTATAAATCTCTGATTGAAGAGGAATATGCAGAGTTCCAAGAGGCAGTTTCCAACAATGATGATGCTGAACAGCTTGATGCATGCTTTGATATGATCTGGGTTATTGTTGCATATGCAAAAACACGTGGTTGGGACATTGATAAAGCGTGGGATGAGGGTGCAAAAAGCAATTTATACAAGATTGATCAGCTGACTGGACGTGTAATTCGACGTGAAGACGGAAAAATCTTGAAACCAAAGGACTGGCAACCCCCAAATTTTGCAAAATTCACAAAAATTGCAGAAAAACCAGCAGGAATTCGTTGACATTTATTGAAAAAACAGGTATAATAACATTATGATAAAACTTTACCTTGATATGGATGGTGTTATTTGCGATTTTGACAGCAAATTTGCAGAAATTTCACCAGAATTACCTGATAATCAGCGTTTTAGACATGCTGTCATGGATCACAAGATCTTTACATTGCTAAAACCCATGCCTGATGCCAAAGAATTGCTTGATTATGTTGCATGTTTGCGTCATATTGACATTCAAATTCTAACTTCTGTTGGAACTTTTGATGAAGAGCGTGGATATCAAGCAAAAATTCAAAAAAGAGCATGGTTAGATCGAAATAATATTTTCTATCAAGCAAATTTTGTTCGATGCAAACCAGAAAAGGCAAATTTCGCCAATGACATGTCCATTTTAATCGATGATTCTCCAGGATGCATCAAACCATTTGTTGCTAAAGGTGGACATGGCATTTTGCACACTGATACAAAAAGCACTATTGAAAAAATTGAGAATATTTTTAAAGAAATTGCTAAACTAAAGGCATATAGATCATGATTGATATTTTTCGACCTACATTTGAATGGATTCGTAATGACTGGCATAGTAATAAGTTTCGTTTTATTGTTGAGTTGTTTGCTTGGGCTATCAGTATTGGTTGCTCGATCACAATGGCACTTACTGTTCCCAATCCACCTCTTTTGGTACTTTATCCTATTTGGATTACTGGTTGCGCTATGTATGCTTGGGCTGCTTATACTCGGAAATCTTTTGGCATGTTGGCTAACTACATGCTCTTGGTGACAATTGACACTGTTGGTTTAATTCGAATGGTTATCTAAATGTGGCGTCTTTGGGCTAAAGCATTAGGAGAAAAAGCAAGTGAAGATAATGGTGAAGCAGACAAAGTTGCGCTGGTCAGAACTATTATTGTATTATCTTATTTTATTACTAATATTTTTATTATCGCTGGTGTTATAAGACATTGGTAAACTGATGAATATTTTTTATTTACACACAGACACAAAAGAATGTGCAAAACAACATCTTGACAAACACGTTGTTAAGATGATTTTAGAATATGCACAACTTCTTTCCACTGCTCATCGTCTTCTCGATGGAACAGAGTATGAGGGACGCACTGTCAATGGTACTCGAAAAGCCATGCGCTGGTTGCTTAATGACGAGCGTGAAACAGGATTGTATATGGCTTCACATATGAAACATCCATCTGGCATTTGGTGTCGAGAAACTTCAGAAAATTATACTTGGCTTTATTCTTTATGGCGTGATCTGATGCGTGAATATACATTTCGATATGGTAAACATCATGTTGCCGAAAAATTGATTCCATATCTCGATAACATGCCAACTAATATAAAAAGTGGTAAAATAACTGCAATGCCACAATGTATGCCAGATCAATACAAGGTTCCTGGAAACTCTATCCAAGCATATCACAATTATTACATTGGTGATAAACAAAGATTTGCTGTTTGGACCAATCGACCAATCCCAGAATGGTATGTTACTGCATATCGTGAAAAAAATCACAAGGCAATTGTCATAAAAGAGTCAGATAAAGTTCGATTCAAGATGGTTCCTGCATAAATACAAATTATAAGGAGAACATATGCCGACATACTCGTTTCGAGATAAAGACACAGGTGTTACACATGATAAATTTCTTAGTTTTTCTGGGAGAGATGAATATCTAAAACAAAACCCAAACTTAGAACAAGTTCATACATCTGCGCCAGCATTTACTGGCGATCATATCAGTGCTGTTAAAAAGCATGACACAGGATTTAAGGAGGTGTTGCAACGAATCCACGAAAAAACTCCAGGAAGCCAATTAAATAAAACATCTAGTCAATTATAACTAAAGGAAGACTAATGGCTCGCAAACCAGCAGCAACTAAACCTACAGAACATGAAGAATCTAATGATACAAGAGAAGTCGCCAGAAATAAACAAATTAATAATTCTCTAAAAATTAGAATTGATGATCTTAAAACATTTGAGCCACTAACAGACAATCAGAGAAAGTTTTACGACGCATATAAACGCCAAGATTATTTTGTTGCATTACATGGAGTAGCTGGAACAGGTAAAACTTTTATTGCTCTTTATAAAGCACTAGAAGAGGTGCTTGATAAATCAAATCCATTTACTAAAATTATTATAGTTCGAAGCGCAGTCCCTTCTCGTGAAGTTGGTCATCTTCCAGGTGACTTAGATGAGAAGACTGAAATCTATCGTCAACCATATCAACAAATTTGCCATACACTATTTGGCAGACCAGATGCATATCAAAGACTTGAAGAACAACATCACATCGAGTTTATCTCTACGTCGTTTATTCGTGGTATGTCTTTTGATGACGCTATTATTATTGTAGACGAAATGCAAAACTTGACGTATGAAGAGATTGACACAGTTATGACTCGAGTCGGTTATCGATCAAAGATTATCTGGTGTGGTGACTATCGTCAGACTGATCTAAATAAAAGAAAGAACGATATGTCAGGTATTCTAAAGTTTTTTGAGATCGCTCAACATATGAAAGCATTTACAAGAATTGAATTCACACCTGATGATATTGTTCGTTCGTCGCTGGTCAAGGACTATATCCTAGCCAAACTTAGATACGAAGATTTAGTGGAGACAAAATGATTACAGGCGCACAATTTAAACACCTATTTCCAAGAGCACAAGATCCTGATTCATGGGCAGAATCTATGAATACAGTATTCCCAACTTATGAGATTAATACACCACATCGTGTAGCTGCATTCTTAGCGCAGTGTGGACATGAATCTGGTGGCTGGACAGTTTTTGAAGAAAACCTTAACTATTCTGCTCAGGGATTGTGTAGTATTTTTAAGAAATACTTTCCTACATTAGAGTCTGCTCAGCCATATGCACGAAAGCCAGAGATGATTGCTAACAGAGTTTATGCGAATCGTATGGGCAATGGCGATGAAGCATCTGGTGATGGATGGAAATTTCGTGGACGTGGTCCAATTCAGTTAACTGGATCTGCAAATTATAAAGCATTTGCTCAAGAAATGTTTGAAGATTGGGAGAATCTTTATAATAATCCTGATTGGGTTACAGCAGATCGTGATTTTGCATTAATGTCAGCAATTTGGTTCTGGAATAAAAACAAACTAAATCGTGAAGCTGACGCTGGTGATATTAAAACAATGACCAAAAAGATTAATGGTGGTTATATTGGTCTAGAAGATCGAATTAAACATTATGAAGAGGCAATTCACTTATTAGTCGGATGAAAACATTTATACATCATGATATACTATTATAATGATTTTATTGGAGTTTTTGAGAATGTCTTGACCAAAGATGAGTGTCAAGAAATTATTAACTATTTTGATAATTCCGAAAAGATCGGTGATGTCTGGTCTAGACAATTAAGTGAAAATAAAATTGCAAAAACAAAGAAAAATGATTCAACTTGTTTCTTAGATTTTAGAAAAGATTATTGTTTTACTGGTGCACCATTTATCAATATGGTCAATGAAAAGGTGTATGAATGTTATCTCTTATATAAAGATACATATGACATACTTTCTTCTGTAGAAGAACATATACTAACACCATCTATTCGGATACAAAAAACTCAAGTAGGTGGTGGTTATCATTTATGGCATTGTGAACATGGAAGTGTCCACGTCGGAAGCAGACTACTCGCTTGGACAATTTATTTAAACGATGTACATGAAGGTGGAGAAACAGAGTTCTTATATCAGCATATGAGAGTTCCAGCAAAACAAGGATCTATTTGCATATTTCCATCTGCATTCACACATGCACATCGTGGCAATCCACCATTAAGTAATGACAAATATATTGTCACATCTTGGATAGAATATATTAAATGAATCATACGTACAAAACTATTTTTATTAGTGATGTGCATTTGGGTACTCGTGATTCGCAAGCTGAAAAATTAAATAACTTTTTGAAACATAACACCTGCGAGACTTTATATCTTGTTGGTGATATTATTGATGCTTGGAAGATACAACAGAATAAATGGCGTTGGAAACAATCGCATACTAATGTAGTTCGTAGAATTCTTGGTCACGCTAAACGTGGCACAAGAGTTGTATATGTCGCTGGTAATCACGATGAATTTTTAAGACCAATGATTCCTTATGGGTTCTCTTTTGGTTTAATTGAAATACAAAATCAAACAGAGCACATAGGTATAGATGGAAAACGATATTTGGTTACACATGGTGATCTTTTTGATGGGATTACTCGCCTTGCTCCTTGGTTAGCATTTCTTGGCGATAAGTTGTATGATCTAGTCCTTGATTGGAATTCAAGATTTAATTGGATTCGTCATAAAATGGGATTTGGTTATTGGTCATTATCGAAGTATTTAAAGCATAAAGTTAAGAAAGCGTCTGACTTTATGTTTCAGTTTGAAAAGAATATTTCTGCATATTGTAAAAAGCGTGGATATGATGGTGTGATTTGTGGTCATATACATCATGCTGAAATTAAAGAAATTGATGGCATCGTTTATATGAACGATGGTGATTGGGTTGAATCTTGCACTGCACTCGTTGAGCATCATGATGGTCGCTGGGAAATAGTCACTTGGACCAAGGAGAAAGACGATGTGGTTGTTAGTAATCCTTTGCGTAAATCTGAACAATCCGAATGATATTCCAGGAAAGATTGTAGTTCCTTTTGATACAAAAGAAAAATGTGAAGCAGCAATAAATAATAGTTCCTTTTGGATTAAATTTGATTCTTTCACAATTAAAGGAGAATGTCATGAAAGTCAAAAAGTTGACAAGAAAGATTTACGAAGCATGCGTAAAGCATGATAGTAAAAAAGAAAAGAAGTTGTGGTTCAAAGCATTAAAGAAATCTTTAAAGCACAAGCACACTGAAGCGATTAAATGAAATTAGAAGACAAGATTACCATTGTCGTTCCGTGCAAGAATGAAGAGAATTATATTTCTCATCTTTTAGAAGCATTGAGAGAACAAAACATCGGCAACACTCGTATCATTATTGCCGATGCCTCCACGGATAATACTAGAGAAGTTATTCAAAGATCAAAAGGATATCTTAATGTTGAAGTTATCGATGGCGGAACAGTTTCTGTCGCAAAGAATAATGGAGCGAGATTAGTAACTACACCATATATTTTATTCATTGATAGTGATGTTAGATTCTTTTCCCCAAATACTATTAAAGATGCCGTCACGTCTTTAGAATATTATAATTTAGATCTAGTTGGTTTATATGCCAAGTGTTATGATAATAGTATTCCAGCGAAAATTGGATTCTCTATATTCAATATAATTAATAGTATTATGCAGCATTTTATACCATTCGCTGTTGGTGCGTTCTTTTTAACTCGCAGAGATAAATTTGAAGAGTTGGGTGGATTCCCCGCAAAATATGAAACTAGTGAAGATTTCTTTTTATCTAAAAAATATGATGTAAATAAGTTTGCTCTAGTTAAACATTATTTTGGACAAGACAGCAGGAGATTTCAAAAGATGGGATACTTTGGTATGGCGTGGTATCTTATTAAAAATTTTTGGAATCGTAACAATCAAAAATATTGGGACTCGATAGATTATTCTAAATACTGGAAATGAAAAACTTTATACATCATGATATACCCAAACTTGAACGTATCACCAACTCTGATGGTTCGAGACTATATGCAACCCCATCTGGTAAGTCCTATCCATCCGTCACAACGATTACAGGACAGCTTAAAAAGAAATCCATCATGGAATGGCGAGCGAGAGTCGGTGCAGAAGAGGCTAACAGAGTCTCTTCCAGAGCATCAAGTAGAGGCACAAGAATTCACTCCTTGTGTGAAGACTATTTGCTTGGAAACGATGCTAACCCAGATATATTTGATGCGGAGATGTTCCACTCAATTCGTGGACAATTAGACTGTATAAATAATATACATGCTCTAGAAACCCCATTATTTTCAGATTTTTTAGAAGTTGCTGGTACAGTAGATTGTATAGCAGAATTTGAGGGTAAATTATCAGTTATTGACTTTAAAACTTCTAGTCGTGCAAAGTCTAGGGATGATATTCATGATTATTTTATGCAGACCGCTGCATACGCTGTAGCATTCGAGGAATTGACTAAAATCCCTGTTTCGAGACTAGTTGTTATAATGGCTGTAGAGAACGATTCTCCATTAATTTTTAAAGAAAAACGAGATACATGGATAGATTCTTTTAGGGATTTGCGTCAGGATTACAAACGCCTAAATAATGTCTAGACATAAATAGTAAGTCTTATTAACATAAGAAGGATAACAAAATGCAAGCTGCTCTATTCGTAGATCAATTAGAACAAGGTAATGAAGCAATGTTTCGTGCTTCAGAACTACAAGTTAAAGCATATTTCGATTCAAAACCATCAAAAGATGAATTAATCGACCATTTTAAAGGTCGTATGGTTAATGAAAGAATGAACCTAATCGAGATCTCTGCTCAAATCGCTGCAGCACCTGCTGATGCAGATGTACAGTACCTAAATCTTCTTTCCAAACAAGCGCAAGACGAAGCCAAACATTTCCGCATGGTAAAAAATGTTATTGAGCATATTTCTGGTGAAACACTAGACGTAGCTGCAGCTGTTGAAGAGCATTCTAAGAAATTAGATCAAAAGGGTGCTGCTCTTATCAAAAAATATGGCGCAGACAAAGACCCATTAATGTTAGCTGTTTATCAGTTAATCGCTGAAGGTCGTGCTGCTCGTAACTGGAAAATGATGTCTGAGTGCATCGAAGACCAGTTTATTGCTAAAACATACGCAAAGATTGCACGTGACGAAAAGTTCCACTCAAGTATTGGTCGTGCTGAACTTCTAAAACTATGTGACGATCCAGTTAATCAACAGAAGGTTATGGCTGTTGTTGACCAAATGCGTAAAGATCTATTCCTAATCACTTGTGCTAAATCTGGTATGAATGTAGAAAGCAAGAAGATTATGGAAGACGCTTATGGTCCACTATAATAAGGAATCAAAAATGACTACAGGTAAACAGTTTGTAAAAGAGTTGCAAGAAAGTTTTGATACTCTATATGGTGTAGCAGATAAGACTACACGTGAGTATTTTGCTACTAATCCAAGCAAAGAGCAAATGCTCGCTTACTTTAAGATTCGCCTATTCAATGAGCGTTGGAACATGGTCGAATTGAGCCAAGCAGTTGCTAATCTTCCAGTTGACACTCCAATGGAAGAAGCACAAATGATGGCAAAACAAGCATACGATGAAGCAAATCACTTCCGTATGGTTAAAGAAGTTCTTGATCACATCGCTGGTGAAGAAGTTTCTGTTGCTGAAATTAGCAAAACTCATGGTAAGAAAATGCCATCTCAGGGTGCTTACATCCTAGACAAATACAATGCACAAGGTGACGAACTAGCATTATCTTTATATCAGTTCTTAGCTGAAGGTCGTGCTGCAGTTGTTTGGCAAGCAATGGCTGAGTCAATTCAAGATCCATATGTTGCTTCTCGTTATGCAAAGATTGCACGTGACGAAAAGTTTCACAGCAATATTGGTCGCCTAAAACTAGAAAAACTATGCGAATCTGTTGACAACCAAGAACGTGCTAAGAAATTAGTTCAGAATTTTATTTGGGATCTTTATGAGAACACTTGCTTGTCTATTGCTCAGGTTTCTGAAGAAGGACGTGTTGCAATGAAGCAAGCATATGGTCAACCAACTCGTGAGTTGTCAGTGGCTCTTTAATATCATCATGTAGTTATGAAAATTTTGATATCACAGAGGGAGGTCATTGTGCCTCCCTCATTTTTTACCTTTGATGCTTTGGAGCGTAGTTGGTATACTTTGTTTAGTAAACACCAACTAATTCCTATTCCAAATATCTGCAAGATAGATGAATCTATCCAATATGATTGTTTAGTGCTAACTGGTGGACCAGATAGTATTGAACGACACATAACTGAAGATTTACATTTCAAACACGCACTCAATCAAAATAAGCCAATTGTTGGTATATGTCATGGTGCGTTTGCAGTTAATGATCTAACAGGTGGAAAGAATGGAAAGGTTGCAGGACATTGGCAAACTGACCATGCAATTTATATGGAAGATAAAGAGTTTCTTGTGAATAGTTATCATGAACAGTCTATTGCAAGTATTGGTCCAGAAATGGTTGTCGTTGCAACTGATGAAGAGTATAATATAGAAGCATTTAAACATAAGTCTAAACCAATTTTTGCAATTGTGTGGCATCCAGAAAGAATGAATGAACCAGTTTTACCATTGGAGGTTAGACAAATACTGGAGATTTGATGGAATATATTATTTGGTGTTTGATTGGTACATTATATGGAACATTAATCGGTGTTCTTCCAATGGCAGGTGCAACAACAGGACTGTTGACAGTCTTTGCCCTCGCCCCATATTTTTTAGTAGATCCATATCTTGGTATTGTCTTTATGACAAGTCTCATTGCTTCATCAAGCACAGGTGATAGTTACACAAGTATTCTCACAGGTATTCCAGGTGGTGGTCAGACAGCTGCATCTATTATCGATGGTCACCCAATGGCATTACGAGGTGAAGCAGGAAGAGCAATTGGTATTTCGTTATTAGACAGCACAATCAATGGTGTTGTTTGGGGTATAATTGCGTTTGCCTTTCTTCCATTTTACAGTAAAATTATTTTATACTTTGGCGTTCCTGAGTTTGCTGCATTGTTTCTTCTAAGTTTTTGCTGTGTTGGTATGCTAACAAGTAAAAATTTCTTTTATGGATTCCTCAGCGTAATTGTTGGGTTGTATCTTGGGTTGATTGGACTAGATCCAGGAACATCGTCTCCAAGATTAACATTTGGTTGGGATTATCTTGATTCTGGAATTCACATTCTTGCAATGATTGCTGGATTGTTCGCCATCCCTGAATTGGTCGAAGGGTGGAAACGTAGACATTACGCTGTAGTAAAGATAGAAAATTATTACACGCAACTATTTCAAGGATTTAAAGACTGTCTTGTTTATTGGCGTGATGTTGTTCGTGGTGGATTCATAGGATTCTTCACTGGCATTCTTCCAGGTGCTGGTGGAACTATCGGTGATATGATGTCCTATTCTGTCACTGTTGCTAAACACCCAAATGAAAAATTTGGAGATGGTAACCCAAGAGGTCTAGCAGGATGTGAAGGTGCAAATAATGCACAGAAAGCATCTTCGCTTTTGCCAACAATATTGTTCGGTGTTCCAGCTGCACCTTTTGCTGCTGTGATGATGGCGATATGTGTTTATTTCGGTATGTATATGGGTAGTCCAGAACTAGCGACTGATACAAAGTTTATTTGGTCTGTCGGTGCTAGTTTTGTTGCTGCAACCATTTTGACCTTTATTCTGGGAATTTTTCTTACTAAATATGTAGTGAAGATACTTGAGATTCCTTACTGGATCTATGCAACAGGTATCCTCTGTATAGTTGTTTGGAGTTGTTTCCAGTATACTGGAACTCTTAACGATTTATACATTTTAATTATGTGTAGTGTTGTCGGACTAGGTGCCAAATACTTACACTTAAGTAGACCTGCGATTTTGTTATCTTTTATTGTCGCAGAGAAATTTGAGAATTACGCCCAACAAGCGTATACATTGTATAGTGTTACGGACTTGGTCCAACGACCATTGTTTGTTGGGCTATTCTCATTGTGTTTGTTTATACTTTATTGGACAATACTAAGGAGAAAGCCAAATGTATAAGTACTTAATTGCAGCAGCACTCGCTGTTGTATCAATCACTGCTCGTGCAGAATATACTATGATTGTTCCAGATTCTCCTGGATCTGGTGGTGCAGTATGGGCATCAGTCATCGCTAAACATCTTAGCAAATACACAGACGAACCAATCGTGTTACAACATGTTCCAGGTGCACGCAATATTCCTGGAATGAATGAGTGGCATAAAAAGTTTCGTCATGATGATAAAACTATGGTAGTTAGTCTTGGTTCGCATGCAGTAAATTTCTTGCTTGAGCCAGTTGATTATAACTTTAGTGATTACTCTGTTATTGGTATGATGAATCTTGATTTGGTTGTTGGTCATAATAAGAATCATGATCCAAAGTCTCAGAAGTCTAAGATGGCAGGTGGTAATGCTCTAAACGATGCGCTTGCTGTTGGTATTATGATTTGTGGTCCACAACCAAACACTGATGCTTATCTTGCTTGCTGGAAAGAGCGCATGACATGGGTTAATGGTGTTGCTGGAAATCAGATTCGACCAATGTATCTTCGTGGTGAAATTAATATCACACGTGACCCACCAACTTCTTGGATTCGTTTCTATGAGAAAGATCCAAACACAGTTGTCTGGTTTACTCATGGTCTTAAAGATCTAAAAACTGGTAAACAGATAGAAAACCCAAATTATAAAGGTAAACTGTTTGAGGATGTTTACAAAAAGACTTGGGGTGTAGCACCATCTGGTGATTTGTTTGAATCATATCATATGGCACGAACATTTAATAATGTTCTACAGAAAGTTATCTGGGTTAACAAAGGCAATCCAAATACAGAGAAACTTCGTGCTGCTATGAGGAAGATGTTGGCTGATCCAGAAGCAGTAAAAGCCATTGAAGAGGATTCTGGAAAATATGAATGGATTGTTGGTGAACAAGCTGATAAGATTCGCCAAGATCTATTTAAAATGATCACAGAAAAGAGACTACAAACTCTTGTTCAGTGGTATCAAGGTGCTTATGGTACAAAAAGTGTATACAAGCCAGAACTTGTATCTAAATGATAATTTATAAAGGAACAATAATGTTTAAGAAAATTTTAATCGCAACAACTTTAGTTGCATCAACAAGTGTTTTTGCACAATCTTCTGTTACCATCACTAGTGGTAATCAGGCAGCAACCACTGGAGTAGATTCATCAATTATCAATGTCTCAGCTAAAACACGTTTGTTTGGTCAGACTGACGCAGATGTTGGTATTTTGACAACACGTGCTGAAACTACAGATAAATTAACTAATCGTTATGAGTTGGGTTTAACGCAAAATATGCCAATTGATGGTACTGGTTTATCATTTAGTTTACGTGGTGCAGTTGGGCAGAAAGCAGTTTCTACTAGTCAACCATTTAACTATCATTCAGTTGAGCCAGCAGTCACAGCAAAAGTTGGTGCTGTTACAGCAAAGTTAGGGTATCGTTGGAGAGATGCATTTAATAATGTTAATGCAGATAAGAGTGAAACAACTCGATTTGCTATCACATATGATCTAACAAAGAAAGACAAGATCGGTGTGGGGTATGATATCCTACGTGGTGATGGTGCTAACAAATCTACAACAGTAGCATATACAAGAAATTTTTAATAAATAGATTTATTGCTGTATGAAGCAATGAGAAAGGTGTTCTGGACGAGGGTTCGATTCCCTCCACCTCCACCAAAAGGAATTTTATGAGTAATTTATTGCTTGGATTATTAATTATAGGTTTACATGGTTATTGGGTTTACAAACTTGTAACATATGATTGGAGTCAGTATGATGAAGATCAAAAGCAATTAGATGAAGATTTCTTTTGATGGGGGTGACTAGGTTTCGACAGGGCAATTAGTAACAGAGTGGACAGCACG